>Ga0209917_1000044_pt1 | contig 45038 bp, 45 predicted proteins | sample SalPon2_C_H2O_MG_FD_185710 | JGI IMG/M metagenome (GOLD analysis project Ga0209917, IMG submission 185710) | Salt pond water microbial communities from South San Francisco under conditions of wetland restoration - Salt Pond MetaG R2_C_H2O_MG... | ecosystem: Environmental > Aquatic > Non-marine... | reverse complement strand
CCGGCGTCGACGTCCTCTTCTGTACGAAGAAGATCGACGACCGCGTCGCCAGCCACCTCACCCGCGCCGGCATCCTCGCGTTCGGCAACGTGAAGGGAAGCGACGCCACGGCCATCGCCCGCGCGGTCGGCGCGCGCCGCCTCGGCACGGTGATGGACATCGACCCCGACGACCTCGGCCACGCCGACGCGGTCGACATCGAGCGCTTCGGCGGTGACGACCTCGTCGTCGTCGAGGGTGGCGCGGCCGCGGCGGCCGTGACCCTCCTCCTCCGTGGCGGCACCGAACACGTCGTCGACGAACTCGAACGTGCGGTGACGGACGCCGTCGACGGCGTCGTGGCCGCCGTCGAATCCGGTGGCGTGGTCCCCGGGGCCGGCGCGACCGAAATCGCGGTCGCGAGCCGCGTCCGCGAGGCCGCCTCGCGGATCGCCGGCCGCAAACAGCTCGCGGTCGAGGCCTTCGCCGACGCGATGGAGGCCATCCCGCGCACGCTCGCCGAGAACACCGGCATGGACCCCATCGACGCGATGGTCGACCTGCGCACCCACCACGAACGCGAGGGGCGTGCGGGCATCATCGCCAGCGGGCGTAGCGGGGTCGTCGGCGACCCCGTCGAGCACGGTATCCTCGACCCCGCGGCAGTGAAACGCGAGGCGATCGGTTCCGCCGCCGAAGCCGCGACGATGATCCTCCGCATCGACGACGTGATCGCGGCGCGCTGAGCCGCGCTACGGGGGCGATCCGCTCGCCCCCGATGTGGTAACTCGTTAGACGTGCTGCCGGACAGGGCGGTACCGACGTACAATACTCACCACCGCTTCTCACTCGACGCCGTCGATTGCTACCGCGTTTCCGGGCGAGAGCCCGAACCACTCGTCGCCGCGGCCGTCGTTCACGTCGCATTCGACGTACCCGTGGCTCCCGACGACGACCAGTGGTTTCCCGGGATCGACCGCCCCGAACGTCTCCCCGACGGGCACCTCCTCGCCGTTTACCCGCACTACGTCCCGCCCGTCGAGGAACGCGCCGGGGACGTTCGTGATCACGTTCCCGAAGTCGTCGACGGCGACGACGAACCCCTCGACGCCGTCGCCTTCGACCGTCGCTTCGGGGAGTCGACAGTCGACCGGCTCGGCGGGCGTCAGGCGATCGAGGGTGTCGAGGGCGTCGACGCCCTCGCTCGCGACCGTCTCGTGGATCTCCGCCGCCAGCGGCGCGAACACGTCGCGGCCGTGGAAGGTAGTCGAGGCCGGGTCGCCGGGGTCGGCGTAGAACCAGTCCACGCCGGTGTCGGCCCCGATCCGTCGGGCCGCGGGGACGATGAGGCCGTTATCGGGGCCGACGAGCGTGTGATCGCCAGCGCGGGCGACGAGAACGGCGCGGTCGGTGCCGACGCCGGGGTCGACGACGGCGAGGTGGGTCGCCGGCGGGAAGGTTGGAAGGACTTCGCGGAGCCAGAACGCCGACGCGCGGATCGACCCTCGCGGCAGGTCGTGGCTCACGTCGACGAGTCGGGCGTCGCTTCGCTGCAGGACGACGCCTTTCATCGCGGCCGGATACGGGGAGCCGAAGTCGGAGGCGAGCGTGATCATGGGCCGTTGGTGTCGGTTTCACTCACCCGCTGGATGCGCCGGATACCGTCGATTTCGTCGATGACCTCGACGACCGGATCGGGAACGAGATGCTGCCACTCGCCGCCCTCGATCATCCGTTCGCGAAGCTCCGTCCCCTCCAGTACGTCGCGGTTGAACATTGGCGACTGGCGCACCTCGACGCCCGCCTCCTCGAACAGTTGGATGACGAGCGGGTTGTTGGAGTAGCCCACGTCGAACGAGGGCGACATGCTCTGGACGTGGCTCACCCAGACGGAGTTGCGGTCCAGGTCCTCGATGGGGACGACGTACGTCGTGCAATCGAACTCCGCGACGGATTTGGTGACCATCATCACCCGTTCGCCCGCAGTGAATGGGTCACGCGTCGTGTGGGAGTGACCGGCGCTGCCGATGCCGAGGACGAGTTCGTCCACCTCCGAGACGATTTCGGCGACCATCCGGTGGTGGCCGTCGTGATACGGCTGGAACCGGCCGATGTAGAACCCCCGCATGGTGTCGACGTACACGCCCGTATTTATAAAATCGACGAGTTCCGGTGTCGGCCGAATTCGGCCGGAAGAGGGTTTCAAACCGCCGGCTCTCGCCATCGTCAATGATACCCAGGGGGAGAAAGTATATCAGTCGCTAACCCTTCAGTTTGACCAACGACACCGTTCTATGAACGACGACACGAACACGGACGAGCGCCCTGCCGACAGTGCGGAACGGGTCGACGACGACCCGACCCGTGACGACGCCGGTGGGGCCGACGAATGGGAAGACGACGTCCCTGTCCCGTCCGGTCCGGAACCCGGTGACGAACCGGGTGACGGCGCGGACGAAGGGTCCATCGAGGACCTCGGCAGCGACGTCCAGATCGACGCCGAAATCGACGAGGACGCGGAAGATGGCCTCCTTGGTGGACTCCAGATCGAGTCGACCGCCGAGATTCAGGTCCCCGACCGCCTCGTCGATCAGGTGATCGGACAGGAACACGCCCGCGACGTCGTGATGAAGGCGGCCAAACAGCGCCGACACGTCATGATGATCGGCTCGCCCGGGACGGGCAAGTCGATGCTCGCGAAGGCGATGAGCGAACTCCTCCCCCAGGAGGAACTGCAGGACGTTCTCGTCTACCACAACCCCGACGACGGCAACGAACCGAAGGTTCGCACCGTACCCTCGGGGAAGGGTGATCAGATCGTCGAGGCCCACAAAGAGGAGGCCCGCAAGCGCAACCAGATGCGCTCGTTCTTGATGTGGATCATCATCGCCATCGTGCTGGGCTACTCCCTCATCATCGCCGGGAACATCCTGCTCGGCATCCTCGCGGCCGGGATCATCTACCTCGCGTTCCGCTACGGCTCCCGTGGCTCCGACGCGATGATTCCGAACCTGATCGTGAACACCGCGGACCAGCAGACGGCGCCGTTCGAGGACGCCACGGGCGCCCACGCCGGCGCCCTGCTGGGCGACGTGCGCCACGACCCGTTCCAGTCCGGCGGCATGGAGACGCCCTCGCACGACCGCGTCGAGCCGGGGGCCATCCACAAGGCCAACAAGGGCGTGCTGTTCATCGACGAGATCAACACGCTCGACGTGCGCTCCCAGCAGCACCTGATGACGGCGATTCAGGAGGGCGAGTTCGGCATCACCGGCCAGTCCGAGCGTTCCTCGGGCGCGATGGTCCAGACCGAGCCCGTCCCCTGTGACTTCGTCATGATCGCCGCCGGGAACCTCGACGCCATGGAGAACATGCACCCCGCGCTTCGCTCGCGGATCAAGGGCTACGGGTACGAGGTGTACATGGACGACACCATCGAGGACACTCCGGAGATGCGCCGGAAGTACGCCCGGTTCATCGCGCAGGAAGTCGAGAAGGACGGTCGCCTGCCCCACTTCACCGACGACGCCATCGAAGAGGTCATCCTCGAGGCTCGTCGGCGTGCGGGCCGCAAGGGCCACCTGACGCTCGAACTCCGGAACCTCGGTGGCTTGGTCCGCGTCGCGGGCGACATCGCCCGCGCAGAGGACGCCGAGTACACCACCCGCGACCACGTCCTGCAGGCGAAGGGTCGGTCCCGCAGCATCGAACAGCAGCTCGCGGACGACTTCATCCAGCGCCGCAAGGATTACGAACTGCAGGTCAGCGACGGCTACGTCACCGGCCGCGTCAACGGCCTGGCCGTGATGGGCGAGGACTCCGGTATCGTCCTCCCCGTGATGGCCGAGGTGACGCCCTCGCAGGGTCCCGGCGAGGTCATCGCCACGGGCCAACTGAAGGAGATGGCCCAGGAGGCCGTCTCCAACGTCTCCGCCATCATCAAGAAGTTCTCCGACGAGGACATCACCCAGAAGGACATCCACATCCAGTTCGTCCAGGCGGGTGAGGGCGGCGTCGACGGCGACTCCGCCTCCATCACCGTCGCCACCGCGGTCATCAGCGCCCTGGAGGGCGTCGGCGTCGACCAGTCGCTCGCCATGACCGGTTCGCTCTCGGTCCGGGGCGACGTGCTCCCCGTCGGCGGCGTCACGCACAAAATCGAGGCCGCCGCCAAGACCGGCTGCGAGCGGGTCATCATCCCCGAGGCCAACATGCAGGACGTGATGATCGAGGACGAGTACGAGGAGATGATCGAGATCATCCCCGTCAGCCATATCAGCGAAGTGCTGGACGTGGCCCTCGAAGGCGAACCCGAGAAGGACTCGCTGGTCGACCGTCTCAAGACGATCACCGGCTCGGCGCTCGACAAACAGAGCGTCAATCAGGGTCCGAGCAGCCCCAGTCCGCAGTAGGGATTCGCACCCGTCGACTTTTTATTCCGACTCCGATGAGAGTTCGCTAATGCCCGAGTGGACGGCGTTTGCCGGCTTCGTCGCCGTCGTCCTCGCGGGGCTGTTGCTTCTCGCGCGGGCGTCCGCTACCGTGTTCACTCCGTCCGAGCCCCCCGCCCCCGAGACGCCGACGGCGACGGAGTATCCCGCCACGCTCGACGCCCGCGTCGTCGGCAACCGGCGACCTGCTCTGCCCCGCTTCTCGACGGCGACGCTCCTGCTCAACGTCGTCGTCTCGCAGGGGTTGTTCGCCTCGCTTCTCCTCGTGGGGATGTGGGTCGCGTCGATTCCGCCGGCGTCACTCGGACTCGCTGCCGACTCGCTCGCGCCGCGTCCCCTCGCCGCCGGTGTCGGCCTCGGCGTCACGCTTCACGGCGTCAACGCCGTCGGCTCGCGCATGAGCGATCGGTTCGGCTTCGGCGACGCGACGGCGCTTCGGGAGGCGATGGCGCCCGACTCCGCCGGTGGGTGGGCGGCCCTGTTACTGGTCGTGCTTCCCCTCGTCGCCGGGTTCGAGGAACTCCTCTTTCGGGGCGTGCTGATCGGCGCGTTCGCGACGGGATTTGGCCTCTCGCCGTGGCTCCTCGCGGCGCTCTCCTCCGTCGCCTTCGCCCTCGGACACGGCGCGCAGGGTCGGGTCGGCGTCGTCGTCACCGGGGCGCTGGGGTTCGTCCTCGCGGCGGCGTACGTTCTCACGGGGAGTCTGGCTACGGTGATCGTGGCGCACTATCTGGTGAACGCGCTGGAGTTCGTGGTTCACGAGCGCTAGCGTTCTAGGTCGCGCAACCGCTCGGCCACGGCCGGCGGCGTCGCGCCCGGCCCCGAGACGCGGTGGTCGGGGATGAAAAGCGGCACCGGGTTGGCTCGGAGCGCCGCGCGCACGGTGTCCAGGTCGTCCGCGTCCTCGTCGTCGAGGCCGGCGAGTCGCGCCACGCGCGCCACATCGACCGTCTCGCCGTACGGGACGTTCCGGACGGCTTCGAGCACGGTCCGTTGCTCGGTCGGCACGGTGAGCGCGACGGTCACGTCGTCGAAGTGGTCGTCGTCGCCGTCGAGGTAGTCGACGATCCGATCCAAAAGCGGATGCTCGGGGTCGGCGTCCGCCGGCACCGTCTCGGGAAAGGAGACGCTGATGACTCTGTCGCCGGCCACGCCAATCTGAACCGCCCGCCCGAGGACCGGCGCGTCGCGTGCGTAGATGCCCTCCATGCGTGAGCAACGTGCCGGTCTCCACAAAAGTGGGACGCAAGGCTTATGTGCAAATCAGTCCGTTAGTGTACAATGATGGACGCTAATGGTGAAGAACTGGCGCCGACGGTGCGCTCGATCCTGGCCGCCGCCCACGACCGAGCCGGCGGCGAGGAGCGCCTCTCGGTCGATGCCCGCTCGTTCCCGGCGGCCCTCGCGGCGGCCGCGGACGAGGGACGGGTGCCGGTGATCGCGGAAGTAAAACCGACCAGTCCGACGACGGAGGGGCGACGCGACGACGACCCTGCCGACCTCGCGCGAGCGATGGTCGAAGGTGGGGCGACGGCCATCTCCGTGTTGACCGAGCCGGAGCATTTCGGCGGGTCGACCGACGCGCTCGAACGCGTCCGATCGGCCGTCGACGTGCCCGTTCTGCGCAAGGACTTTATCGTCAAGGAGTCCCAACTCGACCTCGTGGCGTCGGATCTGATCCTGTTGATCGCGAGGTTCGTCGACGACCTCACCGGCCTCGTCGCCGCGGCCGAGCAACGGGGCTTCCAGCCGCTGGTCGAAGTACACACGCGCGCGGAACTCGACCGGGCGCTCGACGCGGGGGCGACCCTGATCGGCGTCAACAACCGCGATCTGGGGAAACTCGAAGTCGACCTCGAAACCTTCGAGTCCATCGCGCCGACCGTCCCCGACGACGTGACGCTGATCGCGGAGAGCGGGATCGGATCGGCCGACGACGTGCGGCGAATGCGGTCGGCGGGGGCCGACGCCCTGCTGATCGGCAGTGCGATTATGGACGGCGACGTGACCGACAACGTGCGACGATTTACCACAGCATGAGTTCTCACACAGGCAAGTTCGGCGAGTACGGCGGACAGTACGTTCCCGAGGCGTTGATGCCCGCCATCGAGGAACTGGAAGACGCGTACGAACGGTACGTGCTGGAAAACGAGGACGGCTTCATGGACGATTTCCAGGAGCGGCTGGCCGACTTCGGCGGCCGACCGACGCCGCTCCAGAAGGCCCACCGCCTCTCGGATCGGTACGACCGTGACGTGTATCTGAAACGGGAGGACCTCCTCCACGGCGGCGCGCACAAACTGAACAACGCGCTCGGACAGGTGCTCCTGGCGAAGTACATGGGCAAAGATCGGATCATCGCGGAGACGGGCGCCGGACAGCACGGCACCGCGACGGCGATGGCGTGTGCGCATCTCGGAATGCCCTGCGAGGTGTACATGGGCCGTCGGGACATCAACCGCCAGCGACCCAACGTGTTCCGGATGCGGCTCAACGGCGCGGAAGTCACCCCCGTGACCGTCGGTCGCGGCACGCTGAAGGAGGCAATCAGCGAGACGATGCGTGACTGGGCGACCAACGTCGAGGACACCCACTACGTCATCGGGAGCGTCGTCGGCCCCCACCCGTTCCCGTCGATGGTGCGTGACTTCCAGCGCGTCATCTCCGAGGAGGCCCGCGAGCAGATGATCGAGAAGGCCGGCCGCCTTCCCGACTCCGTGCTCACCTGCGCCGGCGGCGGCTCGAACACGATGGGCCTGTTCGCGGAGTTCGTCCCCGACGAGGACGTGGATCTCTACGCCGTCGAGGCCGGCGGCAGCAGTCTGGAGGTCGACGAGGTGGAGGGCGTCGCGCCCAACTCCGCGACGCTCTCGACCGGCACCGAGGGCGTCCTCCACGGCTCCCGGACGCGTGTATTGCAGGACCGCGACGGGCAGATCATGGAGTCTCACAGCGTCTCGTCCGGGCTCGACTACGCCGGCGTCGGCCCCGAACTCGCCGACCTCGTCGACCGCGGGCGCGTCACGGCGGTCAACGTCGCCGACGACCCGGCGCTCGAGGGGTTCCACCGCCTCTCACAGATGGAGGGAATCATTCCGGCACTCGAATCCGCCCACGCCGCCGCCTACGTCGAGGAGAACCACGAGGATATGGGCGAAGTCATCCTGCTCAACATCTCCGGGCGCGGCGACAAGGACCTCGAAACCGTCCTCGAGGAGACCCACGACCGCGACATCGAGAACGCCCCGGAGATGGAGACGTTCGCCGAGACGGGGGGCTTCTGATGAGCCGAATCGACGACGCCTTCGCCGACGGACCCGCCTTCGTCCCCTATCTCGCCGCGGGCGACCCGAACTACGAGGCGTCGCTGTCGTACGTCGAGGCACTCGAACGCGGCGGCGCGGACGTCATCGAACTCGGCCTGCCATTCTCCGAACCCATCGCGGAGGGGCCGACCATCCAGAGCGCCATCGTCCGTTCACTCGAGGGCGGGATGACGCCAACCCGCTTTTTCGAGTTCGTCGAGGACCTCGACGTGGACGTGCCGCTGGTGTGTATGACCTACTACAACCTCATCTACCAGTTCGGCGAGGGCGACGAGAGGGGGCCGGAGACGTTCGTCCGCCGCGCGGCCGAAGTCGGCATCGACGGCTTCGTCGTCCCCGACCTGCCCGCGGAGGAGGCCGAACCCTTGCGCGAGGCGTGTGACGCCTACGACTGCGAACTCGTCTTCATCGTCGCGCCGACGACGAGAGGGGAGCGTCTAGAGCGGATCATGTCGCAGGTGTCGGGTTACGTCTACGTGCAGGCCCGACTGGGAACCACCGGCGCGCGGACCGACCTCTCGGATCAGACCGAAGAGAGTCTGGCACGCATCGCGGAGTGGGACGTGCCCAAGGCCGTCGGCTTCGGCATCTCGTCGGGTGACCACGCCCAGCGGGTGATCGAAGCCGGCGCCGACGGCGTCATCGTCGGCTCCGCGCTCGTCGACATCGTCGCCCAGGGCGTCGAGCGCGGCGACCCGCCCGTGACCGTGGCGAACCGCCTCGAATCGAAGGCGCGCGAACTGAAGGAGGGAGCGCTCCGCGGGGCGCCGCCGTCGAACGAACAGCCGCATCCGGAACGTACATAAGCGCCACTGGTACAGGGTAACATATGAATACGGGAACACGGGCGCGCCTCCGGCGCATCTCCACAGACGACCGCTACCTGATCGTCCCGATGGACCACGGCGTCACGATGGGGCCGGTAAAGGGACTGGTGGACATCGAATCCACCATCGATGCCATCACGGACGGCGGCGCCGACGCCGTCCTCACGCAGAAAGGAGTCGCGCCACGCGTCCACGATTCGAAGAACGGCGCGGGCTACATCGTCCATCTCAACGGCTCGACGAACATCGGTCCGGACGAGGACGACAAGCGCCGGACCGGAACGGTCGAAGCCGCGCTTCGGGCCGGCGCCGACGCCGTCTCCTTCCACATCAACGTCGGCTCGGAGTACGAACCCCAACAGATGACGGCCCTCGCCGATGTGACCCAGCGGGCTGATGAACTCGGCGTCCCGACGCTCGCGATGGCGTACGCCCGCGGTCCGGACATCGCGGAGGACGACCCCGAAGCCCTCGGCCACGCCGTCCGCCTCGCGGAGGAACTCGGTGCGGACGTGGTGAAGACGGGGTACAGCGGCGACGGCGACAGCTTCGCTCCCGTCTGTGAGGCGACGCGCCTGCCCGTCGTCATCGCGGGCGGCAGTCGCGGCACCGACCGCCAGACGGTACGGATGGTCCGCGGCGCGATGGACGGCGGCGCCGCCGGCGTCTCGATGGGACGCTCCATCTTCCAGCACGACGACCCCGGCGCCATCACGCGTGCCATCTCGGCGATCATTCACGACGACGCCGGCGTCGACGAGGCGCTTCGACGAAGCGGGCTGCTCGAAGTCTAACCCGACCGCTACAGAACTGTTTGGCCAGGCAGCCTTGGGACCGCCTGCAACGACTTACGCTATCCGCCACGTTCAAGCCACGCCCCCCCGAGTTGCCGACAATGACACGGAGCGTGTGGTTGAAAGCCGACGGGACGGTCGGCGACTGGGAGTCGCGGAAAGAGCGCATCACGGCCGGTCTGGAAGCCGGCGTCGACTGGGTGCTGGTCGACGAAGCCGACGTGGCACAGGTGCGCGAACTCGGTGACGTGAACGTGGCGGCGTTCCGGACCGACGCGGACTTGGTCGAGGACGCCGAGCCGGAGCGTCCCGAAGCGGACGCGTACGTCGTCGGCAAGAACGGCGAGGGCGACGGCACGGTCGACCTCCCGCCCGACTTCTCCGGATCGGCCGACCTCTCGACGCTCCGCCGCGACGACGACCGGGCGCAAGGCGCCTACGTCCGCATCTTCGACGAGGACTACGAGGCCTTCGCCGAGGAAGCGGCGACCGAAGCCGAGTACACCATCGTCGTCGGCGAGGACTGGACGATCATTCCTCTGGAAAATCTCATCGCCCGCATCGGCGACGAGACGGATCTGATCGCCGGCGTCACGACGGCCGAAGAAGCACAGACCGCCTTCGAGACGCTGGAGATCGGTTCCGACGGCGTCCTCCTCGACTCCGGCGACCCCGACGAGATTCGCCGCACCTGCGAGATTCGGGACGCCGCCGAGCGCGAACACCTCGACCTGCAGTACGCCGAAGTGACGACGGTAGCGCGGACGGGCATGGCCGATCGGGTCTGTGTCGACACCGGGTCACTGATGGAGGGCAACGAGGGGATGCTCGTCGGGTCGATGTCCCGCGGGCTCTTTTTCGTCCACGCCGAGACGGCCGAATCTCCGTACGTCGCCTCCCGACCGTTCCGGGTGAACGCGGGCGCCGTCCACGCCTACGTCCGCTCGCCCGGCGGCGGCACGCAGTATCTCGCCGAACTCGGGAGTGGCGACGAGGTGCAGGTCGTCGACACCGATGGCAACACCCGCGAAACCGTGGTCGGCCGCGTCAAAATCGAGAAACGCCCCATGTTCCGCGTGCAGGCGGAAGTCGAAACCGAGGAGGGCGTCGACCGCATCGAGACGCTCCTCCAGAACGCCGAGACGATCAAGGTCCACACCCGCGAGGGGCGGACGGCCGTCACCGACCTCGAAGCCGGCGACGAGATGCTCGTCTACTACGAGGACGTGGCCCGGCACTTCGGCGAAGCCGTCGAGGAGAGCATAATCGAGAAGTGAAACGCGTCCCCGTCCCGACGGCGACGACCGCCGGCGGGGAGACGAACGCGTACCTCGTCGACGAGCCAGCGGGCTCGCTTCCTGTTGACGAGCCAGCGGGCTCGCTTCTCGTCGACCCCGGCGCCCGCACCGACGCCCTCGATACCGCCGTCGCCGCGCGCGACGTAGTCCACATCGCCGTCACGCACACCCATCCCGACCACGTCGGCGCCGTCGCCGCCTACGCCGCCGAGACGGGTGCGACGGTGTGGGCACGGCGCGGGCGCGAAGCGCGATTCGAGGCCGCGACCGGCGTCGTCCCGGATCGCACGTTCGCCGACGGGGAGCGAGTCGGCGGCCTGACCGTCCTCGACACGCCCGGTCACGCCCCGGATCACGTCGCCTTCGAGACAGGGGACGGCATCCTCGTCGGCGACCTCGCTCTCGCCTCTGGAAGCGTCGCCGTCGCCGCGCCTGAAGGTGACATGCGTGCGTATCTGGTCGCGCTCCGTCGCCTCCTCGCCCGCGACCCCGCGCGCCTCTATCCGGGGCACGGTCCGGTCGTCGACGACCCCGAATCGACGATTCGTCGCCGCTACGACCACCGTCTCGACCGGGAGCGACGGATCGAGAGGGCGGTCAGATCGGGCGCCGACTCGGTGGATGCCGTCCTCGATGTGGCGTACGACCGCGACCTCTCGGGGGTCCGTGACCTCGCGGCGGCGACGGTTCGCGCCCACCTCGACAAACTCGCCGTCGAGGGGCGGGTGCGGTTCGACGCCGAGACGGGACGGGTCGAGCCGCGGTAGTCGGGGCGACGGCCTTTTCCACGTCCTCCGCCCACGCTCGGTATGGAGTCGCTCGAAGCCGAACTCGCTCGCGCACGGGACTTGGACGTGAGCGACCTCGCCGACGCCATCGAGGCCATCGGCTTCGAGTGTACGCGGTGTGGGGCGTGTTGTAAGGCCGATGCCGACGACCCCCACACCGCGACGGTGTTTCCCGACGAGGTGCGCGAGTTGCAGGCGGCGGCCGACTACGACTGGCGGGACGTGGCGCGGCCGATGCCCTACGGGCTCTCCGAGGGTCCGGACGGGCCGGAGGGTGAGACGTTCGAGTGGGCGCTCGGGACCGACGCCTGCGGCGACTGTACGTTCTACGAGGAACAGGAGGGCGAAGGTCGGTGCACCGTCCACGACGACCGACCGCTGATCTGTGAGACCTACCCGTTCAGCGTCGCCCTCGGCGGGACGAGCCAGCCGATGGGCGAGGCGGTCGACGAGTCGGGGATGGTCCGTGCCCACGAGTGTGAGGGGCTCGGACGCGACATTTCACGCACGGACGCGGAGGACTTGGCGCGGGCGCTCAAGGAGCGAGCGATCCGCGAACTGGCGGAGGCCATCGGCGTTCGCGACAACTACGAACCGGTCGAGACGGACGCTGGCGAGGTGGTGGTGTACGACTCCGAGGGGCCAAAAACCCCCGACGGAGTGCCCCGTTGAGACGGACCGTCGGAACTGACGTACGACGGCGATACACATTTAACGGTCCCGACACAGGTTGACATGGAGGTTTACACTGTGGAGATCTCAGATAACCTGTTGTGTCTGTTCAGCGCGAGTGTGCGGTCGGAGGACGGATCGTACGTGATCGAGGTACCCCAGCGCGAGATCGAGACGGGGTCGATCGATCCCGACGAAACCTACCGGGTAGCACTCATCTCCCGGGACCGGGCCGAATCGGAGGAGGTCTCCGAATCCGACTCCCCTACTTCGGAGCCACAGCCGCCCGTCGAGGTCGGCGAGATTCGGTACGTCGAAATCGAGGATATCGGCAAGCAGGGCGACGGCATCGCCCGCGTCGAGCGTGGCTACGTCATCATCGTGCCGGGCGCCGAAATCGGCGAACGCGTCAAAATCGAGGTCAGCGAGGTCAAATCCAACTTCGCAGTCGGCGAAATCATCGACGAGGACTTCTGACTCGCCCCTCCGTTCGGAGCGGACGGCACTCGCCGGCGGCAACCCAAGGCCTATTCCACGCCGCCGCGTGAACGACGACCATGCGACGCCGTGCCCTCCTCACTGCGGCCGCAACCGCGACTGCGACCACCGCTGGCTGTCTCGGTCCGGCCTTCGGTTTCGGAACTGACTGTGCCCGTGGCGCCGACCTTCGACTCCGCCCGACGACCGACGCCGAGACGGCGGACGGCGCGAGCGACCCCGTTGTGTCGCTCTCGCCGCCCGTGCGCGAGGCCGCTCGCACCGCCATCGGCGGGGACGACGCGACAGTGTGGGTGCCCAAACCCACTTCTACTCCCTTCGCGGACGCCGACTATCTCCTCGCCGACGGAACGTACTACGAGACCGACACCACCGTCGTCTCGACCGTCGACCGCACCGGCCACGAGTTCACCGCGGAGACGGGCCCCGAAACGACGGCGACCGGCAAGCACGTCGCCCTCGCCGACCTCCCGCCGGTCGACCGGACGGCGCTGTACGCGGCGCTCGGCTATCCGAACGACCGGGAGATGGAACGGTTCGAACGCGGCCGCTCGATCAGCATCGGCGGCTTGCTCGCCTACCCCGACGACGAGGCGGAATCACGCTCCGAACTCCTCTCCGAGCCAAGGCCCGGAACGCTCCGACTCGGCGGTCAGGACTTCCGATTCCGAATCGAACGGACGAAGCCCACGCGCGTCGAGACCCATCGGGTCGAGATGCGGGCGGTCGCCGACTCCGCGTCGGCGTTCGCCGCCCTCATCTACGACCGGCTCGGGATCGACCTCGACGAACGCGACCTCTCGGCCGAACAACGCGACATCGTCGAGTCGGCTACCGCCGACGGCTACGACGAGTGTGCGCCCTACTCCGAGGCGTACGCCGACCTCCAGCGGACGCTGGGTCGGCCGGTGACACGGGTGACGGACGACGGCGACGGCGTCGCGACCACGCCGACCGCCGACATGCCCGACGCCGTCGACTACGCCAACTACGAGAACGCGTGGTACTTCGTCCAGCTTTCGGAGTACGTCGCCTAGTCGGCCGATTCGGGCGAGCCGACCGCCGCGAACCGCGACAGATCGGCGTCGACGTTCACCTCGCTCAGCGACGCGTAGGGGCGGTTCACCACGATGTCGCCCGCCGTCGACCGCCCCACACCCGGAAGCGCGGTGAGTTCGTCCATCGACGCCGCGTTGGGGTCGAGTGGATGGGGGACGCCCGTCACCGACCGATACCCGTGATCGACGAGCGCCACGTCCATCGTCGTCCCCAGTTCGCGTTCCCCCGGCACGGCGACGAGAAGTGGGTAGGTGCCCAACTGCCGGCCGAACGTCTTCCCGCCCTCGTGGTACTCCATGTGCACGTCGGGGAGGACGGTCCCCGGCGGCGCGACCCGGCGAAGCATGGGCTGGTCGATCTCCTCGCGCACCTCGCGTTTGTACGTCTTGAACTGCTTCTTGTGCTCGCGGGCGATGTCGGCGCCCGTGTCGCTCATCTCCGTCCCCGCGAAGGCCATCACCTGCCGGATGTTGATCCGGCGGAGCATCAGCCCCTCGTCGTACACGTCCTGCAGGAAGCGCCTGTTGTGTTCGAACGTCTCCGCGCGCTCGCCCGCGAGGCCGTGGACGAGGTTGATGCCGGGGAGGAGTTTGGGGAGCCGGTTCGCCGCGCCCTCATCCGTCGTCGGCGCGTCCGCGGCGTCGTCGCCGGGGCGCCACCCCGCCTCCTCGTTGACGACGCGCACCGCTTCGAGACACTCGTCGGCGGTGACGAGCAAGTTGTTCTCCGCTTGCACCACCGGATCGGCGGATTCGAGGCCGAACGCGGCGGTGTCGCCCGCGGTGTTGTGTTCGGCGATGATCCGGATGGCTTCCCGCGAGCGCTCGGGGTAGTCGACGATGGTGACGGGGTTCATGTTGTCGAGGTGGAGCGTCTCCAACTCCGGTGCCACCTCACGGATGCCGGCGTAGAGCCGACGGATCGCGTCGGGGTTGGGCGCCTCGCCGTCGCCGCCGAAGGCGAGGATGTCGGCCTGGCGGCCCAGCCGGAAGTGGCGGACGCCCCGCTCGTAGAGCGCCTCGACTTCGCGGACGACCGACTCGGCCGAGCGGAACGCGGGGTTGCCGTACAGCGGTTCGGTGCAGAAGGAACAGCGGTACGCACAGCCCCGCGAGGTTTCGAGTTCGGCGATCAGGTAGTCGGGATGGTTGGGGTGGTCCTCGACGACGAACGCACCCATCGCGGCCCAGCGGTCGAGGTCGGCGTTGTCGCGCATGCGGTCGCCGAACCCCTCTAATCCACTCGCGACGAGGTCGTGGGCCGCGGCCTCGACGTCGCCTTTGGCCACGAAGTCGTAATCGAGGTCCTTGCGCTCCATGTCCTGTGCGCCGGCGTTCTCCTCGCCGACGCCGAAGCGAACGGGGCCACCCATGAGCGTCACGCCGTCGGCGGCCCACGCGAGTTCCCGCACCTCGTCGGGTTCGGCGGGCGTCCCCCCGACGTACTTGCCGGGGACGGTCATGCCGCCGAGGTAGATCAGGAGGTCGGCGTCGGCCACGTCGCCCCACTTCGAGCGGTCGTCGCGGAGTTCGTCGATGGTGTGGTAGGTGATCCCCGACTCGGGAACGCCGGCGTCGACGAGTGCGCCGGCGGTGAAACGGGGGTACGTCGAGACGTACGGCGGGACCCCGAAGTGGGCGGGTTCGTCGACGTAGCCGTCGACGACGGTGACCGTCAGATCGGCGGGGTCAGTCATAGGGGGCGGTTGGCGGTCGACGCGTAAAACCGTGTTCGTGCGGCCCGACAGCCCCGCCCCAAAGGCACAAGTCGACCTGCCCCTACCTCCGGGTATGCCGAAGGCGCTCCCGAACCCGCCCCAAGCCGGCCTCCTGAACGCCGTTCGATTCGGCCGGGACACGTTTCGATTTCTGGAGACGATGCAGTCCCGCTACCGCGACGGCGTGGCCGTTCCCATCCCCGGCCGCGCGCCGCTCGTGGTGTTGACGAACCCCGAACTCGTCCACGACGCACTCTCCCGCCCCGAGACGTTCGAGCGAGTCCCCGCCCAAGAGTCGGCGGCGCTCATCGCCGAGGGCGGCCTCGTCCAGAGCGAGGGGCCACTCTGGCGCCAGCAGCGGTCGATCATGAACCCCGCGTTCGACAGCCGGCAGGTGCGGGCCTACGCCGACAGCGTCGGCGAGCGCGTCGATTCCATCGCCGACGACTGGGCCGACCGCGGTCGGTTCGACACCAACCTCCACCGCGAGATGACGCGGCTGACCGTCCGCGTCGCCTCAGAGGTGTTGCTCGGCGAGGACATCGGCGCCGACCGCGCCGAGCAGTTCCACGAGTGGATGCAGACCGCCGGCACGGAGTTCGAGTTCGACCTCGCGAGCGTCGGTCCGGAGTGGCTCCCGACGCGTATCTCTCCCGCGTTCCGCGAGGCTGCCGAGGGCATCCGTAACCTGAGCGAGGATATCATCGAGCGCCGCCGTCGCCTGATTGCCGACGGAGAACCGGGGCGAAATATGGTGACGATGCTCATCCAGGCCGAGGACGACTCCGGGGTCGACTATCCCGAACACCAGATTCGCGACGAGGTGTCTACCTTCCTCATTGCCGGCCACGAGACGACTGCGCTGAGTCTCACCTACACGACGGCGCTGCTCTCGTGGTATCCCGACGTTCGCGAACGGGTCCGCGAGGAGGCCGAGGCGGTCCTCGGTTCGGGGCCGGCGAGTCACGGCGACGTTCGCGACCTCACCTACACGATGCGGGTCTATCGTGAGGCCCTGCGGCTCTACCCGCCGGCGTGGGCGGTGTTCCGCCGGGCCGGCCGGAAAGCCCGTCTCGGCGACTACCGCGTCGACGAGGGCTCGGCGGTCATCATGCCCCAGTGGTCCATCCACCGCTCCGACCGCTACTTCGACGATCCGCGGACGTTCGATCCGGACCGCTGGGAGCGGCGAAACCCCAACAACGTGCCGGCCTACTTCCCGTTCTCGTCCGGCCCACACGCCTGTGTCGGCAAGCAGTTTGCCCTCTCGGGGGCGACGCTGACGCTCGCACGTCTGGTTCGTGATTTCGATATCGACGTGCCACAGGACGCCCTCGACGACCTGCGAGTCACGCCGACGCTCCGGCCGGGCGAGGGCGTCCCCGCGGACATACGGCCCGCCGAATGACCGGCGGTGTGACGCGGCCGGGCGGCACCGACGGCGCCGTCGAGACGCTCTCGACCGGGCACCGCGTTGCACTCCCACTTTCGACGACGGCACGGGCCCGTGGGGTCGTCCTTCCGGCCTCGCGGTCCGCCGTCCGGTCGCTCCTCCCCGCCGGCCTGCGACCGGTTCCGGTGACGCCCACTCGCGCCGCCGTGACCCTCCTGTCCGTCGCCTACGACCGCATCGGACGGGGAGAGATCGACCCGTACGACGAGTTCGGGGTCCTCTTTCCGGCCGTTCCCGCCGACGCGTCGACGCGCTCGGCGGTGGAACAGGTCGGCGGCTACGTCGACTTCCTCCCGGTCACGACCGAGCCGGCGCGAGCGCTCGGCGTCGACATCTGGGGCTATCCCAAAGTCGTCGCCGACGTCACCCACCGGGAGTGGGGGCCGACCCGACACACGACGGTCACCGTCGACGGCGAGCGATTCGTCGAGTTCACCGTCGATCGGCCGCCGACGATCGAGTCGACCTTGTCGACGATCAGTTACACCACGATGGACGGCGACCTGCTCCGCGAGCGGCTGACCGTCGACGGTCGGATCGGGGCGTGGCCGGCGAGTGCGGCGTTCTCGTACATCCTCGGCACCCATCCACGCGCCGAGCGGCTCCGTCGCCTCGACGTCGGCGACCGGGCACTCCTCCGGTTCGCCGCGGACGCCGAGTTCACTATCCACGCGGGCCGTCGCGTCGAGGGCGAGTGACGCCCTCACACGAAGGCTAATGTTGATTAGTCGCGCATCCTAACCTGAACCCATGCCTGCAACGAAGGAGATCAAATGTACGAGCGCCGACTGTGAGCTCGATATGTTCGAGAACCACTACACGTACGACATCGCCGACGACCACACCGTCTCCGACCTCTCCTGTCCGCTCTGTGGCGGCACCGACTGCCTCGACGAGATCGAACTATGACCGGGTTCAAGGAGTTCGGCAAGTCGGCGGCGAACGCGGTGCTAGAGCGCGTCGGCCGCGGTGTCGGGAAAGTCCAGGAGCGCAAGCCCCTCTCGTACGACGTGTTGGAGTCCGACGACGCCTACCTCGTCGTGTTCGACGCGCCGGGGGTCACCCGGAGCGACGTGCAGGTGCGCTACGTCGAGGGCGAGGTGCAGATTCGTCTCGACCGCTTCCGCGACTTCCACGAGGGCTTCGAGATGCGGTTCCCCGGCCGTGGTCTCTCGCTCGACGGCCGGGCACGCCTCCCCCCGGATGCCGACGTGGACGCGGGCGAGGCGTCGGCCACCCTGAGCGGTAACGGAACGCTCCGTATCGAAGTGCCGAAACACGCCGACGGGACGGACGTGACGGTCGTGGAGGAAGCGGACGAAACGGAAGCGGACGAAACGGAAGCGGACGAGGACGAGGAGTAAGCGGGCGGACACCGCCCTCTCAGACGGGAAAATCGGCGTCCGGGTCGACCGACCCGGACGCCACGGACGACTCCGACCACGCGCTCCCCTCAGACGGGAAAATCGGCGTCCGGGTCGACCACCCGGTCGACCTCCGGCGGCATCTCCCAGTCGGTCGTCAGTTCGAGCAATTGGACGAGCATCCGCCCGGTCGCCCCCCAGACAGTGTAGCCGCCGACGCGGAAGAAGTGGAGCCTGATCTCGCCGTAGTACGGGTGGTCGCGGTGCTCCGAGTCGTAGTTGTCGAGGTCGGTCAACTCGTCGACCGGGAGGACGGCGATTTCGGCCACTTCGCGCTCGTCGGGGACGTACTCACGGTCGGGGACCCGCGAGACGAACGGGCGCACGCTGTAGTCGCTGACGGTCGGAATGTCGTCCAGACGGCCGACCATCTCGATTTCGTCCGAACGGAGTCCGATCTCCTCGTTGGCCTCGCGGCGTGCCGTCGCCTCCAGATCATCGTCGCTGGGTTCACGGCCGCCACCCGGGAAGCTCATCTGTCCCGGATGCTGGCCGAGATGGTCCGCACGCTTGGTAAAGAGGAGTGCGTCGCCCCCGGGGCGGCTGACGACGGGCGCGACGACCGCGGCTTCACGCTCGGCGTCGTCGATGCTCCGTGGCGTGTGACGGCCGAGCGTGGACAGATCCATGCGCATAGTGTGGTAGGTGGCCTCCTGTCGGTTTCGGTCGGGGCAGTCGTTCCCGCCTACGCCGCCGAGGGCCGTTTCAGTTGCGATTCTCGAGCGCGTCGTCGAGCCGGCTCCGCACGCCGCTCACGTCGGTCGAGCCCCACGTTTCGAGGTCGTAACTCACGTCGAGCAGCCGCTCGATCCGCTCGTCGGCGGCGGCGTCGACGGCCTGCGCCGCGTCGGCACGGAGCTGTCGTTCCGCCGCTTCGGTCAGGACCGCGCGGTCGACCGCCCGCGTCGGCACGTCGAGGATGTGCGGGAGGTCCTCGGCGTCGTCGGGGAGCGTCGGGAACGCCACCGGCCCGGGCGCGAGAAGCGTCGTCCCGTCGCGGTCGACGGCGACGAGGTAGTAGCCCTCGATGGCGTCGTCGACGGCGGCCTCGACGGCCGCCTCGTCGACCGCTTCGCCGCGCTTGAACGCGAGTTCGCCGAGCGCGTCGTCGAGTTCCTCGCGGGTCAGCGCCCCGAAGAGGTCGACGACGCCCGCGAGTTCGTCCCCCGTCGCGGTCGGGACGCTCACCGTACCGCCTCCAGATCCGCGGCGGCGGCCTCGGCGATTCGCTCGGGCGACACCGGCGCCTCGGTCCACGCCGGCAGGCGGCGGTCCATCCCCGGCGGTTCGATGGCGTCGGCGTACGTCTCGATCTGGTCGAGTTCGTCACCGCGGTCGTAGGTCAGCCCGTTGAAAGCCGCGTCGAGTTCGTAGCTCCGGACGAGCGAGCGCGCCGCCGTGCGGTAGCGCTCGGGCAGGCTACCGTACTCCGGGTCGACGCCTCCCTCCTCGACGACCCGGAGGAGCGCGGCGCCGACGTGCCGGCTCATGTCGGAGAGGCCGGTCGGCCCACTCACCGCGCGGTGGTCGTGTTCGTACGTCCCCAGATCGACCTGTGCGCTCCCCTCGAAGCCGGCGTGATCGAAGGCGTCGCCGAGAGTGCCGACCTCCAGCCCCCACGAACGCTGGGGGCGGAATCGCTCGACGAGGTCGGTCGTCGCCGCGAACTCGCCCGCGAGCGCGTAGCGAAAGGCGTCGAGATAGTGGAGTATCGGGGCGTCCCGCTCCTCGCTCAGCGCGCGGACCAGCGGGACGAAAAACAGTCGAAAGAGTCGGCCGTAGAGACGCTCGTTCTCGACACGGGCGTAGTACCCCTTCGCGAAGTCGTAGCCGTGGGCGAGCGGGAACAGGAGCCGCGTCACGTCCGCCCGCGAGTAGCTCTTGGTGTCCGCGTCGTGGACGACGACGTACTCGCGGTCGAGCGCCTGACCGAGGCCGAGCCACACGTCGCGGCCCTTCCCGAACTCGCCGTCGAGGTTGTGGTCGTCGAGCAAGTCCTCCAGTCGCGGCCCGTTACACCAGAGCACGGAGAGCGACAGGTCGAAGTCGGCGAGCCAGTCGTGGAAGTCGCCGACGCGGTCCGCCGGCGCCCGAAGTGGGACGACGACCTGCCCGGGATCGAGCCGTTCGAGTTCCGAGAGGACGCGATCCGGCGCCAGCCCGGCGTACTCCCGTTCGGTCATGGGGACGACGACCGTCGCCCGGTCGGTCGGCGCCGTCGGCGTCGGACCGGTCAGGTCGTGGAGCGTCGTCACGCGTTCCTGGACGTACTCCATTACACGCGTCTGGGGACGGCGCGGACAAAAGCCCGCCGCATCGGCCGGTCCGTTTTTTAAACAGGGGCGCACAAGATGGAGACATGAAATCGACCCGGAAGGGACTCCGTGACGGCGAACTCGTCAAGGACACCTACGAGCGGCTCACGTGCGCGGAGTGTGAGAAGGTGTTGAAAAAGCGGGACGACCCGGACGAGGTGTTCTCGGTTCGGACCTGCCCCGAGTGCGGCCGCGAGTGGAAGGACCTCCGGTAGCTACTCGAACACCGAGTCGAACGCCCGTGCCCCCAACGGGTCGAAGGTTCCCGCGGCGACGTTCTCCGCGACGTGGTCGGGGTCGCTCGTGCCCACGAGCGCGCAGGTGACCGCCGGCGCGCTCCGGGCGAAGTTGATCGCTCGCTGGGCGGCCGTATCGCCAGTCAGTTCGGCGTCGACGGACGGCGGCAAGCCACCCGTGAGGTCCCCCTGCCCGAGGCTGGCGCTGGCGAACACGTCCAGACCGAGTTCGTGGGCGACCGACAGCGCCGACCGGCGCTCGCCCTCGAACTCGTGGGTCCGGGCGGTGAACGCGTCGGCCATGTGGACGTTGAACGGGAGTTGAATCGCCTCGAATCCGGTCTCGGCGCGGCCGACCGTCTTCGCGGCCGACCGCGCGCGTTCGACTACTTCGGGCAATGAGAGATGGCCGTCGGCTTCGGGTGGGACGCGAAACGCTCGCCACGTCGCCACGCCGTACCGTCCGATGTCGCCCCTCTCGACCCGCCGTTCGAGTCGTTCGAAGGTGGCTTCGAGTTCGTCGTACACCGCCTCCCGAGAGCGGATGCGAAGCTGTGTCTCCGGGTTGTGGACGTAGTAGCAGTCGACCGTCTCTAGCCCCAAGGCGTCGAGCGAGCGGTCGAGAAGCGCCTCGATGGCGTCGGGGGCGATGCAGTGATAGCCCGCGGCGAGATCAGCGGGGTCGACGGGCCCGTTCTCGACGAACGTCTCGCGGACGTAGCCGGCGGGGTCCGCGGGCCGCTCGCCGTCGAACGGCAGGAACCCGCCCTTGGTGGCGACGACGACGGCGTCGCGGTCCACGTCGGCGCGCTCCAACGCCGTCCCGACGACCCGCTCGCTCCGGCCACAGCGGTAGTTGACGGCGGTGTCGACGACGTTACACCCGCCGTCGAGGCCGGCGATCAGCGCCCGTTCGTAGTCGTCGTCGACGGCGTCGGTCGGGTCGCCGAGGTAGGTGCCGAGGCCGACGCTGGAGACGACGCCGGGACCGAACCGCCTGAAGTACGTCCGCCCGAACCCGTCGCCGAAGCGGTCCCGGTACGCCCACGTGGCGCGAGTAGTCGCCATGCGGGCGCTACGGTGGGTGTGAATAAAACCTACAGGTCACCTTCGAGCGCCCGCCAGAGCCGGTCGGTGAGCGTGTTTCGCCGCGCGGGCCAGACGAACTCCCCCTCGTCGATGGTGATCTGTCCCCCGCCCATCCGGGCGTGTCCGCCGCCGTCCCCTCCCGGAATGTCCGCCAGCGCGGCTTCGAGCGCCCGCCCCATGTGGACCCGGTCGTCACGGGAGCGACCCGAGAGGTAGAGCACGCCGTTGCGGGTGCCGTAGACCACCGCGGCGGTGACGCCTTCGAGGAGGATGAGTTCGTCCGACGCCTGCGGGATAGCGTCCACGTTCGAGACGTTGCCAACGTCGCTGATGGCGAACGCACCCTCCACCTGTCGCTCACGGATCGCCGTCGCCTTGATCTCCAGCGTCTCGGCGCTCACCTGTGGATTGGCGATGCGGTCGAGCGCGCTCTCGTCGAAGCCCGTCGAGAGATAGCCACTCGCCGCGAAGTCGGCCGAATCGATGCCCGACGTGAGGCGGTTCGTGTCGGTTAGAATACCGAAAAAGAGCCCCGTCGCGACGCGTGACGGGACGACGTACGTCGCCTCGACTTCGCTCTCGTGGGTCGCCGGCGGCACCGGCGTGGCGTCGAGGTCCTCGAAGTACTCGGCGATCACGCTCGAACAGGCGCCGTACTCGGTGCGGACGTCGGTGAAGGCCTCGCCGCGCCCCTCTCCCGGATGGTGGTCGACGACGGCGACCGGGTGGACACGCTCGGAGTCGGAGAATCCCCGTGGCTCGTTGTGATCGACCAGGATCACCGACTCGGACGCTAGGTCGTCCGCCCGTTCGATGCAGTCGAGGTCGACTTCGAGGACGTTCCGGAACGCCCGGTTCTCCTGATGGCGGATCTTCCCCGGGAACTGGATGGTCGCCTCCGTCTCGACCTGTTTGGCCAGCGAGGCGACGCCCATCGCCGCCGCCATCGCGTCCGGATCGGGGTTCGGATGCGTCAGCACCGTGATCCGGTCGTGTTCGGCGATCATCGACGCGAACCGGACGCCGGTCGGGCGTGTGAACCGGTGGAGGACGTACCCGCCCCCGACGACGACGATCAGACTGACGAGTATCGCCGCCAGTAACTCCGGATGCGACCGGGCGAACATCACCGCCCGCCGGACGACTCCCTCGGCGGCGACGGACATACCCACTCCGACTCGGTCGAAGGGCAAGAGTATTCTCCTATTATGTCGTCCCTGAGCCGACTCGAATCTGGTCGTCAGGCGTCCCGAAACGCGTCGATGGCCGGGCGGTAGCCCTCCCTGACGGACGGATACCGGAGTTGGTAGTCGAGTTCGTGGAGGCGGTCGTTGTCACACCGCTTGTTCGCGCGGACGCGGCGGCTGACTTCGCCCGCCTCGGCCCGCTCCGCGACCGTCCGTTTCGGCGGCTGTGGCCGGCCACACTCGTCGGCCAGCCAGTCGGCGAACGACCACTTCGAGACGGGTTCGTCGTCGACTGCGAGCACCACCTCACCGCGCGCACGGTCGGTTTCGAGGAGGTGTGCTACGACGCCGGCGGCGTCGTCGCGGTGGATCGAGTTGAGATAGCCCTCCGTCACCGGACCGTCGAGGTAGTAGTCCAAGCGGTACCGATCCGGCCCGTAGAGCCCGCCGAAGCGAACGACCGTCCCGTCGATCAGATCTGCCTCCAGTGCGATACGCTCCGCTTCCAGCAGGATGCGCTGGCGCTCCGTCGCGGGGTCGGGGGTCGTCGACTCGTCCACCCAGGCACCGTCGTGGTCACCGTAGATGCCCGTACTCGACGTGTAGACGAGCCGATCGGGCGGCGACGCGCGCTCGCCGAACGTCTCGACGACGGTCCGCAGGCCGTCGACGTACGCCGCCCGTGCCGCGTCGACGCCGCGGCCCCCGGCACTGGCCGCGTACACGAGCCAGTCGGCGTCCGGGACGGCCGACAGCGACTCTGCGTCCGTCAGATCGGCGCGGACGGCGTCGAACCCTGCCGCCTCGATAGCGTCGAGGCCCGCGTCGGATCGACGGACACCGACAACGTCGTGGCCGGCGTCGGTCAGCTGCCGCCCGAGTTCGAGGCCGACGTACCCACAGCCGAGGATGGCGACCCGCACGGTGATCAGCGGGCGTTTCGGCCCGCGATGTAGTTGTGGATGGCCGCGAGTTCCGTGAGCGTCATCCGGATCCGCCCCTCGATCGCCTGCTGAATTTCCTGTCCCGAGAGGTCGAGGTCGACGTTCGAGGCGATGGTGTCGACATCGACGACGCCCGTCGCCATCGCCATCAGCAGGTGATCGCGGACCTCCTGTACGATGGCCTCGGCGTCCCGTCCGTCCCCGTCCACGGCGAGGATCGCGGCCGCCTCCGCCAGCGTCAGCGACGGCGACCCGCCGTCGAGGAGGCCCTCGATCGTTTCGGCCGAGACGCCGGCCTCGCTGGCGACGGTGTCGACCCCGTGCGCGTCGATCACCGAGCGCAGTTCCGTCTCGTACGCGTCGTGGAGCTGTCGTGGCGATAGCGTTCCCGGTTCGTCGGCGGCGTCGTAGAGCATACGTCGGATGGGCGCCCCGTCGACAAAAGTCTCACTCCGACTCGGGGCAGGCGGTCCCGTTCCACGACGTACAGCCCGGCCGCGGCCAGGTTCCCGCACGCTCGTCCGCGTTCCCGTCCACGTCGCCGACGCCACCGCGCCCCGCCGGGACGGCGACGGCGACGACCGTCCCCGTCTCGAAGGCGACGCGCTCGTCGCGGCCCAGCCGCTCCGTCGTGCCGTCGCCGTCCACGTCGAGACGGACCGTGGAGCCGTCGCGGACGTACCTGACCGTCCCGCCGGGCGTCGTGGGCGGCGCCCCCCGCCGCGTCCGGAGGCTGAACCGGGCGTACGCGCCCCGGACGGTCACGTCCCAGACGTTCACCGTCGCGTACCAGTAGCCCGGCACCGGCGCGACCGGCAGTCCGGCGACGACGTCCCCGAGTGGGCCGTTCGCGTACCTCGATTTGATCCGACTGCCCGCCTCGGCTGTCGCCCGCTTCGTCGCCCGTGTTTGCACCCGCGTCAGCGTCTCGTTGACCGGCGCCTCCGCGACGGCCACCGCCGATGTCCGTCGGGCGGTCACGATGGCGGTTTCGAGACGCCGCTCCAGTCGTGCTCGCCGTCCCGGATCGGGATCGGACGACCGCTCGTCCACCGCGGCGGCGATGGATCGGGCGAGCGACCCGTTCGTGGCCGCGAGCGCCTGCCGGCCCACGCCGTCCCAGCGGGCGACCCCCTCGGCGACGGCGGCACGCGCCTCCGACCGCGTGAGTCGCGTCTCGTTCCGGACGACGCGCCGCGTCCGCGTTCGGACGACGCTCACCGACTCCGACACCGATTCGCGGAGATTCTGCCGTGGCTCGCGACCCGACTCCGACGCCGCGGATTCGGCGGCGACTAGGGCTCGGGCCGCGGTCCGGAGTCGGACCCGCCGCGACTGACCCGACACTGCCCCGGACACTACGTCCGCCGCGTCGCCGTACGGCGCGGCGAAGACGTTCAGATTCTTCGCCGCGAGCGAGTGATACGACCGCGACGGCGGGACGCCCGCTGCACGGTCGTGGCCCACCGACGCGACCGTGAGGTACGCGGGCGAACCGTCCGGGACGACGCCGACGGGGCCACCCGGGGGCGATCCGGACAGGTTCGCCCGCCGTGTCGGCGTCGGTGTCGACCGCAGCCGGAGCATCCGGTGGAGCGTCCGCGACGACCCGACGCCGACTCGATTGAGCACCGCGTCGAACGCCCGGCGCGTCTCGTTGTGGTTCGCCGCCCGCCGCTCCAGTCGCCGGATCGTCCCGTCGACCAGCGCCGCTCGGGCACCGACGCGCGCCCTGTCGGCGGCGCCCCGATACCGACTCGGTGCCGCCACCAGTTCCGATCGTTCTCGACGGAGCGTGGCCGCCAACTGCTCGGGCGGATTCGCCGTGTACGTCGCCACGCGCCCCGCGTCCACGGAGACGGAGACGCTCGCCAACTCCTCGCGGAGGTCCCGCAAGTCGTCGTCCGTCCACGAGCGGAGGTCGGCCGATCGGTTGCCGTAGACGACCCGCTCGCGAACGTCGAGGCTCCCGTTCGCAACCGCTACCGCCACCGCGTCCCGGCCGCCCTGCGCCGCCACGAGCGCCCGTTCCGCCTTCACGGGCACGTCGGCGAGGTTCGGCCCACCGAGCGCCCCGCCGCGCTCGAACCGGGGCCGAGTCGGGCGATCCGGCGCCAGCCCGTTCGGCGCGTACGTCCCGGCCAGCGTCACGCCGACCCGGTATCGCTCCGTCCACTCGCCCGTCGTCGTCCTCGTGTCGTTGCCGCGCTCCCAGGTCCACGTCACCTCCCGTTCGAGTTCGACGACGCGGGAGAAGCCGCCGAATCGACGCTCGTCGGCCTCTACCGTGGGCGACGAGACGACGCTCGCATCCACCTCCGAATCCATCGCCACCGCCGTCTCCGCGAGCGACCACTCGCTACCCGGCATTTCCGGCTCCGGCCGCGGCTCCGCGTATGTCTGCCGTCGCGACGTTCGCAGCGCGGTTTCGACGCGGTACGCAGCACGGAGGGCGCCACGGAGCGACCGATTCGACCGCACGGCGTCGGTCCGAAGTCCGCTCAGGCTCCGTCCGGCGAGTGGTTCGACGTCGACGTCGATCGACCTAGTCGGCGACGGTCCCGCTTGCCCTCGCCGGCGGCCGAGCGCGACCGTCCGGTTCTCGCTCGGGTTCGGCCGCGGCAGCACGCGGTTCGCCCACGAGCCGTCAGCTGATGTCGCCGCGGTGAATTCCTTCACACCGAGTTCGAGGGTCGCGCGGTGCAGTCCGCGTCGTCCCGCGGGGTCGCTCCGACCGAACACCGCCCGCTGGGTTTCGAGGACGGCGCCGTTGGTGGCTGTCTCGACGTGACGCGTCGCGACGACGTTGGCGATGGGCGCCGCGTCGTAGTGTTGGGCGTAGCCACGCGTCCACGCGACGGGGTAGAGCCGCGCAGTCAACCGACGCCCCAGCCCGGGACCGTCCAGCGCTCCCCGGTTCAGTCGCGTTTCGAACGTCGTTGCACGGTCGTGGAGTGCGAGCACCGGCGTCGAGACGGTCACCGTCCGATCCCGCCCTTCGCTCGCGACGACCCGTCCCGACTCACGCGCCGTCACGGTCAGGTTCCGCACCGTCACGCGGAGTGCGGTGCCGTTCTCGACGCCCCGAACCGCGATGCGCTCCATTCCCCGGCGGAGTTCGGCGGGCGTCGCCGCCTCGGGCAGCGACGCGACGGCCGTCACGTCGCCACGGCGGTACCGGGTGACGGGCAGTCGATCCCGAAGCGTCAGGTAGATCCGAAGCCGCAGTGCGTCCCGAAACGGCGTCGCGCCGCTCAGGAGCCGACCGTACGGCGTCTCGGCGGGTGTCGTTACCGGTTCCGCCGCCGCCTCGCGCGCCGCCGCACCGACCGCCGACCGTAGCGCGGCCGTCGTCTCGGCCGACGCCCGCTCCATAGCCACGGCAGCGTCACGGTCGATCCGATCCGGCCCGCGCGTCGACAGGGCCGCCCCGAACGTCGACGCGCCGACCAGCAACAGAACGCCGACGAGGGCGAAGGGGACGCGCCCGCGCCGATCCTCGGCGAACCGGGTCACGGCCACGTCCTCACGACGATTCGGACGCGTCCGAGACGGACGCCCTCGGCGGCGGCCGCCGCCGACGTGTTCGACGCGCGCAGGTCGCGACGGACTCGCTCGGCCACCGCCGCTTCGAGGCGGTCGTTGGCGTCGGCGACGCCACCGTCGGCGAGCGTCGGCCGCGGCGACCGGGTCACGTTCAGTCGCCCGGCCAGCCGGCGATAGCGATGCCGAACCAGCGCCGACTCCGGCGAGCCACCGCCCGCAGCGATACGCGTTCGGGTCGGCGGGAACTGCCCGTCGACGAACCCCCCGGCTACGGCGTCGGCGACGCCGTCGATGCCGCGCGACCGTGCGCCGCGCTGGGCCGCCTCGCCGGCCGTCGGGAAGCCACTCGACGCCACGACCGTCGCCGCGTGAACCGGTCGATCCGGCGGCGGTCGGCTTCCGATGGTGATTCGACCCCCTATCGACGATCCGGGATACGGCTGCCAGACGGCAGTGATTCGGGTGTGGTTGGATCGAACGGCCCCTCGGACGGCGCCGACGACCGCACGACTGTAGCCGTCCCTCGCGTGAGAGAGGCGCTCGTCACCGACCTCGGCCCGAGCGACGACCGCGCGTGCCAGCAAGTGGGTCAGCGTCCCGTGAGCGGTTCGATCGAGCGCGCCTCCCGTTCGCCCCGGAAACTCGACGCCCGTCGTCCCGCTCCGGGGCGTGAGCGTGTAGTTCACCGACGCGGTGGTCATCGCGAGCGTCGAGGCGACGTCGGCGGCGCGCCCCTCGCCGGTCGACTCCTGCGGCGTCGCGGCCGTCACCGTCACGACCGCGGCGCTGATCAACAGGAGACAGAGCACGCCGTCGAGAACGGTGCTCGTCACGACCACACCTCCACGCGGACGCGCCCGGGACGAACCCGACCGGGTGTGAGCCGGACGCCGACGGAACGCGCCGCGGTATCGGTGTCGGCTCGGCGTCCCGGCGGTGACGGCCCTGCGTGCCAGCGCCGGCCAGCCGCCGCAATCGTGACGTTGAGCCGGTAGCCCGTCGGCCCCGACCGCCGTGCTCGCTCCCGCCGACGTGGCTCGGCGACGCCGCCGACGGCGAGTCGGTCGACGACACGATCGAGTGTCGGCGACGCGATCTCCCGCTCCCTTCCGCCGCCGACGCCTTCGATGGCGACCGCGTAGGTCGAGACGGCCGCACACACCGCCAAGACGACCACGAGCGCGGCGGTCGGCTCGACCTGCCCTCTAGCCGACGAGCGTGACATCACACCCCTCCCAGACGACGCGCCGGACGATCAACGGACCGTCGACCGGCCGCCACTTCGGTGTTCCTCGCCTCGCCTCACGTCCCGCGTCACAGAGCGCCTCGCCCGAGGCGAAGCGCGACTCGGGCGGTGCGCCGCGCAGGACGGCCCGTAGCTCCCGCGACGCCACCGCGGGTGTCACCGGCCCGAACGCGAACGCCGCGTGCGTCGTGCCCGCGTCGTTTCGGAGGCCGATCCGTCTCGGGCCGATGCGGATCGACCGCGCGTCGAGCGGATGCTCCGCCGTCGTCGGGTGAGCCGTCGCGGCCGCCCGATCGACCGTGTCGGCGGCGTCACCGGCGGCGGGTGGCGGTGCAGTCGGCAGCGTCGCTCCGACGCCCACCAGCGCGACGCTCGCGAGCGACAGTCCGAGCCAGACGTGCCACGCATCGACTGGAACACCGATCATGGAGCCGTGTGGCCCCGTCACCGTACTTGAACGTCCGGTCAGAGAAACAGGCCGGCGCCGACGAACGCCACGAGATAACAGACGGTGGCGAGACACGTTGCGACCCCGACGCGATAGCCGACGAGCGTCCGGTCGAGTCCGTGTGTCAACCCCGTCGAGAGAGCCGTGAGCGCCGCGGCGAGCCAGAGGACGTACGCCCCGACCGCGAGCCCGAGTTCGGCCGTCGGGAGTGGGGCGGCCCCGAACCCCGCCGTCGTCCCCGTGCGCGCGACGCGAGCCGATAGCGCGACCGTCGCCCCACCGACGACCGGTCCGAACACGGCCGCGGTGTTGGACAACGTGTCTGTCACCTGTGCGAGCTCCCGACGGGCCTCCCGCTCGATCCGGCCGAGTGCCTCGACGTGTTCGGCCGTCGCGACCAGCGCCTCGCCGGCCGGTCGCCCTTCGGTCGCTGCGAGGGAAAACAGGGTCGCCGCCTCGCGTGCCCGGTGACTCGGGAGCGCCGCGAGGGCACCGTGTTCACCGTCGAACGCCTCGCCGACCGTGATCCCCAGGCGACGCTGTCGATTCGCCGCGTCCGCGAGCAGTGCGCCGGTCGCGCCGGTGATCCGGTCCGCCGCCTCGGCGAGCGCCGTCTCGACGGCTTCCCCCGCCGCGACCCGCCTGCCGACGAGATAGCAGGCGTCGTCGAGGTTGGCTTCGACGGCGCGGACGCGCTCGTGGACGCGCTTCGCCGGCCGAGCGTCGACGACGAGCGCCACGCCGGCACCGAACCCGACCGCCGCTATCGGCGCTGTCCACGGCGCTACCAACCGCGTAGCGACGTACCCGCCGACCGCCGCTGCGGCGACACCGCTCCCCACCGCGCGCAGGTGACTGTCCGGCGTATCCGGGTGGTCACGACCCACCTGCGGTGGCGGAAACGCGACGGGGCGACGGACGAGAATCCACGCGCCCGCCACGATTACGGCGAGCGGTAACACCACGTCGTACAGCGCGACGACGGCCGGCAGCGAGAGCCGGACGCCCGTCGCGCGTGCCGCCGGCAGCACTCCGACCAGCGCTAGCGGCAGGAGGACGCCGAAGGCGTACAGTCCCGTAACCGCACCCCTGATCTCCCCCGTGAACGCCGCCAGTTCCTCCTGCACACCGTCGAGCGACGCCTCGACGGCGCGGTCGAGATGTCGGTCGCGCTCGGCCGCCGTCGCCGACGCGGCGGCGTCCAGCCGCGTCACTGCGCGTTCAAGTGCCGGAAACCGGTCGTGCCACTCCTCGGCGAACGCGTCGATCCCGCTCCGTGGCGTCCCCACGGCTCGTTCGACGTGCGCGCCGAGACTCCGAGAGAGCGACCCACGGCCCGTACTGGCGGCGAAGGCCGCCGCCCGCTCGACCGTCGGATCGATTCGCAGCCGCAGGGCCGCCCGCCCGACGAGCGAGGCGGCCGACCCGAGCGCACGCGTCCGAGCGAGCGTCGCCAGAAACGTCGGCCCCCGGTTCGCGGCGAGCACGACGGTGAGGCCGACGGCGGCTCCCGCGGCCGCGACGACGACGCCGAGCCGAGGGGTGGCGAGCCGGCCGAGCGCCACTCCGCCGCCGACGGTGACGGCGATGATCAGGATCGCTACGACACGCGCCGCCCCGAGGAGCGTCTCCGCGTCGATGTCGGCGCCGAGGTACGCGAGCGCGCGCCCGACCTCCGGCTCCGGATCGACGCGTCCCGGCCACCAGCTACCGAGCCGTTCGACGACCGATCCGACCGTCATTCCACCACCCGCCGGCGGTGTGCCGCGTCGACTTCGGTGGCGCCCGTGCGTTCGGCGTCGGCAAGCTCCGACAGCAGCGCCTCGCGCTCGTCGAGCGCGTCCAGCACGTCCGCGTACGACTCGTCGGGGCGGGCCAGCGACGCGACGAGGTGGCTGTTTCCACGTTCGACCACGCCCGTCGGCTCCGTGCCGCCGGCGCCCGGTTCGAACAGCGACTCGAAGCTGACCTCGCCGTCGGCGTGGCGGACCTCCTCGATGGTCGCGACCCGCCGCCGTTCGCCGGCGGAGAGGGTGACGAGCAGGTCGGTCGCCGCGAACGACGACGCCGGAACGCCCAGATCGGTCACGACGCGCTCGATCACCGACTCGGCGCCGTCGCCGTGGATCGTCCCGAGGACGGCACTCGACGCCGCGCCGACGCGCATCGCCTCGTAGAGCGTCGCCGCTTCCTCGCCCCTGACTTCTCCGAGGACGAGCGCGCCGTCACCGAGTCGGAGCGCGGTTCGCAACGCCTCGGTCGGCGAGAGCGCCGGGCCGTCGTCGGCCGCGGTCCGGACGGCCTGTACGTCGCGGCCGGCGTCGCGAAGCGCCGACACCGGGAGTTCGGGGGTGTCCTCGACGACGACGGTCCGGGTCGACGGTGGGAGTTCCCACAGGAGTGCCGAGCAGAGCGTCGTCTTCCCCGCGCCGCGTGGCCCGGCGATCAGCCCTGCGGCGGCGCGCTCGACGGCCACGGAGCAGAGGGCTGCCGCCCGGGCAGGTAGCGTTCCGTTCGCCACGAGCGCCGGGAGCGTCCACGCGTCCGTGCGGTGGGAGCGGAAGACGAAGCCGTAGCCGTCGCTGGCCGGATCGGTGACGCCCGCCACGCGGATGGGGCCGCCGAACGGTCCCTCCGTCGTCCCGTCGAGCGTCGGATTCGCACGTGAGAACCCACGCCCACTCTCCCGCCGGAAGCGGGAGGCGAGTGCCGCCGCGCCCCGCCGCGTCAGGTGGACGTTCGTCGGCAGTCGGTCCCCGTCGATCGACACCTGAACCGGGCCGTCGCTCACGGGTGCCGACGCCACCACCTCCGACACCGCCGGGTCGGCGAAGAGGTCGTCGAGGACGCCGTGGCCGCGCGTGTGCTTCCGAAGGACGCGCTCGATTGCCTCGACGGACACCTCGGTGCAGTCGGTCACGTCAGCGACCGCTCGGACGGCGCGGGGAATCGCTCGTCCGTCGTCTTCGCCACCCGACGCCAGCCGGTCGTAGGCGGCCGACAGGGTACGCATCTCCGCCCCGTCCAGCCGCGAGCCGAGGGGTTCGAGCAGGTAGTAGTCGCCCCGGTCGCTCCGGTAGCGGCGCACCGTCGCCTCGGTGTCGAGCTCCCGTCGAGCCAGCAGCGTCGCCCCGTCCGGTGGTCGCTCGACCAGTCGCGAGTTCGACACCGTCGGCCCGACGGTTGACGCGAGCGCCGTTTCGTAGTCGCCGTCGACGCGGTCGGCGCCGGCGGCCAGTCCGGAGGTGGCCGCCAGATTCGCCGCCGCGCCGGCACGGCCGGTCGCGGCGTGGGCTGCCCCGAGCGGATCGCGGCGCGCCCGTGCCGCGAGCGTCTCGTCGTGGACGGCGACTCGCGCGGCGAACCGCCCGGCTGCGACCAGCAACCCGACGGCGCCGTCGTCGTAGACGCGTTCGCGCCCGTCGTGTCGGACGCGGACGGCGTCGGCGTCGCGGTCCGCGAGGGCGTCGACCACCGTGGCGCGACACGCCGGTTCGGCGGCGAGGTCGCCCGCCCCCGGACAGTCGTCGGCGTCGACGACGAGGCTCGGCTCCCCGTCGACATCGATTCCGGCCGGCGTGTGAAACGACGGAACGCACCCACACTCGGCAGTCGTGGCACCGTCGTCGCCGGTCGCTCGTTCACCGCCGCGCAGTCGATCCAGGAGTCGCATAGGTCGGGTGGCCCCGGCATCGCTTTTGAACCTCAGCCACGTACGACGACGACGCCGACCCCCTCAGACCGGACGAGCGAGAGGACGAGCCGATATCGGGACGAGCCGTCGAAGACGACGCGGCCATCGGGCGTTCTGAGATCGACCCCACGGAGCCGCGTCCGGTGGGTGCGGTGGCCGTCCAGCCGGTAGCCGATGGCGTCGTCCGCGCCGTCGATCCACAGGCTAGCGCCGACGGCGGTCCACGACGACTGGGGCAGCCGGAACCGGACGATCCGGCGTGCGCCAGTCACGTTCGGACGCGTCGGGTCCTCGTGTGCCCGAAGCGACCGCGCCGCGCGGTCGATCCGGTCGACCACGCGGTCGAGGTGGACCGCCGTCCGCGTCTCGCGCCCCTCGTCGACGGCGGGCGTGACCGCCGCCAGCAGCGCGACCGTCAGGCAGACGGCGAGGACGACACGAATCACAGGAGCCGTCGGAGGCGCTCGGCGAGGGTGGGGCCGTCGTCCGTGTCGGCCTCCTCGGAGTCGTCGGCCATCGCGGCCGCCTCCGCGAGGGCGGCGTCGGTGCGGGCGGCTACGGCGGACTGCTGGACCCCTTCGCCGCCGTCCGCCGACCCCGACCCGTCGGACGCCGGCCACGATGGATGGCGGTCGGGCCCGTCGGCGCCCGGCGAACCGCCGCGGTCACGACCGTGAATCGTCCCGTTCAGGTCGGGATCGGCGTTCCCGTCCCCGGGCCCGCCGGTGTCGGAACGGGCCGTCACCGTTCGTTCGCATCGGTCGGCCCGCGCGGGTCGAGCGGGTGCGTCCTGTGTGCCGTGTTGAGGCGTCGTGTGGCTCTCGTCGTGCTCGCGGTCGTCTCCGACGGCAGTTGTGTCGGCCGCGTTCCCGTCGCCGCCGCGTAGCTCCGCGCGAACCGCCTGCAGGTCGGCTTCGAGGCGGTCGACTCGCGCGACGGCGGCGTCCGCCCGCCGCTCGACCGCTTCGTCGACCGCCCTAACGCCGCCGGCGAAGCCGCGGAGCGCCTGGACGGCCGCATCCAGTTCGGCCAGCCGGTCGTCGAGTTCCGACACCGTCGCTTCGAGGTCGTCGAGGCGTGAGTCCATCCGCGCGGCGTCCGGGAGGCCGTCGGCCGCGTGGCCGTCGGTGATCGCTCGTTCGAGGGCAGCGACGCGTTCTTCCAGTCGTCCGTCTCGGTCGGCCATACGGTGCGGTGGCCCCGTTCTCGTACCTAAAGTCTCGGCTGCACTCAACGGTGCGTTGAAGGGGACGCAAGACACACGTCGGACGTATGAAGTCCGTCCTGATTGGCGTCGGGCAGGCCGGTGGGAAGGTAACCGCCGCGCTGTCCGATTTCGACGCGCGCAACGGCTTCGACGCCGTCGTCGGGTCGCTCGCGGTCAACAGCGCCCGCTCCGACCTCCAGTCGCTGCCGTTCGACACCGTCCTCATCGGCGGCGCCGAGGTGAACGGCCACGGCGTCGGCGGCGACAACGAACTCGGCACGCGAGTGATGCAAAACGACTTGCAGGAGGTGATGGGCGCCATCGACGGCCGGACGACGGCCGAAGCGGAGGCGATATTCGTCGTCGCGGGCCTCGGCGGTGGTACGGGAAGCGGCGGCGCGCCCCTCCTCGTTCGCGAACTCTCGGAAATCTACGACATCCCCGTCTACGGACTCGGCATCCTCCCCGGCCGCGACGAGGGGTCGCTCTATCAGGTGAACGCCGGCCGGTCGCTGAAGACCCTGATCCGCGAAGCCGACGCGACGCTACTGGTCGACAACGACGCCTGGCGCTCCTCCGGCGAGAGCCTCGAATCCGGGTACGAGGCGATCAACGACCGCATCGCCCAGCGGGTCGGACTCCTCCTCGCCGCCGGCGAAGCCACTCAGGGCGTCGGCGAGTCCGTCGTCGACAGCTCCGAGGTCATCAACACCCTCCGCGGGGGTGGCGTCGCGACCCTCGGATTCGCCTCGGCCGACGCCTCTTCCGACGCGGCCGCGAACGTCAACGTCGTCACGAGCACGACCCGTCGGGCGGTGCGGTCGGGGATGAGCCTCCCCGAGACGACGAGCGCGGAGCGGGGACTGCTGGTCGTCGCCGGCCGACCCGACGCCATCTCCCGAAAGGGCGTCGAACGCGCCCGCTCGTGGCTGGAGACGGAGATAGAGACGATGGAGGTTCGTGGCGGCGACTTCCCGACGCGGGACGACCGCCTCGCCGCCCTCGTCCTCCTCGGCGGCGTGGCTCACTCCGACCGTCTAGAAGGCTTTCTCGAACGGGCACGACAGGCCGCCCGCGAGGAGAAAGAACGCGAAGACGCGGCCGACGACGACGCGGCGGGACTCACGGACGACCGGATCGACGGGCTGCTGTAATCGGCGCGGTGTGAGCGGTGACGACGGTTGCCTTACTTCGACGTGACCAGACTGCCGCCGTCGAAGTCGGTGCGGCCGTAGTCGACGTCCATCAGATCGAGGATGGTGGGTGCGATGTCGAACAGGTCCGCGTCGGCGATTGAGACGGCCGGATCGTCGACGAACAGCGTCGCGTTGTCGAAGCTGTGCATCCCGTTGCGCGGCCCCACGTCGAACACCTCGTCGTGGCCCTTGAATCCGGATTTGAGGTCGAAGCCGTGGTTCGGGATGGCGACCAGATCCGGTGCGATGTCGTCGTGGGCGCCCCGGAAGGCGTCCTCCTTCTCGACGACGCGCGCACACACCTTCTTCCCATCCGGCCCTTCCAGTGCCTCGAGCGCCGCCTTCAGTTCGGCCCGCACCGCGTCGTACTCGTCTTCGGGCACCGATCCACGCGGCTCCCGACCCTCCAGATTGAGGTAGAATCGGCCGGGGATGAGCGAGTAGGCGCGGGACTCCTCGGTGATGTCGGTCAGGTCGTCGTGGTCGTCGTCCTCGAAGGAGAGCCACCCCTCCTCCTCGAGCCACGCGTTGCAGTGGACCTCGTAGTCGAGCGAGGTGAAGCCGTGGTCGCTGGCGACGACGAGGGTCACGTCGTCGGGAAGCATCTCCCGAATCCGACCGACGTAGTCGTCGACGGCGCGGTAGAAGTCCATGAACGCCTCCTTGTTCGGGCCGTCGCGTTCGTAATCCTTGAACAGGAAGTGGTTGACACGGTCGGTCGTCATGAAGACGCCGAAAAACAGGTCCCAGTCGTCCCCTTGGAGGTAGTGAGAGAAGGCTTCGAACCGGGTATCGAGCGTCTCGTGAGCGTCCTCGATAAAGTCGCTTTTGTCCTCCTTGTGGCCGAGTTTGGCGTTCACGTCGATGGCGTAATCGATCGACTGCAGATAGTCGCGGAGTTCGTCGGGGTGGGCGGCCTTGTCGACGCCGGGCGAGAGGAAGCCGGACACCATCCGTTGGACGTTTCGCTGGGGCGGGAACGTGACGGGGACGTTCATCACCGTCGCCTCTCGCCCCGCCTCGTCGAGGCGGTCCCAGATGCGCGGCGCCTGCACGTCCTGTCCCATCGGTACGTACGTATCGTACGACCCGACTTCGCGGTCTTGGAACCCGTACACCCCCGTCTCACCGGGATTGACTCCGGTCGTGAGTGCCGGCCAGCAGGCGCTCGACTCCGGCGGGACGATGCTGTCGATGGCGCCCGCACTCCCTTCCTCGGCGAGCGCCGCGAAGTTGGGAAACTCCTCGGGATGCTCCTCGAGGAGGCTAAACGGCACCCCGTCGATGCCGACGAACGCGACGCGCGGGTGGTCCTCACCACGCAGTCGATCGAACAGACCCATACCACCGCATACCCGTGACGTGAATAAGTATCTTCGTTTCCGGCAGACCCCGGTCGGTAGCTGTGCCAGCCGTCGACATCGTTGCGGCTCTCGACGCCAGTTCGTCGACGTGGATCGGTCGTCATCGCCGTCGCCGCCGGCTGTTAGGCGACCGTACCCCCCGGCCCGTCTCTCCGTTCGATTACGGGTCGCCGAGACAGTAAAATCGACAGACGGAGCCGTGTTAACCGCACGTACCAAACTCCCTATTACCGATTCGGTCTATCTCACTCGTATGAGCACGACCACCACGGGCACCGACCTCAACGAGAAACAGCGCCGAATCCTCGGGTACCTCCGCGAACACGCGACGACGAAGACGTATTTCAAATCGCGACTCATCGCGGGGGAACTCGGGATGACGGCGAAAGAGGTCGGCGCAAACATGACCGCGATCCGAACCGGCGAGTTCGACGTGGACGTCGAGAAGTGGGGGTACTCGTCGGGGACGACCTGGAAAGTCGACCTTCAGGGGTCGTAACGCACGAGCGAGTCGGCGTCGGCCGCGAACGCCCGCGTCTCGGCGTCGAAGGAGTCGGCGTAGCGGACGAGTAGCGTGATGACCGTCTCCGGCCGCGAGACGACGTAGCCGTCCGTCCGGTCCAGGAGTCCGGCGTCGTCGAGTTGCGAGGCGTACGTGCTCACCGTCGCCCGCGACACGTCCAGTGCGCTCGCTATCTCGCTGCCAGTCACGTCCGGGTGCCGAAGGAGCGTCAACACCATTCCGCGCGGCGTCTCGCGCCGCAGGTAGCCGAGCGCCACCTGTTCGAACGTCGAGAAGCGGTCGGCGAGGAAGAACCGACGGTAGTCGCCGTCGCGCCGCGAGACCAGCGCCCCTTCGTCCAGCAGGTGTCGGAGATGGTGTTGGGTCTCGCCGGTCCCGAGTTTCAGGTCGTCGCGGAGCTTCGAGAAGTGGGCGCCGGGGGTCGTGCTCACGTAGCCGAGGATGGCGTCGCGGGCGTCGTTTCCGTCGGTCGCCGCCCGTGCCTCGCCCGCGCTCAGGCCGGCGAGCGGCGTCGCGGCTCCCAGTGCGGCGAAGCGTCGTAACGTCGCCCGCTTCTCGGCGTCGACCCCGCGGTCCCCACTCGGCATCTACTCACACAGTCGTCACCGGCCGACTAAAACGTGTCGCCCCCGCCGCTACTCCGTCTCGGCTTCCGGTTCCTCGTCCGTGAAGGTCGCTCCTTCGTCGGCGTCCTGCACGACTTCGTCCGCGCTTTTGATGTCCGTCCCCGCACCCGATTTGATCGCCTCGGCCTCCTGTTCGAGTTCCTCGATGTCCATCTCGGCCGCTTCGTCGATCTGTCCCAGGATTTCCTCGATGTCGTCGAGGCCGATCAACTCGCGGGTTTCGGCGTCGAACTCCAAGGAGTCGAGCGCCTGCGAATCCTGCACGTCGCTGCCGGTCAACTGCTTGCCGTACCGGCCGACGAGCGACGTGAGTTCCTGCGGGAGGACGAACGTCGTCGACTCCCCTTGACCGATGCGCTCGAGCGTCTCCATCCCCTTGTCGATGACCGCGCGTTCGCCCATCGATTCGGCGGATTTCGCGCGCAACACGGTGGAGATGGCGTCACCCTGTGCCTCCAGAATCTGACTCTGCTTTTCACCTTGGGCGCGGATGATGTTCGACTGCTTTTCACCCTGGGCCGTCTCGACGGCGCTCCGCCGTTCACCCTGCGCTTCGAGGATCATCGCCCGGCGGCGACGCTCTGCGGAGGTCTGTTGCTCCATCGCCTGCTGGACGTCCTTCGAGGGGTTCACTTCCCGGACCTCGACCGACTCGACGCGGACGCCCCACTCGTCGGTCGGTTCGTCGAGTTCCTTCCGGATGCGGGCGTTGATCTCCTGGCGCTTGTTCAGCGTGTCGTCGAGTTCCATGTCGCCGAGGACGGCACGGAGCGTCGTCTGCGCGAGGTTGGACACTGCCATCTTGTAGTTGTCCACCTCGAGGAACGCCTTCCGGGCGTCCATCACCTTGATGTAGACGACGGCGTCCGCCGTCACCGGCGAGTTGTCGCGGGTGATCGCCTCCTGACGCGGCACGTCCAGCGTCTGCGTCCGCATGTCGAACGCGTACGTCCGCGAGACGAACGGTGGGATGAATGTGATGCCCGGTTCGAGCAGCCGACGGTACTCGCCGAAGACGGTGAGCGCCTTCTTCTCGTACGCGTCGACGATTTCGACCATCTGATAGACGGTGACGATGGCGAGCAACAGGACGAGTAGTCCGACGAACAGCGGGCCGATGCTCGGGAGTATCTGCAGTACGACGGGGGCCATAGCGGAGTCTTAGGCTGTGGTCGGCAAAAGGGTTCGCACGGTTCCGCTTCGGTGTCGAGGCCGTCCCGACTTATCGGTGAAAGTCGACGGCCCTCGATCCGTCGTCGCGCTGGACCGTCGTCCGCGCCGGCTCCGTCCGAGCCACCGCGTCGCCCGCCCGAAGCACGAGCGTCCGCGGTGCCCGGGTGCGGAGCGCGTTGAACGCGTCGGGGCTGTCGTAGACGACGAGCGACCCCTCGGTGCCCTCCCGGAGGCCGTACCCGCTCGCGCCGAACACCGCGGCGTTCGCCTCGGTCAGCATCTCCCAGAGGTCGGCCACGTCGTCCCGGCCGGCCATGTGGGCGTAATGTAGCAGGACGAAGGCGGCGTCGAGGGGGTCGGCTTGGCCGTAGTGATACCACGGGTCGAGGACGGAGTCGTGGCCGATGCCGACGGTGACATCCGCCGCCCGGAGTTCGTCGATGCGCGTGTGGCCTCGCCGACGCGGGTAGTCGTCGTAACTCCCTTGCAGGACCGAGTTGTCCGGCGGGTTCGTCACGACGCTCACGCCGCTCTCGGCGAGCAACGAGATCAGTTTGTCGGCGTAAGCGTTGTTGTACGAGTGCATCGCCGTCGTGTGACTCGCCGTCGTCCGGTCGCCGATACCGCGCTTGAGCGCCTCGCTCGCCAACACCTCGGTGAACCGCGAGTTGGGGTCGTCCGTCTCGTCGATGTGGAGGTCGAGCGGCCGGTCGTGGCGTTCGGCGAGGTCACAGACGGTGTGGACGCTCTTCACACCGTCCTCGCGCGTGTGTTCGTTGTGCGGAATCGCGCCGATCACGTCGACGCCCATCGACACCGCCTCGCGGAGCAGGTCCTCGTGGTCGGGGTCGGTGAAGATGCCGTCCTGCGGGAAGGCGACGACCTGCAGGTCGACGATATCCGAAACCCGGTCGCGCAGTTCGAGGAGCGCTTCGACCGTCGTCAGCGACGGCTCCGTCGTATCGGCGTGGGTCCGGATGCGCGTCACGCCGTGTGCCGCGTACCACTCGACGGTCCGCGTCGCGCGGTCGACGATGTCGTCGACCGTGATGTCCTCCTTGTACGCCGCCCACACCTCGATGCCCTCGGCCAGCGTCCCGCTCTCGTTCCAGGTGGGCTCGCCGGCGGTTCCCGTCGCGTCGAGGTGGACGTGTGGCTCGATCAGCGGCGGCGTCACCAGTCGACCGTCGGCGTCGTGGCGCCGGTCCGCCGGGAACGCCGCCGGATCGCCCTCGCCCGCCGGCACCACTCGTCGGATCGTCCCGTCCCTGATTTCGATGTCGACGACGTCGCCGTCGAGGGTCCGGCCCCCCGTGACGATGTACTCGGTCATATCGGATCGATGAGTAGCCGCTACATATTCCTTCGCACTCCGAATTTCCGCACGAACGTGGACGTAATGCCAAATTTTATCAACAATACGTGTGCGTCAAGGGGTAATGGCAACAGAGGACGAATCATCGGCTTGGCGGACGTTCGTGTTCGGCGACGAGGATCTGCCCGATCCGGACTATCCCATAGATCACGTCCCTCGGGACGAACGGAAAGGACTCGTGAGTATCTCGGCCGTGCTCCTCGGGTTCGTCTTTTTCGCGGGCACGCTGTGGTCCGGCGCCGAGGTCGGTGCGGCGATGGGCTTCGGGCCGATGCTCTCGGCGACGGCCGTCGGCTACTCCATCCTCGGCGTCTACGTCGCGGCGCTGTGTGGCATCGCGGCCAAAGCCGGGTTGACGACCGTCCTCCTCGCCAGGTACAGTTTCGGCCGGCTGGGCGCGAAGTTCGCCGACCTCCTGCTCGGCGGGACGCAGGTCGGCTGGTTCGGGGTCACCATCCCGATGGTCGCCGTCCCCACGGCGACGTTTTTCGGTCTCGACTCCCCGACGTTCACGCTGGCGCTCATCGTGATCTGGGGCGTGCTCCACCTCGCGACGGCGTACTTCGGCTACGAGGGGATGGAGAAACTCTCGCTCGTCGCCGTCCCGGTTCTCGTCGTCGTCGGCCTCCTCTCGGTGTTCATCGCCGTCGGGGACGCCGGCGGCGTCGACGGCCTGTTCGCCGGCACCGGGAGCGGGGAGATGGGCTTTGCCGCCGCCGTCACCATCGTCGTCGGGACGTTCATCAGCGGCGGCACGCAGGCGCCGAACTGGGCCCGATTCGCGAGTTCGACCCGCGTCGGGTTCTGGGCCGGCCTCATCGCCTTCCTGATCGGTAACGGCTTTCTCTTCCTCTCGGGCGCCGTCGGGGGCGCCGTCTACGACGTGACACCCGCCGGCGACCTCTACGAGGTGCTCGCGGCGCAGGGACTCGCCGCCATCGGTCTGATCGCGCTCGTCCTCAACATCTGGACGACGAACGACAACGCCGCGTACGCCTTCGGCGTCGCCGGCAGCGAGGCGTTCGAGTTCGACCGCAAGCGCCCGTTCGTGCTGGCCGGCGGCACCGTCGGCATCCTGCTCGCGCTGGCGGGCGCGGAGGGCCTGCTCATCCCGTGGCTGTCGACGCTCGGCCAGTACGTCCCGCCGCTCGGCGGCGTCATCATCGCCGACTTCCTGCTCTGCTGGCGGCTGAGCGTTCCTCGGATGAACGACGTCGACTTCGTCGACGTTCGCTGGAGCGCCATCCTCGCCTACGCCGTCGGCGCCGCCGTCGCCGTTCTCACCGCCGGGCAGGTCGTTCCGGGCGTGGCCGCGCCGCAGGTGCTTCCCGGCCCCGGTGGGGCCGCGCTGAACGGCCTCGTCGCGGCCTTCGTCGTCCATACGGCGGCGTACTACCTGCTGGAGGCGAACGGACTGCTGCCCGGTCACGAGGTCGATCCGTCGGCCGAGCGGCTCTGAACTACGCTTCGTCGACTTCCTCCACCCGCTTGCCCGTCGCCTGCGGGATCACCCGCCGCTCCGCGTCCTCCCACTCCCGGTCGAGTTCCCGCCCCTCGAACAGCCGGTCCAGAAACACCGCCAGCGCCGCTACCTCGGAGTGGGGCTGGTTCGTCACACCCACGTTCCAGTCCGCGTGGTCGTACACCTCGAAATCGACCTTGCCGGCGCCGACGACGAGGAGGAGTGGCTCGTCGCGGTGGCGCTCCCGGATCGTCGGCGTCACGTCTTCGACCGGCTCGCCGTACATCGTGAGGTGGACGACGGCGCCCTCCCAGTCCCGCAGGAGCGGCCGATACGCGTCGGTGACGGTCACCTCGAACGGTCCACCGAAACGGTCGGTGATGTCGGTAACCGTCTCGCGGGCCTGCGTGGCCTCGCCGACGAGGACCGCCCGGTCGGCGCCGAGCGCCCGCGCCGTCAGGGCGACGTGTGTCGTCATACGGTCGTCGCGGCCGGGGCGATGCCCCAGGCGCAACACGACGACCTCCGGACTGTCTTGCATGGGCGTTCCGAGGGCACGGAGTGGGTAACGGTTTTCGAACCCGATCGGAAGGCACTTGGACGGCGCGGCGGATGCTCGGGCATGAATCTCACCGACCGGCGCGTGGTCGTCACCGGCGGCGCGGGCCTCATCGGTTCCCACCTCGCGGCGCGGCTCGCCCCGGACAACGACGTGGTCGTCGCGGACGACCTGTCGAAGGGGGACGCGGACCGCGTCCCCGACGGCGCCGAACTCGTCGTCGCGGACGTGAAAGACCCCGACGACGTGGCCGCCGTCGTCACCGACGACACGGATATCGTCTTTCACCTCGCGGCCTACACCGACACGAACCACGCCGAGCCCCGGCGGATGTTCGAGGAAAACACCGAGATGACGTACACCCTCCTCGAACGCGCCGACGAAGTCGGCGTCGACGGCTTCGTCTTCACCTCCTCCTCGACCGTGTACGGCGAGGCGCCGCGGCCGACGCCGGAGGATTACGCCCCCCTCGAACCCATCAGCGAGTACGGCGCGAGCAAACTCGCCGACGAGGGACTCGTCTCCACGTACGCCCACTCCTACGACCTGCAGGCGTGGACGTTCCGATTCGCCAACATCGTCGGCCCGGGCCAGCGAGGCAACGTGATTCCGGACTTCATCGAGAAACTCGACGACGACCCCGGTCGGCTCACCATCCTCGGCGACGGCCGACAGGAGAAATCCTACCTCCACGTCGAGGACTGCGTCGACGCCATCTGCCACGTCGTCGAGAACGCGGGCGCCGCGCTGAACACCTACAACCTCGGGTCCCGGACGACCACCTCAGTCACCCGAATCGCCGACATCGTGAGCGAGGAGATGGGGCTCGATCCGACCTACGAGTACACGGGCGGCGACCGCGGCTGGACCGGCGACGTGCCGAAGATGCGCCTCTCGATCGAGAAGCTAGCCGCCCTCGGCTGGGAGCCGCCGGCGTCGAGCGACGACGCCGTCCGTCGCGCGGCTCGGCAGTTGATCGACGAGATCGTATAGCCCTTTACCCCGCGCCCCCAACGTCACCCGTGCAGATCGTCGGCTACGACACGGACGACGGGGGCCTCTTCCTGAGCGATCCGGCGGGTAGCGGCGCGACCGGCGCCGACCCCCGCCACCCGACTGCGGCCGTCGAGTACGTCCCCCTCGACTCCGGCACGGACCTCGCCTACCGCCTCGGCGACCGTCACTGTGCCGGCGTCGTCACCGATGCGGGTCACCGGCCTTGTGACGCCGACGACACACCTCACTGCCCCGACCACACCTCCACCTGGGTCTGTGCCCGGTGTACCGGCACCTGCCTCAAAGACGAGATGGACTGTGTCGACGACCACGCCATCTACCTCGCCGCGTTCGCGCCGGATACGTTCAAGGTGGGCGTCACCAAGGTCTACCGGCTGGAGACGCGCCTCCGCGAACAGGGTGCGGACCGTGGCGCCCACGTCCGCACCGTCGAGAACGGCCGGATCGCCCGCGAAATCGAGGCCGAGTTGGCGACCGGGATTCCCGACCGGGTTCGGGTGCCCGAGAAACTGGCTGGGCTCGGTCGACCCGTCGACGACGCGGCGTGGGCCGCCCTGCTCGACGACTTCGATCCCATCGAAACGTTCGCGTTCGACTACGGTCTCGGGCTCTCGGAACGTCCGGTCGCCGAGACGCTGGCGACGGGCCGGGTCCGGGGGACGAAGGGGCGACTGCTCGTCCTCGACCACGGCGGGAGCACCTACGCGGTCGACGTGCGGGATCTGGTGGGGTACGAGGTGACCGAGGGCGACACCGACCGGCGACTCCAGTCGAGTCTCGGCGCGTTCGGGTGAGCAGTTCCCCCTCGTCTTCGTTTCGGACTGCTGCCACCCGACCGTCTCAGGCGCGCCGTTCCCAGGCGGGCGTGTCGTCGAGCTCCGGGAGCAGGTCCTCGACATCCATCCACGCCGCCCCGTAGAACCGTTGTCGGCCGATCGGCGTTCGGATACGCATGACGACGGTTTCGCTCGTCACTCGAAACACCGACACCGACCACGACGACTGGACGCGTTCCCACCGACCGATCCGGGTCGCGGCCTCGTCGTCGATCACACGGGAGCCGAGTTCCCAACTCAGCCGCGTCAGGACGGACGGATCGAACGGCACGACGTCGGGGAGGGACGGCCCACCACTGTGCTGTCCACGGGTTGCCATACCACGCGACACTCGGTCGATACGCAAAAAACACACGTGTTCGTCCCCGGCCATACTCGGAGGGCGCGTCGGCCGTCGCCGACGGTCAGTGCCGGGGACGCCCTCGAGAGACGGCAACCCTTTTCGGCGTGGATTGCGAACCGAGTTCCATGGCAGACGACGACACTGGCGACGACGCTGCTGCAGAGGGTGGCGAGGAAACCGAGGGCGGCGAGGAGGAGAAGTCCTTCCGCGAGCGCGTCGAGGAGATTCGCGAGCGACGCGCCGAGGAGCGCGAGGAGGGCGAGCGCCCCGACCCCGAGGAGATGATGGGCGGCGGCGAGGGCGGCAACCCCTTCGCCCAGATGATGAGCGGGATGATGGGTGGCGGTGGCCCCGGCGGCATGGGTG
>Ga0209917_1000043_pt1 | contig 45100 bp, 53 predicted proteins | sample SalPon2_C_H2O_MG_FD_185710 | JGI IMG/M metagenome (GOLD analysis project Ga0209917, IMG submission 185710) | Salt pond water microbial communities from South San Francisco under conditions of wetland restoration - Salt Pond MetaG R2_C_H2O_MG... | ecosystem: Environmental > Aquatic > Non-marine... | reverse complement strand
ACCGTCTCCACCGTCGTCGCCGTGCCCCTGACTCTCGGAGTCGTGCGCGTCGCTCATGGGCCACTGTATCTCGCCGACGGTGAAAACACCTCGCCGACGCCCCAACCGACTTCGGCGGCATCGGTCGACGCGAGGGGAGCTCGCGACGCGGCCGATCCGTTTAGGGCCAGTCGTCGCGCGTGGGCTCTTCGGCGCTCTCCGACTCCTCCTCGCCGGTTGCGAGGGTCCATCCCGCGGCCTCGGCCGCGTCTTCGACGTGGAGGAACTCCCAGTCGGTCGCCTCGGCGAGCGCCTCGTCCGCTTCGTCGACGCCGACGAACACGTGTCGATCCGTGTCGAACTGCTGTGCGATGTTCTCTAAACTCTCCTCGACGCCGCGCGGTCCCGAAAAGAAGTCCTGTCGCACGCGGTGTTTGCGGGTGAAGTTCGTGACGACGTAGGTCGGTTTCTCGCTGACGACGCCGACGTACTCCGTCCACTGTCGGGCGTTGTTGAACACGTCGTTGGGGTCCGCGAGAGCCTTCAGCGCCTTCAGTTCGAACGCCAACGTCATGTCGGTAGATCCGCCACTATCCATATCCATCTCTTCTCCCGGCGAGCGAAAACAACTTCGCTTCCGTATTCTCGCTCGGCGCTCCGCGGTCGGTCGCGACGACCGACTCAGCGCGCGCGGACCTCGAAGTACTCGGTGTACTTCACCACGTCGCCGTCGTCGAGGTCCGTCGTCTCGGGGACGGTCCACGGGCCGTCGGCGAGTTCCGCGACCACGGCCTGCGTCTCGTCGGCGAGCTCGTCGAAGTGACGGACCGTCGTGTCGGCCGGGACTCTGCCGGTGCGCCGGAGCCGCATCCGCCGGTTGGTCTCTCGGACTGGCATGTGGTGACGTATAACATGATTATTCGGTATAAATCCGTCGCCGACGCGAACGGGTCGGAGACGGCCGACGCGCCGCGAAACCGCCGGCTGATAAAACGAGAGTGACGTGTCGATCGGAGCCCCTCGGGGTCAGCAGTCCGACCGCGAGAGCGTGAGCGTCACGACCGTGCCGCGGGGCTCCGCCTCTTGCACCGCGGCGACGCCGCCGGACTGCTGGACCACCCAGTAGACGAGCCAGAGACCCAGGCCGCTGCCGTGATACAGGGCGTCGACCGCGGTGCCGTCGACGAGCACGTCGCGGTTCATGCCGGTGAGCCCCGGTCCGTCGTCTTCGACCTCGACCGTCACCGTCTCGTCGTCCGCCGTCACTCGCACCGCGACCGCGGGCGCCTCGCGGTCGTGGTGGACGATCGAGTTCCGCACCAGCTCGGCCATCGCCCGCGATATCCACGCCGTCGCCGCGGCGACCGCGGTCCCGTCGTCCGGCACCGACACCTCGACGGTCGCGGCGGGGTGTTCCGTGCCGATGGTCTCGGCGATCTGTCTCGCGGCGCGGCCGACGTCGACCGGTTCGATCTCCGGCGAATCGCCCAACACCTCGGTGATGTGGTGGGCCTTCTCGCTCGTCTCCATGAGGGTGTCGGCCCGCGAGATGACGTACTCGGCCGCGTCGACCACGCCCTCGTCGACGTCGCTCGCGTCGTCCGTCTGCGCCTCGCCCGAGGCGACCTGTCTCGCCTGCCCGCGGATGACCGTCAGCGCGTTCCGGAGGTTGTGTTGTAACACGCGGTCGACGACCCGGAGCTGTCGCGCGCGGTTCTCGCTGTCGGTCACGTCTCGGAGGACGCCGACGACCCCGGCCGGCTCCTCGCTTCCCGGCTCCTGAAGCGGGTAGTACCGGATGTCGAACGTCCGCGTCCCCCGAACCGGGTGGGTCCGCTGCCCGCGGTACTCGACGGTCGTCCCCGACAGCGCGCGTTCGACCTGTCGGTCGACCGTCTCGTACCCCTCCGGCCCGACCACGTCTTCGAGCGTCAGGCCGGTCACGTCGCCGGGGCCGATCCCGTGGTACTCTCGGTACTGCGGGTTCGCGAACAGCAACTGCTTGTCGCGGTCGACGGCGGCGATGAGGTCGGTCGCGCCGTTTATCGCGCGCTCGTACCGCTCTAACTCTCGTTCGCGCTCCTTGCGGTCGGTGATGTTCCGACAGATGGCGAACGTCCCCACGAGGTCGCCGTCGCCGTCGTAGTAGGGGCTCCGCTGCGTGCTGAACGTCGCCTCCTTTCCGCTGCGGGGGAACTCCGGCGAGGTCTCGTACTCCTTCGGCGTCTCGGTCGCGAGGACCGCTCGGCGGTGGTCGTCGATGACCTCGGCCGTCGCCTCGTCCATGAACGCCGCCTCGGTGTCGCCGTACAGCTCCTCGCGGGGGACGCCGGCGAACTCGCTTACCGCCTCGTTGAGCAGTTCGAACCCCCCGTCTCGGTTCTGGAGCAGAACGGGGTCGTCCAGGCGCTCGACGATGTCGCGGTACTGTTTCAGCCGCGCCATCGCCTCCTTGCGGTCGGTGATGTCGGTCTGGATCGCGACGAGCCGCGTGACCTCGCCGTCGTCGTCGGTCACGGGAGCGATCGTCTGGTGGGCGTGGTACAGCTCTCCCCCGCGGCGGCGGTCGACGAGCTCTTCTTCCCAGACCTCGCCGTCGAGGACGGTCGACCACAGCGCATCGAAGTAGGCGTCGTCCATCTCGCCGGAGTTGAGGATCGCGGGCGTCTCGCCTATGGCCTCGTGTTTCTCGTAGCCGGTGTGTTTGGTGAACGCCGGGTTGACGTACTCGATGGTCCCGTCGGTGTCGGTCACGTATATCGCGTGTCCGGCGTGTTCGACGAGGTTCCGGAAGGTCGCCAGCTCCGCGCCGCCGTCCCCCTCGATCCCGTCCCGGAACACGCCGGTGTAGACGGCGCCGGCCGCCTCGTCGTCGACGCTGTGTCGGTAGAACTGCACCGAGAACGTCAGCACGTGGTCGTCGGCGTGTCGGATCGACACCGGCACGGTTCCGACCGCGGCCGCGCCGTCGGCCTCGGTCAGCCGGTCGCAGAGCGACGCCACGAACGCCTCCGGGTCGTCGTCCGCGACGATCGACGCGAGCGGCTGCTCACAGAGCACACCCGGATCGTACCCGACGACCGCCTCGGTGGCCGGGTTCGCGTGGACGACGGTCCCGTGTTCGTCTATCGAGACGACCGGGTCGGAACAGTCCTCGACGAACGACGCGAAGAACCCCGCGTCTGGAACCGGCGGCGTCTCGGGCTGTGCTCCGGGAGACATTAGAGTGATCGGTACGCCGTAGACAGATGAAAAGGTACTGGAAGCGAGCGCGCGCGGTCGGACCGCCGCTCCTACTGTTCGGTCGGCGCGGCGAGGTCGTCGACGGAGAAGCCGGGCTCCATCAGCTGGTCCGTCTGCCCCGACACGTCGCGTCCCTCGCGCATGAGCTGTTTAAACGCGGACTGCGGCGAGAGGTCCCCGATGAGGACGCCGCCGACGATTTTCCCGTCTTTGAGCGCCACGCGGCGCCACTCGCCCTCGGCGGTGGTCGCCTCGACCGAGTCGTCGCCGAGCGTCGGGTGGCCAAAGGAGAGGAACGGGAAGTCGAAGTGGGTGATCGAGTACGACGAGACCCACTTGAACGCCTCGCTCTCGTACTCGACCATGTTGCGGGCGGCGATGGTGCCCTGCTCTTTGGCCGACCCCCACGAGCCGTTCTTCGCCCGATCGCCTAAGATGAGGTCGTTGAACGTCGTGATGTCGCCCGCGGCGAACACGTTGTCGACGTTGGTGCGCATGAACTCGTCGACGACGATGCCGTCGTCGGTTTCGAGCGGCGTGTCCTCGACGAGCTCCGTGTTGAAATCGAGGCCGATGGCGACGCCGGCGAAGTCGCACTCGTAGCGCTCGCCGTTCGGGTCGACCGCGGCCTCGACGTGGCCGTCGTCGTCGACCTCGAAGTGATCGACGCCGGAGTCGAAGACCGGCTCGACGCCGCGTTCCCGCATCGCGTCGTGCATGATCTCTGCGCCCTCCTCGGAGAGGGCGTAGCGCCACCAGCAGTCGCCGCGCATCAGGTACTTCGCCTCGACCTCTTGGGCGCCGCAGATGGCGGCGAAGTCGATCCCCAGGAGTCCGGCGCCGACGATGACGGCCCGCTCGGCGTCCTCGACGCTCTCTTTGATGTTCCGGGCGTCCTGGAACGTCCAGAAGTGGTGGATCCCGTCGGCGTCCGCGTTCTCGACCGGCAGCTGCTGGGGGGTGCCGCCGACCGCGAGCAGCAGCGAGTCGTAGTCGAACGTCTCGCCCTCGTGGGTGTGGACCGCGTCGTTTTCGGTGTCGATGTCGACGACGACGGTGTTGAGTCGCAGGTCGACATCGTGGTCGTCGTACCACGATTCCTGATGGATCGAGATCGGCGCTTCGGGGAGTTTCCCCTTCGCGTACTCTTTGATCAGGATCCGGTTGTAGAGGGACTCCCCCTCGTCGGTGAGAACCGTGATATCGGCGTCGGGCGCTTCCTCGCGGAGCGTCTCGGCCGCGGACGCACCCGCGATACCGTCACCGATGATCACGTACGAATCGCTCATAGCCGAGCGTTCGGATTCATGGTTAATGTGGGTTGTCATCCACGCCTGACGGTGTGCGACTCCACCGCAAACAACGGCGGCGACGCGGCCCGCGACCGGGACGCTGCGCGGCCGCTCGGGGCGGTGAGCCCCTCGCTCCGTTAGTGTTCGCTCCCTGCGGGCTCGCCGGGGAACGCCCGCTCGCCCGCCTCGATCGGGACGTCGAGCCAGTTCTCCATCGGGATGAGCGGACACTCGTAGGCGTGGTTGTACGCGCAGGTCGGGTTGTACGCGGCGTTGAAATCGAGGACCCACTCGCCGTCGACCCGGTCGTGGTCTGGCGTCAGATCGAGGTAGCGACCCGCGCCGTACGTCGTCTCGCCGTTCGTCTCGTCGCGGAACGGAACCCAGAAGCGGTCGCCGCCGTCCGTCGGTCGATACGCCTGCAGGGTCACCGGCTCGCCGGCGACCTCGAACCGGAACTCGCCCCAGCGCCGGTAGGTCTGCTCGCCGTCGGCGGTCGTCTCGACGGTCACCGGTTCGGGGTCGTCGTGTTCGAAGAGCGGGAGCACGAACCGATACGCCGGGTCGGGCTCGAAGTAGTCGAGGCCGGGGAACGCGTCGCCCCGCATCGAGACCGGCAGCGGGGACCGAGCCGAGTCGCGGAACTGTTCGGCCTTCGCTCGCCGCTGCGCCTCGATCTGTGCCTCCCAGTCGTCGCCGTTCGAACTCGTTGCCATCGTCGCCACGATATTGTCTTTTCTGCACAATAATACTTCCGCGGCGCGGTCGCCTCGGCACACGAGCGCGTCGGATCGCGCGCCGACCGGGCCGTCGAGCCGGCCGTTCGCGCCCCCGCGACGCCACACATTCAATAGCGTCCCGACCCAACGACGCGTATGAAGATCCGGCAGAACATCCGCCACTGGGCCGCCAAGAAGGCGTTGACCACGCCGGTCGTCGGCGACGTCGCCAACGACAAACTCGTCGACCTCCACACGAGCATCTTCCTCAACAAGGCCGACGAGGAGCGCCGCGAGGAGCGCCGCGACCACCTCGACAGCTTCTTCGACGCGACGATGGACACGTACGTCGCCGCGTTGGAGGCCGGCCACACCGAGGCGGCGGCCCGCGAGATCACCCACGTCCAGGCCAACTTCGACTTCTTCAACCACGGCTGGACGGAGATGATGGAGATCCCCGGCGACGAGCTGGAGGAACACTACCGACGCTACGAGTCCTTCTTCGCCGCCCACGGGATCACGATCGACGACCCGCTCGGGGAGTTCCGGCCCGTCGACGGCGTCGACGAGGCCCCCGAGACGCCGGAGAAACTGAAGACCGCCGAGTACGAGAACGCGCTGGCCGGCTTCGCCGACGACGTGTACGTCGAGACCGACGACGGGGAGACGGTCGTCGGCGGCGAGACGGAGGAGCCGGACGAGGTCGACCCGTCCGCCGCCCCCGGACTCGACGAGGACGAAGCGAGCGCCTGAGCGTCGGCCACCGGCGGCGAAACCCGCCCACGTTTATACGTGGTGGGCGTGACGAGTTCACATGAACCGCGGGCAATCGTTCCTGCTCCTGCTCATCGGGACGGTCGCGTTTCTGACGATATTCATCATCAGCCCGTTCGTCGAGTACGTCATCGCCTCGGCGATTCTCGCGTACATCCTGTTTCCGTTCCACGTACGGCTCTCGCGGCGCTTCCGCGGGAGACTCGGCGGTCGCCTCGGCGAGTCGCTCGCGACCCGGATCGGGAACATGCTGTCCGCGCTGGTGCTCATCGGCTCCTCGCTCGTCGCCGTCATCCTCCCGCTCGTGTACATCTCGTGGGTGTTCATCCGCGATCTCACGGAGATCGCGCGGGGGAACACCGGTATCGACGTGGCGGCCATCGAGGCGGACATCGCGGCGCTGACCGGCGAACAGGTGGCGATCGGCGAACTGCTCGCGACCGTCGGCCAACTGCTCGCGAACACGCTTTTCGGCGGGGTCGGCGGGATCGTCACCACCACGCTCCGGGCGTCGGTCGGGCTCTCGCTCGCGCTGTTTTTAGTGTACTACACCCTCCTCGACGGGCCGGCGTTTATCAAGTGGCTCCGGCTGACGAGTCCGCTCCCGTCGAACGTCACCGCGGACCTCGTCGACCGCGTCGACGCGATGACCCGCGGGGTCGTGATCGGCCACATCGTCGTGGCGCTGCTGCAGGCGCTGGTCGCGGGACTGGGGCTGTGGGCCGCCGGGATCCCCAAGGTCGTCTTCTGGACGTTCGTGATGGCGGTGCTGGCGCTGGTGCCGCTCGTCGGGGCGTTCTTCGTCTGGGGGCCGGCGGCGGCGTACCTCGTCGCGGTCGACCAGGTGGCCGCGGGGGTGTTCCTCGCGGTGTACGGCGTCTTCGTCATCGCGATGGTGGACAACTACGCGCGGCCGATCGTGATCGACCAGCAGGCGCACCTGAACCCGGCGGTGATTCTGCTCGGCGTGTTCGGCGGGATCTACTCCGTCGGGTTCACCGGCCTGTTCGTGGGACCGATCGTCATCGGCGTCCTGGCGGCGACGCTGGAGACGTTCCGCGAAGACTACGACGTGATCTGAGCGCGGATCGCCTTTTAAGCCCCTCGCGCGCTTATAAACGACCACGCATATGTCCTCACCCGATTCGCCCGGCGCCGTCATCGGCGCGCGGCTGCCGGACGGTCGCACCGCGCTGTTCGTCGTCGCCGCCGCGGTCGCGGTCAACCTGGTCGGCGCCGTCGGCGTCCCCTTCACCGCGACCCAGAGCCCGTGGTTCGCGGGGCTCGACCTGCCCGCGTACTACCCGCCGGGCTGGGCGTTCGGGGTGGTGTGGCCGATACTGTACGCGCTCGTCGGCGCCGCGGCCGCGCTCGTCTTCCTCGGCGGGCGCGAGGCGCGGGCGGGGGAGACGGGTCGGCTCACGCGCGACGCGCGGGTCGCGCTCGGGCTGTTCGCCGTCCAACTCGTCGTCAACGTCGCGTGGTCGCCCGTCTTCTGGGGGCTCGAACGCCCGGACCTCGGGCTCGTCGTCCTCGGGCTCCTGTTGCCGCTCGTCGGCGCGACGATGGTCGCGTTCGACCGGATCGACCGGCGAGCCGCCCTCCTGCTCGGGCCGTACCTCGCGTGGGTCTGCTTCGCGACCGCGCTCAACTACGGCATCTGGGCGCTGAACTGACGGCCTACTCCCCGTCCGCCCCGTCCGCTTCGAGCCGCGACGCGACGAACGCCCGTTCCACGGCGTCGAGGTCGCGGTCGCCGTCGCGGAACGCGCGCAGTCCCGCCCGGTACCGCTCCCCGCCCCGCCCGCCCTCCGGGGCCGGCTCGGCGGCCGGGCGCTCCAACACGAACTCCGCGATGCCGGTCCGCTCGCCCGTGTACGCGAAGCCGGATTTATAAAGCGCCGCGTAGGCGAACGGGTTGTTCACGGCGATTTTCACCCGCTCGTACCCGTCGGCCGCGAGCCGCGCGACGGTTCGGTCGATCAACCGCGGGCCGAGCCCCTCGCCGCGGCGCGCGACGTGGACGGTGACGTACCGGAGCCGACAGCAGTCGGGGTCGGTCCGGTCGGGCGAAAACGAGACGGCGGCGACCACGTCGTCGTCGAACGCGCTCGCGTCGACGGTCGGCGGCAGCGGCTCGTCCGGCTCCCACGACGGGACCGCCGGCGACCCGTCCGCGGTCCGCAACGCGGCCTTCCCCGGCGCGCCGACGACGAACTTCCCGGCGTAGGCGAACGCCCGGTAGTCGAGCCGCAGCGTCGCTCCCGACCCCGGCTCGCCGAGGAACGCGTACTCCATGCGAGTCGCTACGGCGCGGCGGGATAAATGACCGCGGGCTCCGGGCGAGCGCTTTTTAAGTGTCTCCGCGGCCGACGACCGGTATGCACGGCCTCGGCGACGTCGGCTTCTTCGATCGGATCGCCCCGCTGTACGACCGCGTCATGCCGCCCGCCGACGGTGACGCGCTGGCCGCGGGGCTGCGGCACGCGACGCGGCCGATCGATCGGCTCCTCGACATCGGGGGCGGCACCGGGCGCGCGGCGGCCGCGCTCGCCGGCCCCGAGATAACCGTCGTCGACGCCTCGCTCGGGATGGCGTCGCGCGCACGGACCCATCGGCGGCAGGAGGCGGTCGCCGGAGACGCCGGCCGGCTCCCCGTCCGGGACGGCTCGGTCGACGCCGCGGTGATCGTCGACGCGTTTCACCACCTGCCCGATCAGGCGGCCGCACTCGACGAAGCCGCGCGCGTCATCGCGCCCGGCGGCGCGCTCGTGATCCGGGAGTTCGACCCCACACACCTCCTCGGACGCGCGCTGGTCGCGGCGGAACACGCCATCGGGATGGGGTCGCGCTTTCGGTCGCCCGCGGACTTGGCCGCGGCGCTCGGTGACCGCGGGTTCGACGCGCGGATCGTCGACCGCGGCTTCGGCTACACGGTCGTCGGCGTGCGGGAGTGAGGAACGAACACGCTACTTAAAAAGGCCGACCGCGACGCTCGCGGCGCTCAGTCGTGTGAGTGGCTGTGCGCGCCGTGGTCGTGGGCGGTCTCGTCTCCCGACTCCTCGTGCGTGTGGTCTTGCCCGTCGGGGTCGGTCTCGCCGAGCACCTCCGCGCCCTCGCCGTCGATCATGTCCATATTCTTGAGGTTGTCTCGCTCCTCGAAGTCCTCGACGGCCTCCATCACGTCCGCCTGCGTGATCGTCATCCGGTCTTCCGTGAGCGCGCCGAGGACCGCCTCCCGGAGGACCATCCGGAGGTCCGACCCTGTGAGGCCAGTCGTCCGGTCGGCGACCTCCTCGGGGTCGAAGTCGGCGATCTGCATCTCGCGGGTGACGACCCGGAGGATGTCGGCGCGCATGTCGCGGTCCGGCTTGGGGAAGTTGACGATCTCGTCGAACCGGCGCCACGCGGCCGCGTCGAGCTGGTCCGGGTGGTTCGTCGCGCCGATGAGGAGGACCTCGTCGCGCACGAGCGACACCTCGTCGATGGACTTGAGTAGGGTGTTGACCGCGCGCTTCAGGGCGGCGTGTTCGTCGGACCGCCGGGTCTTCGCCACCGAGTCGAACTCGTCGATGAAGAGGATACACGGGGAGAGCCGCTTTGCGACCTCGAACGTCTTCTCGACGTTCTTCGCGGTCTCACCCAGGTACTGGCTCGTGATCATCGAGAGTTTCACCTCGACGAACGGGAGCCCGAGCTCGTGTGCGAGCCCGCGCGAGATGGTCGTCTTCCCGGTCCCCGGCGGGCCGACGAAGAGGAGTTTCCCGATCTCGCGGAGCCCGATCTCCGCGAGGTACTCGCGGTGTTCGATCGCTTTGACGATCTTCTGGATCTCGCCCTCCTGGTCGCCGGTGAGCACGAGGTCCGCGAGCGTCGTCTCGATCTCTTCGGGCGCGCGGACGTTGACCAGATCGAGCATCTCGGCGTCCTCGTCCTCGTCGAAGTACTCCTCTAACAGGGCGTCTATCCAGACTCGGTCCGCCTGAATCGGGCGGACGCTGTCGCGCGCCTCGTCGACGGTGACGGGCGCTTCGAGGTCGTCCGCCTCGGCCAGCGCGGCGACGATGGTGGGGTTGGCGGCGATCCGCTCGTCGTCGGCGTGGTCGCGGTACCACTCCAAGGCCATCGCCGGCTGCGTCAGCGAAATCTCGCCGGAGAACTCCGTTCGTTGGGTAAAGAGGAGGTCGGAGACGGCGTCCCACGGGTGTTCGACGCCCGTCGCGGTTCGGGCGGTCTCGCTGGTCGGCTTGAGCGGCCGCTCGACGCCCACCGGGGCGTCGTCGGCGGCGTCGTGCGACCAGAACACCTGCCTGAAGCGCGGCGGCAGGTCGTTCTCGTCGAGGTCGCGGTTCTCGGTGTAGAGGTGCGTCGTCAACACGAACTCGACGACGTCGAGCGCCGGGTCACTCATCCGCGCGACGTAGCCGCGGGAGGCGGTTAAGCGCGTCGAACCGCGCGCGAGAGGAGGGGATCCGCCGGGCGTGCGAGCCGTTCGCGTCCGCGGCGTCCGCGGGCGGCGTATCGAACGCTTATTAGCCCTGGTGAGAGACCTATCTCGCATGAGTTCCGAGGACGCGGCCGCGCCCGGTGAGGCTGCCACTGACACGGACCACGAGAACGCGCTTCAGGACGTAATCGCCGTCGACCCCGACGACGTCGAAGAGGGGCTGGTGAACCGGCTCGACGCCCACACCGGCGACGGGATCCGCCACCGGGCGTTCACCTGCCTGGTGTACGACACCGAGGGACGAATCCTGCTGGGCCAGCGCGCGCCGACGAAGCGGCTCTGGGACGGCCACTGGGACGGGACGGTCGCCTCCCACCCGGTCGAGGGGCAGACCCAGGAGGACGCGACCGAGCAGCGCCTCGAAGAGGAGCTCGGTATCACCCCCGATCAGTACGACGACCTCCGCGTGACGGACAAGTTCGAGTACAAGCGCTACTACCCGAACGAGGGCGTCGAATGGGAGGTCTGTTCGGTGCTGAAAGTGACGCTCGACGACACCTCGCTCGACCCCGACGACGACGAGATCGGCGGCATCCTCTGGGCCGACTACGAACACCTCCACGAGAACCCGTCGCTGTACCGGCAGCTCCGCCTCTGTCCGTGGTTCGAGATCGCGATGCGCCGCGACTTCGCCTGATCGAGCGGCGAGCCCATCCACAGTCGCGACCCGAAGCGGCGAGTTGAAGGCGCGGGGGCGACACCCTCCGATATGACCGTCGTCGCCGTGCTTGCGAACCCGCCCCGCGAGGGGCTCGTCGCGACCGGACTCGCGGAATCGACGCCGCTGTCGACCGCCGAAGCCGCCGACCTGTACGAGGCGCTGTTCCGCGACGCCGTCCTCGCGGTCCACCGCTCCGGCGGCGAACTTCTCGTCAACTACCCGGTCGACGACGACCTCCCCGCCGAACACCGCACCGACACCGCCCCCGAGGCCGAGCTGCGAACGCTCGTCGCCGACACCCTCGGCGGCACCGAAGACGCGCGCTTCGAGCGGCAGGTCGGCTCCTCGTTCGGCGCGCGCGCCGGCAACACCGTCACCCACCTGCTCCGCGAGGAGAACGCCGACTCCGTCGCGGTGGTCACCCCGCAGGCGCCCATGCTCTCGCGGACCGTGATCGACTCCGCCGCGATGAAACTCCGGACGAACGAGGTCGTGTTGGGCCCCTCCACCCGCGGGCGCACCTACTACGCCGGCTTCACCGCACCGATCGACTTCGACGGCGCCTTCGAGGACCCGAGCCTCCCGACGCTCGCGGCGCGCGGTGCCGACGCCGACCTCGACGTGGAGTTCCTCGCGTCCTCGCCCTCGATGGTCGACGGCGACGACTTACTCGACGCGGTCCCCCTGCTCCGCGCTCGGTTCGCCGCCGAGCGGGTCGTGCCCGACTACACCGCGGCGTTCGTCCACGAACACGGGCTCGACGTCGTCGTCGAGGACGGGAGCCCGCGGCTCGTGCGCGACTGACGCCGCGGTCCGCGGCGAACCCGGCTCGAAACCTGAAAGTGGCTCGACGGCGTACGCGAGCCAATGACCGACGAAAAGGAGAGCACGTTCCTCGTCACGCACGTCGAGAGCGACTCGGCGGTGCTGAAAGACGTTCACGACGGACAGGTACACACCCTGAGTTCCAACCCCGGCCTCGACGTCGACGACGCCGTCTCGGCGACCGTCGCCCCGGACCCGCCGATGGAGGTCACGTATCAGGTGATCGAGGTCGGCGAGCGCCGGTCGCTCTCTATCGCGGAGAGCGACGAGCCCCCGACGGTCCACGAGCGCGAGCTGGCGGCCGAGACCGACACCGGCGAGCTCGCGCGCGAGGAGCGCGCGGGCACCGGCGAGGTCCACGTGTTGACGCCGCCGGCGGCCGACACCGCGGACGCGGTCGCGGACGTGCTCGACGATCGGGAGGCGACGCTCTCGCGGGCGGCGCGGCTCGGCGTGAACCGCGTCGAGATCCGGTCCGAGCCGGGCGTCGTCAGCGTGCGCTACATGCCGTGAGGCGTCGTTTATAAGAGGGGAGCCGCTCGAAGCGCGGACCGTTACTCGGGGTTGACCGTCGCACACGTCTCCCCGGCCGCGCTCTGGACCTTCCAGCCGCCGTCGACGTCGCCGGCGCGCGTCTCGTACTCGACCGCCGTCGCGTCGGTGACGGTCGCCGCGTCGACGCGCTCGCCGCCGACGTCAACCCGCTCGACGCGGAACGGGATGTCGAGGCTATCGCCACAACAGCCGACGTCGACGAACTCCTCGCGCGTCTCGCCGACGGCGACGTCCCCGAGGACGCGCCTGAAGTACCCGCGGTAGCGGTCCGTCTCGACCTGGTCGCGACCCCAGCCGCTGAGCCCCTCGGGGTACGAGAGGACGACGCGAGTTGCCTGGTGTTCCATACGCGTAACTACGCCGGTCGAGAATTAATGGGTTCCGGCGGGCCAGCGACGCCGCCCGACGAGCGCGAGAGGCCGGACGCGGCGACGGGCGCCGGGCGTCGCCCCCCGAGAACACGCCGGAGACGAGCGGGACGACTGAGTAAGAAGGCTTATTCGCGCCCGCACGGGAACCGCTATTTATGATAGCGATCGATGTACCGGAGGTCAACTATTTATGGTAGCGATCGATGTACCGGAGGTCAACTACACCGAGTACTCGAACCGGCAGCTCGTGGCCGTCCCGCTCGCGGTGTTGGTCCTCGCGCTCGCGATCATCGGCGGCTGGTATCTCGTCACGGGTGCGCCGGCGAACCTCGGGTTGGAGTTCACGGGCGGCGTCGAACTCCGGGTCGCCGACGACGGCGGCAACGTAGAACAACAGATCGAGACCGCGTTCGATAGACAGCCAGACTCCGTCCGGGCGATCCCCGCGGACGACGTGTACGTGGTGACGTTCCGGGCGGCCGACGAGGACCCCGGCAACCTCGCCGAGGACCTGTCGACGCAGGCGGACGAGGCCGGGCTGTCCACGACCGCGATCGACCAAGTGTCCCCCAGCTTCGCGTCTGACACGGCCCAGACCGCGATATTCGGCGTCGGACTCGCCTTCCTCGGGATGAGCGTCCTCGTGTTCGCGCTGTTCCGGACGTTCGTCCCGTCGCTCGCGGTCGTCGCGTCGGCGTTCTCCGATCTGGTCATCCCCATCGCGGTGATGAACCTCCTCGGGATCCAGATGACGCTCGGCACCATCGCGGCCCTCCTGATGATCATCGGATACAGCGTCGACTCGGACATCCTGTTGAACAACTCCGTGCTGCGGCGGACCGGCGAGTTCTACGAGTCGGTGAGCCGCGCGATGCGCACCGGGGTGACGATGACGCTCACGTCGATGGCGGCGATGATCGTGATGGCTATCGTCGCCTCGCTCTTCGGCATCGATCTCCTGCGGAACATCGGCATCATCCTCTCGGTAGGGCTCTGTGCCGACCTGATGAACACGTACCTGCTGAACGTCTCGCTGCTTCGCTGGTATAAGTTCGAGGGGGTGAAACGCTAATGTTGGAACCGATCAAGAACAACTGGCGGATCCTGCTTCTCGTCGTCGTCGTCCTCGGCGCGACGGTGGCGCTTTTCGCCCCGCAGTTCGGTCCACAGACCGCGCCCGGTGAGGACGTGTCCGAGGCCCAACAGGGGGTGACGAACCTCCAGTACGGGCTCGACCTCGCCGGCGGGACGCGGGTCCGCGCCCCGCTGGTCGGCTACACGGCGATGGAGGTCGACTTCGGGGGTGACCAGCCGGACGAGGTCGCACGCACGATAGCGGCCGAACTCGAGAACGCCTCGGCGGCCGACATCACGGCGGTCCCGAGCGAGCGCGCGGTCGACGTGACGGCGACCGAGGTCACCGAGTCGCAGTTCCGAGCGGCGATGGACGCCTCGGGCTACGCCTACGAGGACATCCGGTCCGGCGTGACACAGGAGACGCGCGACGTCGCACAGCAGGTCATCAAAGACAAGATCGACGAGACGGGGCTCTCCGGCGGCACGGTCCAGCAGGTCCAGTCGCTCACCGGCGAGTACTTCATGCTCGTCGAGGTGCCCGGTGAGAACCGGAGCAGCGTCACGAGCCTCCTCGAAGAGCGCGGGACCGTCCAGATCGACATCGCGTACCCGACGGCGAACGGCACCGGCATCGAGGAAGGCGTGCTGCGAGGCGAGGACTTCCAGGAGCTCGGCTCCGCCTCCCAGCGGGAGCGCGTCCAGGGCGCGTACGTCCCGGTGACGGTCCGGAACACCGCGCCGGAGGGCCAGCAGTCGCCGGCCCACGAGTTCCAGCAGGCCGTCGCGGACCGCGGGTTCGCAGAGGCGTACAACAGCCAACGTGACCAGTGCGACTACCGGGAGAACCCGGACGACGTGAGCAACCCGTGCCTCCTGCTCACCGTCGACGGCGAGGTCGTCAACTCCTTCGGGATGGACCCGAGCCTCGCGGACAGCATGGCGAGCGGCTCGTGGGCCACCGACGGCGGATTCCGCCTCACGACCACCGAGTTCGCCGAGGCGGAGCGGATCGCGATCAACCTCCGCGCCGGCGCGCTGCCGGCCGACCTCGACATCAGCGGACAGGGGACCTCGCGGTCCATCTCGGCCTCGCAGGGAGCGAACTACAAGACCTACTCGCTGGTGACCGGGATCCTCGCCGTGTTCGCGGTCGCCGGCATGGTGTTCCTGCGGTACCGCGAGCCCGCGGTCGCGCTCCCGATGATCGTCACGGCGATAGCCGAGGTGTACGCGCTGCTCGGCTTCGCCGCGCTGCTGAGCTATCCGGTCGAACTGGCCGTCATCGCCGGGTTCATCGCGGTGGTCGGGACGGGGGTCGACGACCTCGTGATCATCGCCGACGAGGTGATGAGCGAGGGCGAGGTGAACTCTCGGACGGTGTTCAACTCCCGGTTCCGCCGGGCGTTCTGGGTCATCGGCGCGGCCGCGGCGACCACGATCATCGCGATGTCGCCGCTGATGGTGTTGTCGCTCGGCGACCTGTCGGGCTTCGCGATATTCACCGTCCTCGGCGTCCTGATCGGCGTGCTGGTCACGCGCCCCGCGTACGGCGACATCCTGCGTCGCCTGCTGACGATCCGGTAACGCCTCCTCTCATCGGTAGCCCGGAGCCGGCGGCGCGTTTTGCCGCGTGAATCTGCTCGGTCGACAGCGACACGCTATTACTTTGCTGTCGAGTAATCCGGCCATGAGAACCGACGACCGCCCCGCTTCGGACCGGCGGGTCGGCCGGCTCAGATCGCCGGCCGTCGCCGGGCAGACGGGCGCAGGCTGGCGGTCGATGACGACGGGTAACTCACGTCGAGCGATGTGTGACTCGCGTCGAGCGATGTGTGACTCGCGTCGAGCGGGGCGCGTATGACCGCGTACGCCGAGATTCTGATCGTCGCGTTCGTCGCGCAGCTGGCCGTCCTCCCCGGCGAGAAGGTGCAGTTCATGATCGCCGCGCTCGCGACGCGGTACGACCCGAAGGTCGTCGTCGCCGCGGCGGGGTCGGCGTTCGCCGGGTGGACCGCGGTCGAGATCGCGTTCGGCCGGGCGTTGCAGTCGGCCCTCCCCGGCGTCGTTCTCGACGGCGTGACCGCGACGCTGTTCTTCGTCTTCGCGTACCTGCTGTATCGGTCGATGCCGGAGCGGCCGTCGGAGCGAGACGCCGACGGCGAGGGCGTCGTGGGGGACGCCGACCCGGAGGCCAACGACGCGGTGTTCGGCGCGCTGGAGTCGGTGCGGCTCCCCGGCCCGCTCGAACGCTACGCCGGGTCGTTCGGCGGGTTCATCCCGATATTCGTCCTCACCGCCACGGGCGAGTTCGGCGATAAGACGCAGTTGGTGACGATCGGTCTGGCGGTCCAGTACGGTGCGACCTCCGCCATCTGGCTCGGCGAGATGCTGGCCATCATCCCGATCAGCCTCGCGAACGCGTACGTGTTCCACACGTTCGCCCACCGCTTCAACATGCGTCGGGCGCACTTCGCCTCCGCGGTGTTGTTCGCCTTCTTCGGGGCCGACACGCTGCTCGCCATCCTCACCGGGTTCTCCGTCTGGGAGACGTTCATCGGGGCCGTGAGCGCGGCGGCCGCCGGAGTGGTGTAGACGTCAGAACTCGTCTAACCCCGACTGCTCTGCGGCCGCCAGCACGTCGTCGCAGGTCGCCCACGACCGCCGCGCACAGTCCGGGACGGCCCCGTGGTCCGCGACGTACGCGCGGAGGAACGACCGGGTCGCGGGGTCGCTCGGGTAGCCGCTGCCGAGCCCGTCGTAGCCGGGGTAGTCGTCGTCGATCGACGCCATCCGGGCGTCTCGGGCCACCTTCGCGACGACGCTCGCGGCACCGACCACCGGGTCCGCCTCGTCCGCGCCGTGAGACGCCGACACGTCGACGGCGGGGAGGTCGGTGTCGACGGTCCCGTCTCCGGACTCTCGGACGAACTCGCTCAGGCGGCGCGCGAACCGCGCCTCGCTGGTGTCGCCGGCGTCGGCCACGACGCGGACCGGCTCGTCGAGTTCGGCGGCGAGGTCCGTTGCGAGCGCGTTCCGGACCGCTCGGGCCTGCCCGCGGACCGTGAGCGTGTTCATGTCCGTGTCCGGGCGATCGATCTCGGCGGGCTCGACGAACGCGACGCCGACGGCGACGCGGGCCGCGTCGCGGAGCGTCGCGTCGATGGCCTCGCGGCGCGCGGGCGCGAGCCGCTTCGAGTCGTCGATGTCCGGCGGCAGCGCCGCGGGGGCAGCGAGGACCGCCGCGGCGACCATCGGTCCGAGTACGGGGCCTTTGCCGGCCTCGTCGACGCCGAGGTACACGCGTCGCTGGTCGGTTGCGACGGATAAATAGGTTCAGAAAATCGGCGGCGAACCAGAGCGCGGGCTCAGTCGAGGAGAACCGCGTTCACCTGCCCGGTCTGGCCGGGGCGGGAGGTGACGCGGGCGCGGCCCGCGGACGTCTCGATGATGGCGCCCTTGGTGACGATGTTCCGGCGGGCGTAGTTGACGTTCGAGGGGTTGTCGACGACGTTCTCGATGTCGGCCTCGCTGACCTCGCCGTCGGTCGCGACCTGCGCGACGTTCGTCGAGAGCGCTCGGACCTTCTTCTCCGTGCCGCGCGAGTCGATGTACTGGACTCGCGTCTCGCCGACGGTGGTCTCGGCCGGCTCGCGACCGAGCTGGTGGCGCTTCTTGTTCGAGGCGTGCTTGAGTCGACCGCCCGTCCGCTTGCGCGTGGAGCGTCCCTGGTCTTTCATACAGACACGAACAGCCAGCGAATACTTGAAGCGTTCGACTCGTGCCGGCGTCGACGGACTCGAGAGCGCCCGAGGAGGCGGACGGTCACTCGCACGACCGGGGTTCGAACGCCGCAGTCGGCCGCACGCGGTCGATCAGGTGAACCGGGCTTCGAACGCCCGGATCCCCTCGTCGGTGCCGACGACGACGAGTTCGTCGCCGGACTGGATCCGGGTGTCGGGGCCGATTTCCGTCACCGTCTCGTCGCCGCGGTCGACGGCGATGACGGTACAGCCGGTCTGTTCGCGGATGTCCGCGTCGGCTATCGCTCGGCCGGCGAGCCGGGCCGCGGTGGTCCTGACGACTTCGATCTGCTGGGTGAGCGAGATAACGTCGCGGCCCTCGATGACCGTCGAGGCGGAGAGCCGCCCGGTGACGGTCGCGAGCGACAGCACGTAGTCGGCGCCGGCCCGGTGGACCTTCGGGACGCTCTCGGCCTCCTCGACGCGGGCGAGCACTTGGGTGTCCGGCGCCAGGTCGCGAACGACGAGCATCGTGAACTCCGTGGTCGTGTCGTCCGGGAGCGCGAGGACGACCGTCTGTGCCGACTCGATGTCGGCCTCCCGGAGCGTCTCCGGCTCGGTCGCGTCGCCGACCACGTCGACGCCCGGAAGGTCCTCGCGGTCGACGACCGTCACCGGGAGGTCGGCCGCGCCGAGCTGGTCGGCGACCGTCTCGCCGACCTGCCCGTACCCGACGATGACCGTCTCGCCGGCGCCGAACCGCCGGCTCGCGGAGTTCGTCAGCTCGACGAGCGCGTCCAGCTGGTCGGGCCGTCCGGAGACGAGCAGGACCGTGCCCGCGGACAGCGTGGCGTCCGGCGGGGGCGACGCGTCGAAGTCGCCGTTGAACCACGCGCCGATCACGTTGACGCCGGCCTGTTCGCGGATGTTGCTTTCGGAGAGCGTGGACCCGGCGAGCAGGCTCCCGTGCGGGACCGTCACCTCCGCGAGTTGGATCGAGTCGCCGATGGCGACCGTCTCGGCCAAGTCGGACTGGAGCGCGGTCGTCACCTTCGCGGCGAGGCTCTCGCCGACGAGCGTGCGGGGGGACAACACGTCGTCCGCGCCGGCCAACCGGTGGTACCGCTCGCGTTTCGGATCCTCGACGATGCTGATGACGCGCACGTCGGGAGACAGCTCCTTGGCGGCGAGGACGATGCTCGCGTCGACCTGGTCGGAGACGTCGGTCACCAGCGCCCGCGCGTCGGCGAGATTCGCGCGAGCCAGCCCGTCGGTCGACTCCGGGTTCGCGCGGATCACGCGTCTGCCGGCCTCGTGGAGCCGCATCGCCCTGTCGTCGTCGGCCTCGACGACCACGTAGGGGATGTCGTGGCTGTCGAACTCCTCGATGAGCGCCGGCGACCGCGAGGTGTCCGAACAGACGACGACGTGGTCGGCTAAGTCCTCGTCCAGCGACGTGGGGACGGTCGCCGAGAACGCCTCCTCCAAGAGCGGCGTCACCACGACCGGCAGGGCGCCGATCAGGAGCACCATGCCGACGAGGTCCATCACGGCGATGAAGGCGTTCAGCTCCTGGCTTTCCCACGGCGCGTCGCCGCCGAACCCGGTCGTGGTGAACATCTCGATAGAGAAGCGCAGCGCCTCGATCATCGTGCGGGGGTCGCCCTCGTACACCCGCATCCCGTACCGGTAGGCCACCGCGGTGAAGATCAGCACGAAGAAGACGAACGCCGAGTATCCCCCGACTCGCCGCTTCCAGGAGTTCATGTCGTCCGCCTACGACACCCCCACACAAAAACGGGCCGCGTTCTGAGACCCGCCGGGCCGAAGCTCGGTTGTTTAAGTCTAAGCGGTCGAACCAATACGCATGGTGCGGGACCCGTCGCGCGAGCCCGATCCGCCGTCAGTCGACGACGTGTTGGACGCGCTGGCAGACGACGACGCACGGCGGATCGTGTCGGCGCTCTCCGAGCCGAAGACGGCGAGTGAGCTCTCGGAGGAGTGTGACATTCCGCTGTCGACGACCTACCGGAAACTGGAGCGGCTCACCGACGCCTCCTTGCTGTCGGAGTCGACCGACATTCGCCGCGACGGACAGCACACGACCCGCTACGCCGTCTCGTTCGAGACCGTGACGGTCTCCGTCGAAGAGGCGGACGACCGCCAGTTCGACATCGAATTCACCCGCCCGGAGCGCAGCCGGGACGAACGACTGGCCGACCTGTGGTCGGAGCTTCGCGAGGAAACATGACTACCCATATCGACCTACTCATCATCGTCGCAAAGACCGCCATCCTCGTCCTCGGTGGCAGCATCACCTACTACGCCATGCGGGCGTACGGGCGGACCGGCGACCCGTCGCTGCGCGCGCTCGGCATCGGCTTCGGCGTCGTCACCGTCGGGGCCCTGATCGGCGGGGTCTCACACCAGGTCATCGGGTCGGAGCTGGCCGTCGGCATCGCGATCAACAGCCTGCTCACGGCGGTCGGGTTCGGCGTCATCGTCTACTCGCTGACGGTCGAGTGAGCGAGGGGGCCGAGCGACCCCCCCGCGCCACGCAGTTATCGACGTTCGACGATCCGCGGTTTCGGTAGCCTTTTGCGGCGCTCCGTCGTCGGATCGGCGTATGAGCGACGCACGCGAAGAGCTCTCCCGCCGGATCGCCGGCGAAATAACGCTCAGCGACGACCCCGGAGCGACGCTCCGGAAGTGGCGGACCGACTTCGACGTGTCCCAGACCGAACTGGCGGACCAGCTAGACGTCTCCTCGTCGGTCGTCTCGGACTACGAGAGCGGGCGCCGCGAGAGTCCGGGCATCGGCGTCGTCCGGCGGACCGTCGAGGGGCTCCTTGACATCGACGAGCGCCGCGGCGGGGGGCGGCTCCGGCAGTACGCGCGGGTGCTCTCGGCCGGCTTCGAGAGCGACATCGTCCACGACCTCCGAGAGTACTCGACCGCGGTCCCGCTCGAAACGTTCTACGAGGCGATGGGCGCGACGGAGATCGTCCGCGGCGAGCAGGACCACGTCAACGGCCACACCGTCATCAACTCCATCGAGGCGATCACCCGCCTGTCCAGCGAGGAGTTTTACCGCCTGTACGGTCAGTCGACGAACCGCGCGCTCGTGTTCACCCGCGTCACTCGCGGCGAGTCGCCGCTGGTCGCGCTGCGGGTCGTGAGTCCGACGCCGAACGCGGTCGTCCTCCACGGCATCGAAGACGGGGACCTGTGGGACCACGCCGCCGACTTGGCCCGCGTCGACGGCTTCTCGCTCGCGGTGTCGAACCGCGACCTCGACGACTGCCTGAGCGACCTCCAGGCGCTGTGAGCGGGCAGCGCGGCCGACCGGCCTCCGCCGGCGGCTCCGGACCGCGACCCTGAAACCTCCGGCGACGCTCTGTGGAGCCATGACCGACGACTACGCCGAGCGCCTCCGCGCGAACCGCCGCGAGAAGGACGAGTTCTTCGCCGACCACCCGCAGTCCCCGATCCCGCCGGAACACCGCGACGGCTTCGAGGGGCTCGACTACTTCGAGCCGGACCCCGACTACCGCGTCGAGGCGACCGTGACCGTCCACGACGACCCGGAGCCGGTCGAGATGGAGACCACGGCGAGCAACCCGGTCCGGTACCTCCGAATCGTCACCTTCGCGTTCGACGTTGATGGCGACGAACACACGCTCGCGGGCTACCGACAGGCGGGCGAGGAGGGCGCTATCTTCGTCCCCTTCCGAGACAAGACGACCGGCCAACAGACGTACCACAACGGGCGGTACATGGAGCTCGAACCCGACGAGGCGTTGGCCGACGGCGACGCGGTGACGGTCGATTTCAACCTCGCGTACAACCCCTTCTGTGCGTACAGCGAGACGTTCTCCTGTCCGCTGCCGCCGGAGGAGAACTGGCTGGAAATAGTCGTCCCCGCCGGTGAGATGGCGCCGGACATCGAGTAGTCGGGTCGCTTCGCGCGACCGGCCCCGCTATCGAAGGGAGCTCTCCATCGCCTCGGGCTGTCCCACCGGCTCCGGCGCGTCGCCGGCTTCGATGGCCCGGCGGGTCGACTCGTCGATTTCGACGAGGTGACAGAGCGGGTTCCCCGGATACACGACCGGGTTCTCGAGGAGGCCGATGAGCAGCCCGGTGAAGGGGGCTTCGACCCCCACTGCGTCCTCTTTAAACGGGTTGGTGATCGTTGCGATCCGCTCGCCCTCGCGAACGAGCGATCCGCTCCCGAAGTGGGTGTCGACGATGCCACCCGAGTCTGCGCGAAGCCACGTCTTCTCGCCGGCCCCGGCGACGATGGTCCGCCAGCCGGGCCAGCGCACCGTGTCGGTGTCGAGCAGTTCGTACTCGGCGAAGACGGAGCGAACGCCGGCGAGCGCGTCGTCGATGAGGGGGCGCTGGAACCGGTGGGCCTCGCCCATCTCGATGGTTATCGTCGGGATTCCGTTCGCGGTCGCCTCGCCCCGGAGGGTTCCGCTGGGGCCCTCGCTGTCGATTATCACCTTCGAACCGAACGCCATCGAAAGCCGGTGGACCCCGTCGACGGTCATGTCGCCGCGGACGTGGAGCATGTTCGTCCGGCCGCGGGTTGAGGTGTGGAAGTCGAGCCCGAAGTCGCAGGGCTTGATGAAATTCGAGTAGATCTGATCGGCCATCCGCTTCGAACTCGTCGAGCCGGGCTCGCCGGGGAACGACCGGTTGAGGTCGCGGTCGTACACCGGGAGGTACCGCTGTTGGGCGATGAAGCCGGGGACGTTGAGGACGGGCAGGCAGACGAGCGTGCCCGCGAGTTCGGAGAGGTCCCACTCGTGGGCGACCTCGCGGACGACTTCGATCCCGTTGAGTTCGTCGCCGTGGGCGGCCGCCGTGAGGAACGCGGTGGGACCGTCGCGCTCGCCGTTGACGATCGTCACCGGGATCCGAACCGGGTCGCCGAGATACGTCTCGCTGATACCGTAGCGGATGTTCTGCGTCTCGCCCGGCGGCACCGAGCCGCCGTTGTACGTGAACATCCGGTCGTCGCTCATGCTACGACGGACCGTCGCGGGGGGTATATATATGACGACCCGACTATCACGCTGCGAAACGGGTCGGCGAGGGAGGTCGCCGGGGTCCGTGCGGCCATCGGTCACGAACCGGGCGAACTTTTACCGACGCTCCCGCAGGTGTGGGTATGAGTTCGGATCCGGTACGAGTGGGAGTACTTTCGTTACACAACAGCAAGGAGACGAAGGCGATCTGCAACGCCGTCGAAGGTCTCGGTCACGAGCCGGTGTGGCTGCGCGAGGAGAACGCCGCGATAAGCGTCGACGACGGCGACGTGTCGGTCGAGCCCCCGGTCGACGTGATCGCGAACCGACTGCTGCTCTCGAACACCGACCAGCCCGCGGAGCTGCTCGGGCTGGCGAAGACGTTCGAGCGCATTCGCCCGATGCTGAACGACCCCGACTCGGTGCTGGCGTCGATCCACAAGTTCGCCACGGCGGCGACGCTCGCCGACTGGAACATCCGCGTCCCCGACGCGCTGCTCGCGCTGTCGAACGACCGGCTCAACGAGGGCCGCGAGCGCTTCGGCGAGGTCGGCGTTTATAAGACCGCCATCGGCACGCACGGCGGCGGGACGTGGAAGGTCGACCTCACGGAGCGGGTGAACCCGAAGGTCGGCAACCGGCAGGCGTTCCTCCAGAAGCTGATCGACCGCGACGACGAGAAACACCGGGACCTGCGGGTGTACATCGTCGGCGACGAGATCGTCGGGTCGATGTACCGTTACGCGCCCGAGGGCGACTGGCGGACCAACGTCGCGCTCGGCGGCGCGGTCGAGGACGCGACCGACGACATGCCCGACGAGGCCGCCGAGACCGCGCTGTACGCGGCCGACGTGATGGACCTCGATTACGCCGGCGTCGACCTCGTCGAGGGGTACGACGGCTGGTACGTCCTGGAGGTGAACCCGACGGCCGGATTTAAAGGACTCCACGAGGCGACGGGGACGAGCCCCGCCCCGTACATCGCGAAACTCGCGATCGAGACGGTCGGCGGCGAGGTCGACGACGAGGCGGTCGAACGCATCTCCGCGACGCTCGACGACTCGCGTCCCTCCTGTGCCCCGATCCCGAAGCCCACGCCGAGCGAACAGCCCGTCATCGGCTACATCGAGGAGGTCGTCGTCACCGGGACCTCGGGCTCCACGCAGGCGCTCGCGAAGTCCGACACGGGCGCGACCCGGACCAGCATCGACACTCAACTCGCCGCCGAAATCGGGGCCGGCCCGATAAAGAGCATGACGCGCGTGAAGTCCGGGAGCGTGAAGGGCGGGAAGGCCCGTCCGGTCGTCGACCTGGTCATCGGGATCGGCGGCAACCAACACACCGTCACGGCCAGCGTCGAGGACCGAGGCCACATGGACTACCCGCTCCTGCTCGGCCGCGACATCCTCACCGACTACCGGGTCGACGTTCGGAAGCGCGCCGACAGCGACGAGGCCGAGCGGCGCGACAAAGGCGAGATACTCGAAGAGGAGTGAGGCCGGCTACGCGTACAGCAGAATGATCACCGCCACGAACAGCAGTTCGCCGCCGACGAAGAGCGCGGCGAACAGCCAGTAACGGTACGTCCAGAGCCACGCCTTCGAGCGCGCCCAGACCGACCGCTCGGTGGCGTCGGGCGCCTCGCCGCGGTCGCTCCTCCCGGCGGCGTCCGGCAGGTACGAGTCGGCGAGTCGCCACGCCCCGTCCTCGTAGGTGGCGGGGACGCGCGCGCCGACGAGGTCGTCGAGTTCGAGCGGCGACACCCCGGCGGTACTTAAAAACGACATGAACGACGCCGACTCCGTGAGCGAGCCGTGTCGCGGGGCGGGGAACCGCTCGGTGTGGGTGGTGTCGCCGTGCGGGGTCCGAAACGTCACGACGACCGCCTCGTCTGCCGACCGCACCCCGGTGACGATGAGTTCGCGCTCGGCGTCGTTGAGGTACGCCGCTCGAAGCCGACGCTGTACCTCGTCGTCGATCTCCGGGGGCGGGTCGGCGTCCGAGGGGCGGGAGTCGGCATCGACGGTCGCCTCGACCGAATCGGCCGCCGACCCCGCGCCCCGGTCGCCGTCGGCGGGGCGGTCAGGCATCCGCGAGGACGTACGTGACCGAGGAGGATAAACGCGCCGTCGGAAGCGGGGCGTTGCCGGTCTCCCCGGCAGTGTCTGCGCCGAACAATACTTTTGTACCTCCGGGGCGGACCGGCGCGTATGAGCGACCGGACGGTGTCGGTACCCGACGAGCAGTACGAGCGACTCGCCGCGCTCGCGGCCGCCCGCGGCGCGACCCCCGAGGCGCAGCTGTCCCGGCTGATCGACGACGCCTACGAGGGGCTCGACGCCGACGTCGCCCGCGCGGAGAGCCTCCCGCTCGGAGTGTGCGACGCCGAGGGCGACGAGGCCGACGAAGACGAGTAGCCGCGCTCGGCGAGACGGCCGGTAGCGACTGCAAAGCCCTGTTCTGAGAGAGCGGCGCGCTCAGGCCGAGTCCTCCTTCGTCACCTCGATGCCGACCGCGTCGGGGTCGACGCCGATCCTGGCGAACTGCGTCCGGACGTGCTCTTTCGCGGCGTCGACGGCCTGCTCGCGGGTGTCGAACCCGCGGGGCATCGGCTCCTCGAAGGCGACGCGGATCTCCTCGCCGTCGACGAGGAGCGCCGAGCCGCCGCTTTCCACCTCGTAGAAGGAGTCACAGACCCAGACGTACGGGGCGTCCTCGTCCGGCGCGCCCTTATAAGCGGGCGGCTCCTCACCGCGCTCGAACACCGTTCCGGTGAGATTCGTTCCGCCGCCGCTGCCGCGCACGAGTATCATGGCGACGGTACGGTCCCGAGACGCAAAAAGGGGTCCGTGACGCCGGCTTCGAACCGAACGCCGAGGGGAAACGCTTTCGGCGCGGGCGGCGATGGATTGGCCATGACGCTGGAGGACTTCACCGAGTTCGGCGAGGAGGGGGGCGACGGCGACGCCGGAGACGCTGACGCCGCGAGCGCCGAACGTGGGGAAGCGACCGCCGCAGACGCCCGAGGCGGTCCCGGAACCGGTGGCGGCGACGCCCGCGGCGCGTCCGACGACGAGGCCGGCGACGCGACGGACACGGGGTCGGCGCCGAGCAACGCCGACGCGGAGTTCGCCCCGTACGACGTGACGCCGGCCGGGACGGACGCCGGCCTCGGCGTCGTCTCCGTTTCACAGGGGCTCCGCGTGGCGGAGGAGGCCGAAGAGACGACGCTGCGGGCGTTCGTCACGACCGGCAACCGCGAGTCGGTCCGGCTCGGGAAGTACCTCCTCGTCCCGTATCCGGACGGCGAGCGACTGTTCTGCCGGATCACCGGGTTAGAGTACGCACAGGAGTTCCGGTCGGACGACGCCACCGAGATCCACGCCCGCCGGCAGATGCGCCGCGAGGAGTTCGCCGAGCGCGACTACAAGTTCATGGCCGAGTTGGAGCCGATGTCGGTCGTGTACGGCGACGGCGACGACATGAAACGCCGGATGACCGACCGGGTCCCCAAACCCGGCGCGGTCGTCGAGGAAGCCTCCGACGACGCCGAAATCAAGACCGGGCTGAAGATCCCCGAGGACGGCGTCTTCCTCGGCCACCTCTCCGTCGGCGGCGAGAAGGTGCGGACGGCGGCGACGCCCCCGACGGTCGACTACCGAGTGAAAGACGACTACGCCGACGGCGACCCGCTCGCGTTCCGGCACACCCTCGTCGCCGGCGGCACCGGGTCCGGGAAGACCCACGCCTCGAAGAACGTCCTGCGGCAGTACCTCGACGCGGACCGCACGTACCCCACCGGCGACGGCCGCGAGTCGCGGCTGGCGGTCGTCCAGTTCGACCCCCAAGACGAGTACGCGCAGATGCACGACGACAACCCCGACCTGGACGCCGACTTCGCGCGGCGGCTCGACCGGGAGGGGATCGCCCACGGCGGCCACGACGACACCGTCGCGCTGGTGCCCCGCGTCGCGAACGCGACGTATCCCGGCGAGGGCCACCGCGCGGAGCGCGTGGAGTTCACCATCCCCTTTTCGCTGGCTCGGGACATGCCGTGGCTCGTCGCCGGCTCCGGGCTCAACGAGAACCAGTACCCCGCGCTGTTGACGCTGATAAACCGCTTCTTCCGCGATTACGGCGACTCGGGGACGTACAGCCAGTTCCTCTCGTACCTCGACGACCCGGCGCTCAAAGAGGAGCTCGACGAGAGCGGCCGCGTCCACGAGGCGACGTTCGACGCCGTCAAGCGCCGCGTCCGGGCGGTACCGGGCGGCGTCTTCGACCAGGACGCGAAGCCGATCACCGAGTTGGACCACACCCTCGTCCGGCCGGGCGGCCTCTCCGTCGTGCCCACCTACCACCTGCCGACCTCCAGACAGAAGGAGATCGTCGTCCTCGCGGTGTCGGGGCTGCTCGTCGACGACAAGCTCTCGAACGACCCGAGGAGCGACCGGATCGAGGAGACGCCACTCCTCATCGGGATGGACGAGGCGCACAACTTCCTCGCCGACGCCGACACCGTGCAGGCCCAGAAGGTCGTCCAGAAGTTCACCGAGGCGGCGAAACAGGGCCGCAAAGAGCGGCTCGGCCTCTTCCTGATCACGCAGGACCCGCAGGACGTGGCCGAGTCCGTCTTCAAACAGGTGAACACCAAGATCGTCTTGAATCTCGGCGACGAGGACGCCATCTCCAGCGTGAACATCCCCGCGAACCTCGCCGGGAAGGTTCCCTACATGGAGAAGGGACAGATGGTGGTCTACTCGCCGGACAACTCCGAGCCGGTCGAGCTGATCGGGCTCTCGAAGTGCGTGACGCGGCACGGCGCCTGAACGACCGGACCGGACCGAGGACGGCGGTTCGGCCGTCCGAGCGGTACAGACCGACTCCGCGAGCGCGACCGCACCCGCCTCGCCACGGCGTTGGAGCCGTCGCCGCCCTTTTTAAATCGAGCCGGCCTAGCGCCGCTATGGCGAAACGCATCCTCGTTGCGGTCGACGGGTCGGCGGAGGCGACGGAGGCGCTGCAGTTCGCGGCCGACGAGTGGCCCGACGCCGACCTGACGGCGCTCCACGTGATCAACCCGGCCGACTCGGCGACGGGCGCGGAAGGCGGGTTCCCCGGCGCCGCAGACCAGTGGTACAGAAGCGCCGAACAGCGCGGCGAGCGGATCCTGAGCGAAGCCGCCGACGCGGTGGATCGGCGGGTCGAGACCCGGCTGGAAGTCGGGCGACCGACGCCGACGATCCTCGGGGTCGCGGGCGGAGAGCAGCCGGCCGGCGACGGCGACGAGCCGGGCGAGCCGTTCGACCACGTCGTGTTGGCGAGTCAGGGCCGGACCGGACTCTCTCGGGTCCTCCTCGGGAGCGTCGCGGAGGCCGTGGTCCGTCGCGCCGAGATGCCGGTGACGGTGGTGCGGTAGCGAGGCGGCGCGTACCCGATTCGGGAGGGCAGACGGGCAGCGGCCTCGCGTGCCGCCGTCACTCCTCGGCGCGCTCCGCTTCGACGATCTCGCCGACGACGGTCCAGCCCGAGTCCGACGGCCCCGAGCGCCCCAACAGCACCGACTCGTGGTCTTCCGACGTGATCAGCCGGAACTCGGCGTCGGCGTCGGCGTCGGTGCGGACGCCCTCGCCGCGGAACTCTCGCTGGAAGAACTCGGTCGAGGAGAACTCGTAGACCCCGGTCTCGCCGTCGTCGAGCGTGAGCCGGACGGGTCGCGGCTGGACGTTGTGGATTCGCTTCGCGATCGGGTGGAGATCGGGCATACTCGCGAGTCGGCGCACTCGCGAATAAAACCGCGGTCTGCGGCCGAGACCGCTCGAAACCACAGTGTGTAGTTAATACGTCTCGGCGCCAACCGAACTGTGATTATTTATGATAACAAAATCACTCGAGTACCTGCGCGACAGCGACGACGTCGCGGTGACCGTCCTGATCGGCGGGCTGCTGCTGCTCACGAGCCCGCTCATCGTCCCGTCGATTCTGGTGCTCGGCTACGTTTCACAGGTCCTGCGACGGACTGCGGACGGCGACGACACGCCCCCGGCGTTCGAGGCGTGGACGGACCTCCTCGTCGAGGGAGTGAAGGGATTCGTCGTCACGCTGGTCTACTCGCTCGTCCCGCTCGTCGTGTTGGTGGTCGCCGCGTTCCTCGGGGTAGGCGCGGCGATCCTCGGGTCCGGCGGCAGCACGGGCGGCGTCCTCGGCGGCGTTATCGGCGGGACGCTGGCGTTGGTGCTCGCGCTCGCCGCGTTCGTCGTCTCGCTGGTCGGCCTCTACGTGACGCCGGCGGCGCTGGCCGCCGTCGCGTCCTCCGGCCGCCTCGGTGACGGCTTCGCGTTCGGAGCGCTCTGGACCGTGGTGTCGAAGCGGGCGTACGCGACCGGGTGGCTCACCGCCGCGGTGGTCGTGCTCGGCGGCGCGCTGGTCGTCGGCGTGCTCTCCGTCGTCCCGATTCTCGGGACGATAGCGGGGCTGTTCGTGCAGTTCTACGCGCTCGTCGCGGCGGCCGCGATCATCGGCTGGACGTGGACCGACGTGCGGCCGGTGACGAGCGACACGGCCGAGCCCGACCCCGCGGAACGGCCCGCCGTCTAAGCAGTCGCGAAGAACCGAACGGAAAACAGCGGTGGCCGCGTTACTCGTCGAGGACGTCGTCGTAGTCGCCGGCGTCGACGCGGTCGTCGAACGTCCGGGCGTCCTCGCCTTCGATGGTGACACCGAGGGAGGCGCAGGTGCCGCCGACTTCCTTGGCGGCGTTTTTCACGTCGTACGCGAGGAGGTCACTCGACTTCTGCTCTGCGACCTTCTTCACCTGTTCGATCGACATGTCGGCGACGAAGTCCTTCTGGGGCTCGCCGGAGCCGGTCTCGAAGCCGGCCTCGTCTTTGATGAGTTCGGCCGTCGGGGGGACGCCGACTTCGATCGTGAAGGAGCCGTCGTCGTCGTACTCGACGGTGACGGGCACTTCCATGCCGTCGAACGCAGCGGTCTCGTCGTTGATCTGTGACACGACGTTCTGAACGTCCACCGGGGTCGGTCCGAGCTCGGGACCGAGCGGCGGGCCTGGAGTGGCCTGCCCGCCGGGGACGAGCGCTTCGATAGTTCCAGCCATATCCGTACGAACCCGGCGGCGACTTTTAACGGTTGTTTTTTCGAGCAGGGGGAGCCAGCCGTTCGCACACCCCCGATATCGGCCGCGGCGCGGCGGTTCGCCCGCCCGAAGGACGCGTCCGGCTCGGTGCGTGTTTATAAGTGCCCGGCGGGGGCGGGCCGGTCCGCGGCGACGCGGCGACGGGACGACCGACCCGTTTCGGCTCGCAGCCGTCGCGGGGGCGCGTCGACGCCGTCAGTGGCTCGTCTCGCCGGCGGCGCGGCCCGGCAGGAACGTCCCGGTCTCGCGCCGGACCCCGACGAGCAACACGACGCCGGCGGCGAGCGGGAGGGCCGCGCAGGCGGCGTATATCGGGGCGAACCCGACGGCGTCGACGAGCGGGAGCGACACCAATGGGCCGAGGCCGCCGCCGACGTCGCCGAGGACGTTGTTCGTCCCCGACGCCCGGCCCATCCGCTCGTCCGGCGTCAGGTCCGCGAGCAGCGCCATCATCGGGCCGCTGGTGCCGCCCTGTCCGGCGCCGATACAGACGCACGCGAGCGCCAGCGACCCCACCGATCCGGCGCGGGCGAGCAGGAGAAATCCCGCAAAGGAGACGACGAGGAAGGACAGCAAGACGGGCGTCCGCGAGTTCCGCGTGTCCGACACCCGCCCCCCGACGAGCATGAAGCAGGCGGCCGAGAGGACCGTGCCGGCCATGAACAGCCCCGACGTTCCCTGCGGTGCGAGCCCGAAGAGCGAGATGTCCTTCGCGTCGAGGAACAACACGAGCGTGGCGAACAGCGCGCCGATGTACGCGAACATCAGCCCGAAGTTGACTAATCCGACCGTCACGGCGGGGACCGTGGTGTCGACGTCCCACGGCTTGATCGCGTCCTCAGAGCGGTCGCCGGTCACGTGCGTCTCCGGCACGTAGCGGGCGGCGACGAGGCTGGCGGTCAGCGCGAACGCGGCGGCGACGACGAACGCAGCGACGTTGCCCGCGAGCGCGGAGACGACGCCGCCGATGACGAGCCCGACGGGGAACCCCATCGTGATCCCGCCGCGGACGACGCCCATGTTCGTCCCCCGCGACCCGCTGTCGGAGAGGTCCGCGGCGATGGTGTAGGCGGTCGCGAACACCGCCGCGGAGCCGATCCCCCAGAGGACCCGCGCGAGGAGGAACCACGTCTCGGGCGCGACGACGAGCGCGATGGGGGCGACCCACTGCTCGGGTCCGAGCGCGACCGGGCCGACCGACACGCTCGGGAGCGACGCCGCCAGGGGGCGCAGCGACGCCGCGGACGGCAACGCCAGCGCGACGACGTAGCCGAGGGTGGCGACCCCCTCCACGAGGAGGCCCGCGACGAAGGGAGTCCGGGTCCCGTACCGGTCCACCAGCGCGCCGGCGGGTGCGTTCGCGACGAGTCGCACCCACCGGTTCGCCGAGAGGATCACGCCCACCATGAACGCCGAGATGCCGAGGACCGACCCGAGGTTCGGGAGGATGGGGAAGACGACGCCGCCGCCGAACCCGACGAAGAACGTGCTGGCTATCACCGCGAGCAGGACGGTCGGGGGGCGCTCGACGCCGAGGCCCCGCATCTCAGCCGCCTCGGGCGACGCGGGTGCGCCGAGGGCTCGGAGCGCGGGTCATTCGTCGTCTTCCGGGGCCATCGCGGCGATGCCGGCTTCGAGCGACGGCGGTTCGACGCCCGGCGCGAGCAGCGGTTCGACGATGCGGTGGAGCGCCGCCTCCGCGACGGCCCGCGTGTACGTCGGCTCGGGCGGGTCACAGTCGGTCCGGCTCGCCGACGACTCGTCGCCGGCGTCGCCGTCGGTTCCGCCCATCTCCCGGCTCAGCGTGATCTGTCGCGTCCGCGCGCCGTCGAGGGTCGCGACGAGCAGGGCCGCCGTCTCCTCGGCGTCGACGTCGCGGAACGCGCCCGCCTCGATGCCCGATTCGAGGATGTCGACGACGGTCCCGCGAAGCAGTCGGTCGCTCCGGGCGAGCTGTTCGCGGATCGGCTCGTTGAAGGGTCCCTGCGTCCGGAGTTCGAGGAGGGCGATGTGAAACGCCTCGCGGTCGACCGCCCCCGGTTCGAAGACGAACCAGCCGATGAACCCCGCGAGCCGCTCGGCCGGCGGCTCCGACGCGTGGGCGGCGATCCGCGCTTCGGAGTCGGTGATGACGTGGTCGAGGAAGGCGACGAGCAGCGCCTCCTTGGTGTCGTAGTGGTAGTGGAGCAGCGACTTGCTCTTCGAACACTCGTCGGCGATGTCCTGCATCGTCAGGTCGGCGTAGCCGTGGGCGCGGAGCGCGCGATAGACCCCCTCCATGATCTCTCCGGACGCGCTCGGCTGGTCACTCATTGACTGACTGGTCAGTCAGCAATCGGTAAATTCCTGACGGTCGGCGGAGTCGACGGTCGAGTACTCGACCGCGGGACCGCTCAGCCGACCCGGCCGTCGCGCTCGCTGGCGCAGCGGCTCAAGGAGTTAGAACAGTCGAAAAGCCGATACAACCCTGAACGTCGTCGCCGGAGTTACAGGCGGGTAACGTTCGTCGCGCGCGGACCCTTGTCCGCTTCCTCGATGTCGAACTCGACTTCCTGACCCTCTTCGAGGTCCGGGCCGCCGACGTCCTCCATGTGGAAGAACACGTCCTCGTCCGCGTCGTCAGTCTCGATGAATCCGTAGCCGCCAGTGTCGTTGAAGAAGTCAACTTCGCCTTTCGCCATTGCAACTGTACGAGAGAGTGGACGCCATAAAAGGCTTCCGCGAGCAGTACGAGCGTGGGTATGATACGCATGATCGCCGGGAGCGAGCCCGCCGAGGCGGCGGTTTCGAGGCGCAGATCGTGGCCCGGTCTGTTGCTCGTCAGGGGCCGTGACCACGACGGGAATACGTCGGTGCGAGCGCGGGACGAGCGCGAGGCGACTCCCCGCACGCTCCGCCACGTTAGTAACTACTATACCACCCCAGTGCGGAACCGTTAGGTATGAGTCAGTCGTACAATCGAGGCCTCATCGAGGACTTCAGCCGTTGGCGGGAGTTCGAGGCGGGTATGTGGGCCTGGATCTTTCATAAGTTCACGGGGTGGGTGCTCATCGGGTACCTGTTCACCCACATCGCCGTGTTGAGTACCGCGATTCCAGCAGCCGGGGCGAGCGAGGCCGCGATGATGGCCGGCAACGACGTGTACACACAGACCATCGTCAGCCTCGAAGGGCTGCTCCTGGTGCGGCTCTTGGAGGTCGGGCTCCTCGCGGTCGCCGTGTTCCACATGCTCAACGGCACCCGGCTCCTCCTCGTCGATCTCGGAGTCGGACTGGACGCACAGGACAAGAGCTTCTACGCGTCGTTGCTCCTGACCGGAGCGATCACCGTCGCGTCGGTGCCGACCTTCATCGCGGGGGCGTTCTGAGATGGCCGAACGCTACTCCTCGTTCCAGTCGGGCGGTCGCATGTGGCTGCTGCAGCGCGTGACGGCGGCGTTCCTGCTCGTCGTGTTAGCGTTCCACTTCTTCCTGCTCCACTTCGTCCACCACGCCGACGAGGTCTCGTTCCTCGCCAGCTCGGGCCGGATGGAGCAGTTGAGCTACTACTCGCTGATGGTGCTGTTCCTCGTGACGGCGACGTTCCACGGGGTCAACGGCGTCTACAACGCCCTCGTCAACCAAGGGCTGACCGGCACCAAGCGAACAGTCATCAAGTGGACGCTCGTGGCCGCGAGCGTCGTGCTGCTGTTCCAGGGGATTCGGACGGCGAACGCGTGGGCGGGCGGCTTCCCACTGCTCTGAACTATGAGTACGCAGACACCAACCCAGATCGAGGAATCGAGCGAGACAGAAACCGAGGCCGAGGTCGCCTCGAAGGGCGACGAGCGCCGCGCAGAGAAGCGACGGCGGGCGGCCGAAGACCGCGCGCGCAGACAGGCCGAGGAGGCCGAGCAGGCCGCCGCAGACGAGGAGACGATCGAACTGAAAGTGTTCCGGTACGACCCCGAAATCGAGGGGAAACAGGAACCGCGGTTCGACACGTTCCACGTCCCGTTCACCAAGGGGATGACCGTCCTCGACGCGCTGATGTACTCGCGGGACACGTACGACTCCTCGCTCACCTTCCGACACTCCTGTCGGCAGGCCGTCTGCGGGTCCGACGCGATGTTCGTCAACGGCGGTCAGAAGCTGGCGTGTAAAACGCAGATATCGGAGCTCGAAGAGCCGATCAGGGTCGAGCCGCTCCCGCACGCCGAGGTCCGGAAGGACCTCGTCGTCGACATGGAGCACTTCTACGACCAGATGGAGGCCGTCGAGCCGTACTTCCAGACGAACGAGTACCCCGACGGCGAACTCGAAGAGCAGCGACAGACGCGGGAGAACCGCGAGAAGGTCAAGATGTCGACCCGGTGTATCTGGTGTGGCGCGTGTATGTCCTCGTGTAACATCGCCGCCGGCGACAACGAGTACCTCGGGCCCGCCGCGATCAACAAGGCCTACCGGTTCGCGATGGACGAACGCGAGGGCGAGGACATCAAACAGAAGCGACTCGAAATCATCGAGCAGGAACACGGCGTCTGGCGGTGTCAGACCCAGTTCTCCTGTACCGAAGTGTGCCCGAAGGACATCCCACTCACCGAGCACATCCAGGAGCTCAAACGCGAAGCGGTCAAGAACAACCTGAAGTTCTGGTAGCGACAGGAGACACGCTCAAGGGCATTCAGGACCAACCGAATACTATACCCAACAATGCACGAACACGACGTTATCGTTGTCGGCGCCGGGGGGGCGGGACTCCGGGCGGCGATTGCGGCACAGGAAGCCGGGGCCGACGTGGCCATCGTCTCGAAACTGCACCCGGTCCGCTCGCACACGGGCGCGGCCGAGGGCGGCATCAACGCGGCGCTGCGCGACGCCGACTCCTGGGAAGACCACGCCTACGACACGATGAAGGGGTCGGACTACCTCGGCGACGCGCCGGCGGTCGAGGCCCTCTGTCAGGAGAGCCCCGAAGAGGTCATCCAACTTGAGCACTGGGGAATGCCCTTCTCCCGCGAGGACGACGGGCGCGTCTCCCAGCGGCCGTTCGGCGGGCTCTCCTTCCCCCGGACCACCTACGCCGGCGCGGAGACCGGCCACCAGATGCTCCACACGATGTACGAGCAGGTGGTCAAACGCGGCATCACGGTGTACGACGAGTGGCACGTGATGGACCTCGCCGTCACCGACGAGGAGGACCCCGCCGACCGGACCTGTCACGGTGTCGTCGCCTACGACATCCAGAGCGGCGAAGTGAGCGGGTTCCGCGCCGAGAACGGCGTCATCCTCGCGACGGGCGGGATGGGACAGGTGTTCGATCACACCACGAACGCGGTCGCGAACACCGGCGACGGCGTCGCGATGGCCTACCGCGCCGGCGTCCCGATGGAGGACATGGAGTTCATCCAGTTCCACCCCACGACGCTCCCCTCGACGGGCGTGCTGATCTCCGAGGGGGTCCGCGGAGAGGGCGGTATCCTCTACAACAAGGACGGCGAGCGGTTCATGTTCGAACACGGCTACGCGAACAACGACGGCGAACTCGCCTCCCGCGACGTCGTCTCCCGCGCCGAGTTGACCGAGGTCAACGAGGGGCGCGGCATCGAAGACGAGTACGTCCACCTCGACATGCGCCATCTCGGCGAAGAGCGCATCCTCGACCGACTGGAGAACATCCTCCACCTCGCGGAGGACTTCGAGGGCGCCGACGGGCTCACGGAGCCGATGCCGGTCAAGCCCGGCCAGCACTACGCGATGGGCGGCATCGAGACGAACGAGTTCGGCGAGACGGCGATCGGTGGCCTCTACGCCGCCGGCGAGTGCGCCTGCGCGTCGGTCCACGGCGCGAACCGTCTGGGCGGGAACGCCCTGCCGGAGCTCATCGTCTTCGGGAAGCGCGCCGGCCGCCACGCGGCGGGCGAGGAGATGGGCGAAGCGGAGATCTCGACCGGAAAGGAGGGCGAGTGGGAGCCCGCCGACTACGAGTTCAGCGTCGAGGTCGGCGAGACCGGCGGGCAGGGCCCCGCCGCGGCCGACGGCGGCGCGGTGGCGACGGACCCGGACGGCGTCCTCAACGCGGAGGTCGAGCGCGCGAAGGCGCGCGTCGACGAACTGCTCGCCCGGAAGGGTCGCAACCACGCCGAGATCCGGTCTGCGGTCCAAGAGACCATGACCGCGAACGTCAACGTGTTCCGCGAGGAGGGGCGACTCGACGAGACGCTCGAAGACCTCCGCGACGCCCGCGAGGCGTACAAGGACGTGGCAGTCTCCGACCCGTCGCGAACCTTCAACACCGATCTCATCCACACGATGGAGACGCGGAACATCCTCGACATCGCCGAGGCGCTCACGATGGGCGCGCTCGCTCGCGAGGAGTTCCGCGGCGCCCACTGGCGCAAGCAACACCAGGAGCGGAAAGACGAGAGCTGGCTGAAACACACCCTCGTCTCGTGGAACGACGGCAAGCCGGAGCTGTGGTACAAGCCGACGATCCTCGAAGGCGAAAACAAGACGTACGAGCCGAAGAGCCGTTCGTACTGACCGCAGACCCGATCACGAACGATCCGGATCGTTCACGATTTCCTATCCGTCGTCGGTCGAAAGCACACCGCGTTGGACGACGGCGACGTAACGCATCTGTCGCGTAAGTCGCCGTCTGCTGGCGTCTCCGCCCTGCTTTTCCGTGTCGAGCCAGTTTCGACGATCGTTGAATAGGGGATTTATTATCGTCGAACGCTACCGATCGAGTAAGATGTTAGAGACAGAGACCGCACGCACCGCGGCGCCGGCCCTGCCGCCGGAGCTGCAGTCTCCCCGCGCAAAACTCGTGTACCTGTACCTGACGACGAATGGCGACGCGACCGTCTCGGAAATGGGCGACTCGCTGGGGATGAAGAAGCTGTCGCTGTACAGCATTCTGAAGACGCTCCGCAAAGAGGACATGGTCGCCTGCGACGGCGACACCTACGCGCTGAACTGAACTCGACGACGACCCGCCCCGTTTTTGCCTCCCGCTGCCCCCTGAGCGGAGCGTTTACCAGCCCGCGGGACTCAGCGATACCGTGGACGCGAACCAGGACATACTCCGAAACCCCTTCGGGATGGACGCCGACTGCGAGAACTGCGCCGAGCTGTGCGCCGCTCGCGAGCAGGTCGTTCACGGGTACGGCGACGTTGGCGGCGAGTTCCTCGTCGTCGGCACGCGCCCCAGCGCGGCGGCGGCGACGAACGGCGTTCCCTTCACCGGGGCGGGCGCCGGCGAGCGAGTACAGTCGATATTCGCCGACCTCGGCTTCGTGCGGTCGGCGCCGGACGCGGCGGAACCCGACGTACAGAACGTCTTTTTCACGAATCTGACGCGGTGTCGGCACCCCGAACGCGAGCCGACGGCCCAGGAGGTCGACACCTGCGAGCCGTTCCTCAACGCGGAGATCCGGATGATCAACCCGCAGATCATCGTGCCCGTCGGCGAGCGGCCGCTTCGCGAACTCGCCGTGGCGTACACCACTCGGCGGCCGGACTCGTTCGACATCGACGCCGAACACGCGACGACGATCCGCGGTCGGGGGTTCGAGTTGGTTCCGATGAAAGCGCCGGCGGAGATGACCGACGAGGACGCCGACGCGTTCCGCGATCACATGCGCGAGAACGTGTTGAGCCGGGATTACCGGCAGACGAAAGGGCGACAGAGTCGCTGAACGGCGTCAGTCGGCCGAGTCGTCGAGTTCCGCTACGTCGTCGATCGCGTCCCCGAGCAGGTCGGTGGTCGCGTCGCCGCTGTCCGCGCCGAACGCGCAGTCGATGAGGATGTGTCCGCCGAGCGTCGTCGGCGAGATGACCTGGTCCGCGCCGGCCCGCCGGAGTTTGTTGAGGTTCTCGCGCTGCGTCACCGCCGCGACGATGCGGCCGTCCGGGTTGAGCTGTCTGGCGGTGAGGATCGCGAGCGCGTCGCGCGCGTCGTCCTCGGTCGCGACGACGACCGCGCGGGCGCCCTGAAGGTTGACCCGTTCGAGGGGTTCGACGTCGCTGGGGTCGGCGGTGAGCACCGGCACGTCGGCGTCCGAGAGCCGCTGTGCGGCGGTCTGATCGGTCGTGACGACGGCGTACTGAACGCCGTCGCGGGCGTCGAGTTCTTCGAGAATCGGTTCCGTCAGGTCCCCGTACCCGAGAACGAGGACGTGGTCGTCGAGGAGGTCGATCTGTTTGTCGGTCATCTTTCCGAGTGCTTTGGAGAGTTGCGCCTCGATCGCGGGCGTGAGGAGGACACCGAGCGCGACGGCGAACGCCGCGACGTTCATCACGAGCGACGAGAGCACGAACAGCTTGGCGATGTCGGCCGTCGCGCCGGTGACGGGTGTCACGTCGCCGTAACCGACGGTGGAGGCCGTGACGACGGTGAAGTAGAACGCGTCGACGATGGTCTCGACCCCGTTGAACTGCTCGCGGAGCGCGTACGTCCCGACCGTCCCGTACGAGATGGCGGTCACGAGGGCGGCGCCCGCGGCGAGCTGCGTCGGCGACGGCGAGAAGTTCCTGTCGAAGCGTTGCCGGTTGTACACCAACGCCGGCATCGAGAGCAGCGACAGCGCGACCAGCGGAAACGACAGCACCGACGTCTGCATCAGGCCCTGAATCGCCGTCAGCGGCAGCAGAACCGCCGTGGAGTACCAGCCGACGCGGTAGCCGTTCCGGAGCGCGAAGCCGCTTCCGAGCATCGAGAAGCCGGTTATCGTCCCGGTGAACCCGACGGTCTGGCGAACGACCAGGGGGACGTACGGTTCGAGGGGGCCGTCGACCCCGAGCCCGCCGATCTGCGCGAGTCCGGCGAGGATCGAGAGGATCGCCACCGCGAACGTCAGGGCGATAGACGCCCGGACGGTCACCCAGTCGCGGGTCAGCTCCATGGGCGTTCGTGGCCGACGCCCGACTTAAACCTCGCGAGCGACGGCGACCGCCGCTCGCGGGGTCGGACGCCGCGCGGCGAGCGGGGGCACACACCTCGTGAGGCGTCGAAATATGTTTATATGTGCCGTCGGTTGACTGGTTATGTCACTCCCCGTTGAGATCGCCTTCGGGATCTACCTCGGGATCGTCACCGGGGTCGTCCCCGCGCTCGTGGCAGGGACCCTCGGGTTCGTTTTTAAATACGTCACCGACGTGACCATCCCCGGTCTCGGGGTGGTCGTCCTGTCGCTCGCGATCGCGGGGATCAACGGCGGCCTGCTCGCGCTCAACGACGAGACGATCCGCTCCTCGGAGCGCGCTCCGGCGGTTCTGACGGCGATCGTCGTGGTGTTGATGCTCTCGCTGTACGCGCACGCGCAGGGCGACCGCCTCGGAAGCAGCGTCCCGAAGCGGATCTCGCTCCAGCGGCTCCGCGACCGCACGCTCTCGACCGACGTGGTCGAACTCGTCGGCGGGCGGGGCCGGGTCTCCGTCGAAGTGACCGGCGAGGTGAACGACATGGAGGGGTATCCGCCGCTGCCCGCCGAGACGCGGCAGGCGATCCGCGACGGCGAGTGGACCTTCCCGGCCGACCTCCCGCTCACGGAGCTGGAGTCGCGGCTCGCGGAGCGCCTGCAGACCGAACTCGACCTGGCCGACGCGGCGGTCCGGATCGACGAACAGGCGCGCGCGACCGTGGCCGCCGCGCCGCCGACCGGGGCGCTCTCGAAGCGGGTCCCGGAGGGGAAACGCGCCGTGTCGGTCGCCGCGCTCGTGCCGACCGGAATCGCCCGCGGCGACGTGGTTCGCGTGATCGCCTCGGACCTCGACGTCAAGGGAACGGTGCTCGCCGCGCGGTCGAGCGGCGACGTGGACCCGAAAGTAACTGCGGGGGGCGAGTCGGGGACCGACGACTCTCCGCCGTCCGACGACGCGGTCCGGACCGACGGCGGAACGGTGCCGGTCGCGCCGCCGCCGACGGCAACCGCGCCGACGACGACGGGGGGCGAGGGGCGAGTGACCGTCGCCGTCGACCGCGCCGACGCGACCGCGCTGCTCCGCGCCGAGCGCGGCCGCGTGCTGGTGCTGTCTCGCGGCACCCGTCGCGAGTACGAACTCACGACGCTTCTGCGGCGGGCCGGCAAGCGGTTCCGGAAGGTCTCGGTCGTCGCCGGCGGCCCGTTGGACGGCCACACCATCGGCGACGCCGACGTTCGGGAAGCGTACGACGTCGCCGTCCTCGCGGCACACCACGAGTCGTGGACGATCGCACCGAGCGGGTCGCAGTCGCTGTCGGCCGGCGACGACCTGTTCGTCGTCGGGAGCCGCGACGCCATCGACCGGTTCGCGGAGGTGGCCGCGTGACGCCGACCGCCGCTGCGCTCGTCGACGTCGGCTTCGCGCAACCCCGGCAGGCGGCAGTCACCCTCGCCACGTTCGCCGTCGTCGCCGCGTTGGTCACCGGGAGCGCGGCGCTGGCCTACCGCTGGTACTTCCGCGCGGAGATTCCGGAGGGCGTCGCCGCCCTCCTCGGGGTGGCCGTCGTCGCGCTGTACCTCAACACGACCTCGCTCGGGTCGGTGGCGGCGGGCGACAATCCGACGCTTTTGGCGCCCGAAAGCGTGTTCTTCAACCTCGTCTCGCTGGGCGTCGCGGTGGTGATCGCCCCGATCGGTCGGTACATGGGCGACCGGCTCTCCGTCGACGTGTTCGCGCTCTCGGGGGCGAGGCAACTCGAGGGCGAACTGAGCGGGATGGTACGCGCGGTGGGGCGGTTCACGGCGGTGACGCTCCCCGAGACCGACGAGATCCGCGACATGGACACCTACGACCCCGTCTCGCCGGAGAAGAAGGCGGAGCTCTCCGAGAAGACCCTGCTCTTCCCGCGGAAACTGTCGGTCGCAGACCTCCGCGAGCGACTCGTCTCCCGGATCAAATCGGAGTACGGCGTCGGCTACGTCGACGTCGACGTCGACGCCGACGGGACGCTGCAGTACTTCGCCGTCGGCTCCCGCGCCGCGGGGATCGGGCCGACGCTCGCGCCGGGAACCGCGGCGACGGCGGTGGCCGCCGACCCGCCGAACAACGCCACCGCCGGCGACGCGGTACAGCTGTGGCGAGACGACACAGAAAAGCGGGTCGCGACCGGCGAACTGCGGGGAGTCGCCGGCGACGCCGTCACCGTGGCGCTCGACGAGTCGGACGCCGAGCGGCTGACCGACGAGGCCGGGTACCGACTGGTGACGCTTCCCGCCGAGCCGCGGGCGGACCGGGAGTTCGCCTCGCTGCTCCGGAACGCCGACGAGACGATGGCCGCCGTGACCGTCGCGGCGGGGAGCGCCCTCGACGGGAGCACCGTCGCCGACGTCGACACCGTGGTCGCCGCGGTGCGACCGAACGAGGGGTCGGTCCAGCCGATTCCCTCGGGGACGTACGCGCTCGGCGCCGGCGACCTCGTCTACCTCGTCGGACGGCCGGACGCGATCCGCCGGTTCGAGGCGGCCGCGAGGGGCGTCGAGCCGGACTCGGCGGGCGGAGACGGGGGCGGGAACGCACCGCCCGAGGAGGTGACGGAGGGCCATCGCGGCGTCGATTCCGAGCGCGACCCCGACCGGGCGCAACGCTCTTGAGTCGCCCGCGCGGGAGTTCGCGTATGCACTGGAAGCTGTTCGCCGACCTCGCCGAGATCGCCGGGGGCCGCGACATCGACGTGAGCGCGGAGCCCGGCGACACGGTCGGCGACGCCCTCGACGCGCTGTTGACGGCCCACCCGGACCTCCGCGAGCGAGTGCTCGACGACGGCGAGGTCGCCGACCACATCAACGTCCTCCGGAACGGCCGAAACGTCCGCCACGACGGCGGCATGGACGCGACGCTCGAAGCCGGCGACGAGTTGGCGCTGTTCCCGCCGGTGAGCGGGGGCGCGGTCGGGCGGCCGGCCGGCCGCTAAATCGGTCGTTTCAAGCGGTCGCACGCTGCACCTCTCGTCATGAGCGACAGCGACGACGGCCACGAGCAGAGCGACGGCGGCGACCCGCCGCGAGAGGAGTTTCACGAGGACCCCGTCGGACACACCCGCGCGAGCGCCGGGATGACCGTCGGGGAGTTGGTTGAGGGGTACGGCGACGCCGGCATCGGCGCCGCGTCGGTCAACGAGGCCGGCGACGTGCTCGCGGAGATGTTCGAGAACGACGACTGCACCGTCTTCCTCTCGCTGGCCGGCGCGATGGTGCCGGCGGGGATGCGACGGATCGTCTCCGAACTGATCCGGGACGGCTACGTCGACGCGGTCGTGACGACGGGCGCGAACCTCACTCACGACGCCATCGAAGCCATCGGGGGGAAACACCACCACGGGCGGACGCACGACCCCGAGAAGAGCCTCCGCGAACACGACGAGGGACTCCGCGACGAGGGCGTCGACCGCATTTATAATGTGTACCTCCCGCAGGAGCATTTCGCGGCCTTCGAGGGCCACCTGCGAGAGGAGGTGTTCCCGGCGCTCGAAGCCGACCCGAACGCCGAGGGGGCCGACCCGGTGGGGATCGCAGACCTCACGCGCGAACTCGGGCGCGCCAACGCCGCGGTCAACGAGCGCGACGACGTGGCCGAAGACCCCGGCGTCGCCGCGGCGGCGTACGAGTGCGACGTGCCGATATACTGTCCCGCGGTGCAAGACTCCGTCCTCGGGCTGCAGGCCTGGATGTACGCCCAGACCGCGGATTTCACGCTCGACGCGTTGACCGACATGACCGAGTTGACCGACCTCGCCTTCGACGCCGACGACGCCGGCTGCCTGCTCGTCGGCGGCGGCGTCCCGAAGAACTTCACGCTCCAGACGATGCTCGTCACGCCGCGCGCGTACGACTACGCGGTCCAGATCACGATGGACCCGGAGGCGACGGGCGGCCTCTCCGGCGCGACCTTAGAGGAGGCGCGTTCGTGGGGGAAGTTGGAGAAGGACGCGCGCAACGCCTCCGTCTACGGCGACGCGACCGTGATGCTCCCGATGCTCGTGGCGGCCGCTCGCGAGCGCGTCGAGTAGCCAGTTAAAAACATCCGGCCGCGGCGGCGCGTAATTACATCTAATTAGATTTTTCACCGTGGAGTGGCTTCGAGGAGTCAATGAGCGACTACACCACCATCTCGCTGCGGAAGACGTTCGTCGCGGACGTCGAGGAGTACATCGAAGACGAGCCGTTCGGCTCGGTCAAGGAGTTCGTGAAACACGTGGTGGTCCAGGAGATGGAGTCGGACGACGAGATCAGCGAGGCCGAGGCGCGAAAGATCGGACAGAAGCTCCGGGACCTGGGGTACATGGAGTGATGGCGGCGGAACGCGCCGTCGAGTCGCCCGAGGCGCTCTCGCGGGCAGACCTCATTCTCGCGTGTATGCCGCTCCTGTTCGCGGGAGGCTACGCGCTCGGCGTCGCCGCGTTCGACGCCTGGACGACCGCGACCGGGCTCGCGGCCGTCGCCGGGTCGCTTCCGATGGTCGACGGGCTGTTCCGGAACCCGCCGCAAGGCGGGTGAGTCGGGCCGACACCTAAAAGGGCGGCACTACCGCTAGAAGGGAAGAAACGCAGCGTCAACAAGCGAGCGCGGTCGTCAGTTGTCGCCGTTCTTCGACTGCCAGGCGTAGTCGCGGCGGGACGCCGAGTCGCCGAAGCCGCAGGAGGCGCAGCGCTCCTTTTTGACGTGGTACGATTTCTCGCCGCAGCGGCGGCACTTCACGTGAACCGTCTTGTTCTTTTTCCCTTGAGAGGGCGTTCCGGAGCCGGTCATGCTTTGATGGTGACGACGTTATCGCCGCGTATAATCGTTGTGTCTTCGATTGCGACGGCGAACTCGCCGTCGAGGTCGTCGTCGACGCGGTCGTCGACATCGGACTCCGGCTCGATGACGACGTTCATGTGCTGGTCGTAGCCAGCGAGGATCCCGTAGTACGTCGTTCCGTCCTTCAGGTGAACCGTTACCGGCTCCTCGAGCGACGCTTCGAGCACGTCGAGGGGTCGTCCACTCATTGTCCGTATCGCCGCCCGTCGCGGTAATAAAAATACCGGGACGACGGCCTCACGCGGCAGCGGCCGCGCACCTCACGCGGCAGCGGCCGCGCACCTCACGCGGCAGCGGCCGCGCACCTCACGCGGCAGCGGCCGCGCACCTCACGCGGCAGCGGCCGCGCTCACTCCAGTCGGTCGCGGACGAACGCGGTCGCGGCCGGCACCGCGTCGGCGTACAGGGCGACGTACCGTAATCGGGCCTGCGTCCGTCTGGCGTCGGCGTACCTTCGATCGATATCGTCGGCGACCCGTTCGAGCGACGTCACCGCCGGAAGGGCGATCCGCGAGGCGAGACCGTCGCCGTCGGCGACCGCCTCGGCGACGGCGTCCCGCGCTCGCTCCGACGCCGACCGGAGCGAGGACTCCGACGGCGGCTCCCGGTGGCGGCCGTCGCGGATCGCTTCGGCGGCCCACCGCCGCGCCTCGAGGGCGGCCAACGCGGTGCCGGCCTCGACCACTGCCTCGGCGTGGTGGCCGGCGTCGGACGCCCGCTCGATGTCGCCGACCGCCGCCTCGGCCCGTCCAGCGCTCACGGTCGCCAACTCCCGTGCCACCGTCCCGCTCAGGTCTTCGCCGTCCGGCGTCGCCGCACCGCCGGTGCGCTCTCGGACCCTCGCGCGCGTCCGGTGCACCGACCCGTCCAGCGCGTCCGCGGCCGCGGTCAGCGACGCCCACCGCGGTTCGAGCCCCTCGCGTCCGCCCCGGAACGCGTCGCGGAGCCCCGCGGCGTCGGTCGCTGCGGCCCGCGCGCGCTCGACGTCGCCGACCGCGTTCCCGGCCCGAAACGGCGCCGCGACCGGGTCGTCGGGGTACCGGACGGTGGGGCGGAGGTGCCGCTCGCACGCCGCGAGCAGCGACTCGACCGGCTCGTAGGCGAGCGCCGCGGCCGCCGTCGACGGCGCGCGGTACTCCAGGTCGGCGGCGAGCGCCGCCCGGTCCTCGCGGACGGCGCGACGGCGAGCGGCGAGGTCGGCGCCGTCGTCGACGCCGGTCGCCGCCCGGTAGGTACCGCGGACCATCGCGGCCTCGCCGCGGGCCCGTCGCCGGGCGGAGAGGGCTTCGGTCGGCCACGGGTCGGACGGCTGGGCGGCGCCGCGCTCGGCCGCCCGCTTCCGGTCGTCGGCGATCGCCGCGGCGACCGCCGCGTTCGGGAGCGACGGGTCCGCCGGAACGGCGTCGAGCAGG
>Ga0209917_1000037_pt1 | contig 47418 bp, 49 predicted proteins | sample SalPon2_C_H2O_MG_FD_185710 | JGI IMG/M metagenome (GOLD analysis project Ga0209917, IMG submission 185710) | Salt pond water microbial communities from South San Francisco under conditions of wetland restoration - Salt Pond MetaG R2_C_H2O_MG... | ecosystem: Environmental > Aquatic > Non-marine... | reverse complement strand
CTATCTTCATGACTTGTCCCACGGATTCTCACCGAGGGAACAAGTGGTAGACTGCAAACCCTAATATCCCAACTCAGCGGTGCGGTGCCGTGGGATTCCTCCGCCTTCAGGCGGAGGAGGATGTCAAGTACGAAGCGGCGACCAGACCGTGACACGACACCTCGATGGCCCACGACCGGCCGAGGCGGGTGCGCGGTCGACCGGCGTGGGAACGCAGAGACCGCCTGTTCGCCACCACGCTCGCGTGCGACCACGCGCTGGGAACGCCAGACAGCAGTTATGTGCGTCCGGCCGAAACTACCGGTATGCGTTATCTCGCTGCCACCGACGGATCGACGGTAGGTGACGACGCCGTCAGATACGCGGCCGAAAACGCGCTCGCGTTCGACGCGACGCTCGTGATCGTCCACGTGTTGACTCCCGAGTCGGAGCTGGTCGACGGCACCCTCGTCATGCCCGGCGAGGAGGCCGCACTCGAGGACGGAGAGCGGGTCCTCACGGGTGCAGAGGCTGTTGCCGAAGAAACCGGTGCGGAAGGCGACGCCATCGACGTCGAGACCGAGCTCCTCACCGGCCGCCCGGCGGACGCCATCACTAAGTTCGCCACGGAGACCGACGCCGACGCCATCTTCGTCGGGCACCGCGGGCTCTCTGCAGAACGCGAGGCGGTCGTCGGGAGCGTCGCGAAGAGCGTCGTCGACAAGGCGAACATTCCGGTGACGATCACGCGCTGACCGACCGCACCGGCTACTCGCCGAGAGGGGCCGTCCACTGCCCGATACGCCCCATCCACGGCGGCGAGGTGACGAGAGCGCCGCCGTTTCGCAACAGCGTTTATGTCTACAGAGCCCGTACAGTATGCGTATGAAAACAAACGTCGGAGCGACGGACAAGCGCGTCAGAACGGCACTCGGTGCGGTCGCGGGGAGCCTCTCGCTCGCCACGCTCGCAGGGGTGGCTCCACTGCCGGCGACCGCTGGTCCCGTCCTCGGGATCGTCGCGCTCGCGATGCTCGGGACGGCCCTGACCGGTACCTGCGGTCTCTACTCGGTGCTCGGCGTCGACACGTGCTCGGTCAGCCCGCGCGACCGATCTTGACATCCTCGCCGTCGCGCCGGGCCGGCTCACTCCCAAGCATCGGGACCGAAGTCCGGGTGGACCTCGCGGTGGTGTCGCTCGATGGCGTCGATTCGCGCGATCTCCTCAGCCGATAACTCCAGCGATCGGCTCTCCCAGTTGTCGCGAATGTGTGCCTCGCTCGTCGCCTTCGGAATCGCCGTCACGCCCTTCTCTGCGAGCCACGCGAGACTGACCTGTGCCGGGCTGGCGTCGTGTGCGGCGGCGACGTCCCGTACGACGTCGTCGTCGAACACCGACCCGCGCGCCAACGGCGAGTAGGCGACGAGTTCGTAGCCGTGCTCGGCGGCGTGTGCACGCAGCGCCGACTGCTGACAGAACGGATGGGTCTCTACCTGGTTCGCGAACACCGGTGCGTCGAGTACGTCCATCGCTCGCTCGACGTGGTGTGGTTCGAAGTTCGAGACGCCGACGCGCTCCGTCAGCCCGCGGTCGACGAGTTCGTCGAACGCCGGAAGCGTCTCTTCGGGGTCGTACGCCCCGGCCGGCCAGTGGACGTACAGCAGGTCCACGGTGTCGACGCCGAGCGTCTCGAGGCTCGCTTTGGTCGTCGCGACGACGTCTTCGGGCGCGAGGTTCGAGATCCACACCTTCGTCGCGAGGAAGACGTCCTCGCGGTCGACGGCTGCGGCGTCTATCCCCTCGCCGACGGCTGCTTCGTTGCCGTATATCTGTGCGGTGTCGACGTGGCGATACCCCATCTCGAGGGCCGTGCGAACGCTCTCGGCACACTGTGCGGGGTCTTCGTTCTCCCAGGTGCCGAGTCCGAGCGTCGGCATCCCGTTCGCCCGTTCGACGTCGTCGGTAGATCGTGCTGGCGATGACACGGCTCCCTGTGGAACCCTGAGCCACTAAGCCGTTCTGGAGCCGGCTGGCTCGAAACACAAAGCCCTTTTTTACTCGCTGCCGATCTGACACTCGAATGAGTGACTTTCCCGAGAGGGTCGACGTCGACTACGAGGACGGTGCAGGCGAGACCCCGGGCGACTACCCGTCGCTCCAGCACAAAATAGAGAAGGCGGTGGCGGTCACTCGCCGTGGACTCGAGGCGTACGAGAATCCGGCCGTGATGTGGACCGGTGGGAAAGACTCGACGCTCACGCTGTACTTCATCAACGAGGTCGCCGCCGAATACGGCTACGAGAAGCCGACCGCGGTGTTCATCGACCACTACCAGCACTTCGAGGAGATCACGGACTTCGTCGAGCACTGGGCCGACGAGTGGGACATCGAGTTGGTGTACGCCCGCAACGACGACGTCGGTGCGGTCGTCGACGAACAGGGGCTGGATCCCGGAGACGACATCGCCGTCGCCGACCTCTCCGAGCACAACCGACACCACGTGCGGGAGATCCTCGAGTACGACGAGGACACGTTCCCGTTCCTGCTCGATACGTACGTCGGAAACCACCTGTTGAAGACCGTGGCGCTCAACGACGCGCTAGAGGCGTACGACATCGACGGCGTCATCTCGGGCGTGCGCTGGGACGAACAGGAGGCGCGTGCAGACGAGACGTTCTTTTCGCCGCGACACGATCCTGACCTCTTTCCGCCACACGACCGCATCCAGCCGATCCTCCAGTTCGACGAGCGCGACGTGTGGGACGCGTTCTGGCAGGTTGTCGTGCCGGAGACGGTCGAGGCGTTCCCGGACGACGGTTACGTCCCACAGAGCGCAGACGACCTCCCCACGGGCGTCGAGCAGGCCGACGTCCCGATCTCACCGAAGTACTTCGCCGGGTTCCGCTCGCTCGGCAGCGAGGTGTCGACCGAAAAGACCACTGCGGAGCCGGCGTGGCTTCAGGACCTCGAAGGAACGACCGAGCGCGCCGGGCGCGCCCAAGACAAAGAGGACCTGATGGAGCGACTGCGCGACCTCGGCTACATGTAGCGGTCGCCGGCGAACCACACGCACCCCGATCGACCGTCATCGACCGACCGTCACCGACGGCGGCCGAACGTGTCGGAGTCGGCGCGTTTTTTGTCCGCCCGGCACGTTCCTCGTGCATGGGACTCTTCGACAGACTGCGCGGTGACGACGACCCGCGCGTGGTCTTTCTCGGCATCGACGGCGTGCCGTACGACCTGATCGACGACCACCCGGACGTCTTCGAGCACCTCCATCGCATCGCCGACGCGGGGACTGCCGGCCGAATCGACAGCATCGTTCCACCGGAGTCGAGCGCCTGCTGGCCGAGTTTGACCACCGGCGTCAATCCGGGCGAAACCGGCGTCTACGGCTTTCAGGACCGAGAAGTCGGCTCCGACGAGACGTACGTACCGATGGGGAGTCACGTTCGGGCGACGCGCGTGTGGGATCGCGTGACGAGCGCTGGGCGCGACGCGACCGTCCTGAACGTCCCCGTGACGTTCCCACCACAGGAGTCCGTCCAGCGGATGGTCTCTGGGTTCCTCTCGCCGTCCGTCGAGGCGGCCTCGAGTGACGCGTCGGTTCAGGCGACACTCGAGTCGCACGACTACCGGATCGACGCCGACGCGAAGCTCGGCCACGACGACGACAAGTCGGCGTTCCTCGAGAACGCCCACGAGACGCTCGATGCCCGATACGAGACGTTCAGTCACTACCTCGCCGAGGACGACTGGGACCTCTTTTTCGGCGTGTTTATGACGACCGATCGGGTCAACCACTTCCTCTTTGGCGACTACGCGAACGACACCGACGACGCGGCGGGCTTTCTCGAATTCTACCGGGCACTCGACGAGTACGTCGGCCGTATCTACGACAGCCTCCCCGAGGACGTCTCGCTCGTCATCGCCTCGGACCACGGGTTCACCGAACTGCGCCACGAGGTGCACTGTAACGCCTGGCTCGCCGAGGAAGGGTACCTCACGTACGACACCGACGAGCCCGAGTCGCTCGCCGACCTCGGCGCCGACACCGAGGTGTTCTCGCTCATTCCCGGCCGGTTCTTCATCAATCTCGAAGACCGGGAGGCGAACGGCTCGGTCCCAGAAAGCGAGTACGACGCGGTGCGAGACCGACTCGTCGACGATCTGACGGCGATGACCGGTCCCGACGGGGGGTCGGTGTGTGCAGACGTCTACCTCGGCGAGGAGGTCTTCGACGGCCCGGCAGCCGACATCGCACCCGACGTCGTCGCCGTGCCCGCGGACGGCTTCGACCTGAAGGCGGGTTTCTCAGGGTCGAAACCGGTGTTCGGAGCGGGTCCTCGGAACGGAATGCACAAGTTCTCGAACGCGACGCTCGTCACCGACGACGACCGTATCGCCGTCGACGACGTCGACCTCTACGACCTCACCCCCACGCTCCTCGACCTCCTCGAGATCGACGTCGACGCCGACTTCGACGGACGCAGTCTCGTCCGGGCGTAGGTTCGTTCGGGCAGCGGCCGGTTCAACCGGAGGTGCTGAGACGCTGACGGCGGGGCACAGCCACGCGACCGAGTCGCCTCGATCGACCACGCGTCGACGCGAGCCGGATACAGTTTAGTAGCTCGCGTGTTGATCGGTAGTCATGACAGACGACACAGACGACGGTGGATCGCTCTCGCGGCTCGGACGCGTCGCGCTCGGTTTGGGACTCGCGCTTCAGGCGTCGGAGGACTTCCGCGACATGGATCACGCGGTCGAGTACGCCGACTCCTCTGGCGTCCCGATGCCGGATCTTGCGGCTCCGTTCGCCTCCGGCATGATGTTCGTCGCCGGGCTCGGCCTCGCGCTGTGGCGTCTCCCCAGGGTCGCGACCGGCGCGGCCGCAACGTTTCTCGTCGTCGTGACGACGACGATGCACGACTTCTGGAACGCCGACGAAGACAGCGCCTCGGGCGAGCGGCTGGCGTTCTTCGGAAATCTCGCGATGCTCGGCGGCGTCCTCGTCTTCTTACGTCGGGCGTACGCCGGCGACGACTGAATACCTACCCTCGAACCCCCCGAGGGGACGCCCCGGACGCGCCGCGGCTCACCCGCGAAGCCGCTCGCGTTCGCGGTGAGCGACGTCGGTGCCGTATCGCTCGACGAGCGGCTCGAGGGCCGCCCCGAGCGCTCGCATGCACGTCTTCACCGAGTCGTATCCGAGCTCGTCGACGACGCGGTCACGGTCGTGGCCCTGCAGTGCGACTCGAACGAGCAACCGCTCTTGTGCGGCGGTGAGGCTGGCCTCCGAGGCTACGGACCCGGCATCTGTCTCGCCGGCGGGTGTTCCGCCGAGCAGTGCGGCGCACGCGAGGTCTCGGACCGCTCCCGGTGCGACCTCGTATCGACCCGGGCCGACCGCCGCGGCGACGACGGCCCGCCACTCGTCGTCGGTGAGCGCGACCGGCCACGTGACGGGGCAGGCGGCGAGCACGCCGCGGACGACGTCGACGTCGACGTCCCCGTGGGACCCAGAGAGCGCGTCGCGCTCGCGGCGAGCCAGTGCCGTCGCGTGTCGCTCACAGAGCGTCTCGCCGGCGGCACTCGCCGGGCGGAGCATGACCGTCGAGTGCTCGCCAGAGGCGTCGTTTCTGGTCGTCGAGAGGTGCACGCTCCGGTAGCCGGCCCGCCGCCAGAACCGGAGCAGTCGCGGCGTGGCACCGAACCCGACGGCGAAGTACGCGACCTCGTCGCAGAACGCGGCGTGCACCCGGTCGAGCAGGTGGGTGCCGAGTCCGCGACCCCGACACGCGTGGTGGACGGCGATGCGAACGACCCGAAGTCCCACCGGCTCGGCAGCCGTCTCGTCCCGGAGTTGACTCGTGAGCAGGTCCGGCACCATGTTTCCGCGGACGCGTTCGCCCTCGTACATCGCTGCTCGCGTCTCGTCGTCGAGCCCGCCCTCGCGTGCGAGCAGTGCGACCGCGACGACCTGGCCCCCGGCAACGAGTGCCCGCACGGCCAAGTTCGGGGCGTCGAGCAGCCGCGCCACGTCGTTCGGCTCGGTGCGGTAGTGTGCGGCGACGAGCAGTCCGAACGCCTCCCGGAGGAGGGATTCGTCGGTCAGGAGGGCTTCGGGATCGAGCCGACGGAACGAGACGTCGGCCGTGTCGACAGGTCCCGGGCCCGCGAGCGGTTCGTCGTCGACGAGTGCTGCAGGCAACGCTTCGGCGACCGCGGGCCGCGCGTCGAGCAGCAGCGCCCGTGCCGCCCACGACTCGACGGGGTCACCGCGTGCGTACCGGATCGGCTCGTCGAGGTGGACGTCGTGGGCGGCGAACGGACTCTCCGCTAGCCGGTCGCGGAACCGAACGGCGAACCCGCGGCCTGCCCCCTCGTAGCCGTGAACCGTCGTACAGAACGCGACGGCGGGGGCGTCGAGGACCTCCTCGAGCAGTCGAACCGGGAGCGCGGCCGCCTCGTCGACTATTACGACGTCCGGGTCGGCCGGACCGTCGACGGCGACCGCCGGCCGGGCGAACCGCACTCGTCCGCCGGCCGCGACCTCGACTGACGGAGCCGGGTCGTCGCCGGCATCGGACCGGTCGTCGACGACATCGGACCGGTCGTCGACGGCCGAGACGAGTTCACGCGCCCTCGCGAAGAGCGGCTCGGCGTTGCTCGGCGACGGCGCGGTCACGAGGACGTCGTTGCCGTCGAGCGCGAGTGCGCCGGCGGCGAGTCCAGCCGCGCTCGACTTTCCTCGGCCCCTATCGGCCTCGACGACGACCGCGGCACCCGGCTCGGCGAGTCGCTCGAACGCGCGGACCGCACGGACCTGATCGGTCGTAAGACACGCGTCGTAGGCGGCCGTCGGGAACGTCGGATGCGGCGGCGGCGTCGGGTCGGTTCGTGGCTGTGATCTCGGCGGCGCTGTACAGCCGTCCCGTTCGACTGTTGGCTCGTCACCCGAGTTGGCTGCGAGTGAGACGACGGCGACGCCGGGGTGCGTCCGAAGCGTCTCGACCAGCCGCTGCCGAAAGCGCCCCGTCACGTCCGCGACGGTGGCGGGTGGGACCGCGAGCGACTCGTCGAACCTATCGTGACGCGTCGGCCACTCCTCGAGTGGTGGCGTCAGGAGGACGAAGAGGCCACCCCCATCGACCGCGCCGACGGCCCGCCCCAGTGCGTTCGGCGGACACTGCTCGTGACAGTCCACGACCACGACCTGTCTCGTCTGACCCAAGAGCGCGTCTGCGCCCCGTGGACCGACACGGTCGAAGCGAAATCCCTCGCGCGTCGAGACGAGCGCCACTGCGTCGTCGCTCACCCCGATGGCCTCGACGACGTCGTACGCGGCGTCGATACCGCGGTCGCGGTTTCCGGAGAGTACCAGTAGCCGGCGCTCGTCCGCCCGCTCGGCCTCGTCTCGAAGTGCCCTCGCGACCTCCGCGATCATCGGCCGGTCTACTCGCTGCGGGGGGATGTGTGTTGTCTTCCGCCAGAGCCGGGAGGCTTACCACGGCTCGCGTCGTTGTGTCAGCCATGCCTACCGTTACGCTCATCGGCTCCCGGCTCGCGGACACCGGCCGCGAGTTCGTCTATCAGGGTGAGTCACCCGACTGTGAGGGGTGTCCGTACCGGAGCCAGTGTCTCAATCTCTCCGTCGGCACGCGGTACCGCATCACGGACGTCAGAGAGGACGCCCAGACGCTCGACTGTGCCGTCCACGACACCGGAGTTCGTGCGGTCGAAGTCGAGCCGGCGCCGGTTCCAGCGACCGTCCCCTCGAAGGGAGCGTACGCGGGCAGCATCGGGTCACTCGCCGGTCCCTGTCCACACACGGAGTGTCCGAGCCACGAGTACTGCGTTCCCGACGGGGTCGACTTCGACGAGGAGCGACGGATCGAAACCGTGCTCGGTGAGCCGCCACACGATTACTGCGCACTCGACCGGGACCTCACCCTCGTGGAGTTCGCCCCGGAGTCCGAGTGACGTTGATAATTCGTGCTGTGCCGTTCACAGCTCGACGGCCGCATCGAGGGTGATCTGAATGGCTCGCTCGACGTTGTTCTTGGCTTTTGCCGGCAGCTCTTCCTCGGAGTCGGCTCCCTTCTGTGTGCCCGTGACGAGGTTGCCGTCGACGGTACAGATCGCGCCCGCCCGGAGGCCACGCCGGCGCGCCAGCGAGAAGATCGTGGCGGCTTCCATCTCGATCGCGAGCAGGTTCGCCGCCTCCCAGGACTCGACGTACTCGTCGGTCTCGTTGTAGAAGGCGTCGTCGGAGACGATCGGCCCGACGTGGACCGTCTCGTCGTTCGCCTCCGCCGCGTCGACGAGTGCCGAGAGCGCGTCGTAGTCTGCGACGGCTGGGTACGTCGCCGACTCGTAGCGCTTGCTCGTCCCCTCCTCTTTTGCGGCACCGGTGGCGACCACCATGTCGCCGATCGCCACGTCCGTCTGGAGCGCTCCACACGTGCCACACCGGAGGAACGTCTCGACACCGACGTTTGCGAGTTCCTCGACGGCGATGGCGGCCGACGGACAGCCGATGCCGGTCGAACACAGCGTGAGGTCGGTTCCCTCGTACGTGGCGTTGACGACCCGATACTCGCGGTTCTCGGCGACGACCGTGTGCTCGTCACACTGGTTCGCGATCCGGTCGACGCGTCCGGGGTCGCCGGGGACGATCGCCGTGTCGTGTACGTCTCCCGTCTCCACCAGCAGGTGCGGCTGTTTCGCCATGTCTCCGTCTCTGCGGCCGCGCGCAAAAACGACCCGGTCGGGCACCACCGCCGTGGTCGTCACACACCACCGTGCGCGTGCCTCGACGTCGAGCGCGCGGCAGTTCACGGAAGCTATATGTGTGGCCGTGTCGACGGTGTATCTATGTCGATACAACGCCGGCGGTTCATCACCGCCCTTGGCGCTGGCGCGACAGTCGCGGCGGCTGGGTGTGCCGGTAACACGATGGATGGGGAGACGAACGAGAGCGGGTCCAACGGCGAGACCACGGCGCAGGTCGGTGTCGCGGGCGAGACGCTCACGCTCACGACGACGACGAGTACGTACGACACCGGGCTCCTCGATGCGATCCACACGAACTTCGAGGACCTCTACGGCGTCTCCGTCGACGCCGTCGCACAGGGAACGGGCGCGGCACTGGAGTCCGCTCGCAACGGCGACGCGGACGTGGTGATGGTCCACGCCCGTAGTCTCGAAGACGAGTTCATGCGGAACGGCTACGGGATCAACCGCCGGGACCTCATGTTCAACGACTTCGTGATCGTCGGGCCCGAGGCCGATCCGGCCGGCATCCAGGGGGCGTCGTCGGCGACGGACGCACTGACGACGATCGCGGACGCACAGGCCCCCTTCGTCTCGCGGGGCGACAACTCGGGAACACACACCAAAGAGCTCGTGCTCTGGGAAGAGGCGGGCACCCAGCCCGGCGGCGACTGGTACCAAGAGACCGGCACCGGCATGGGCGAGGCGCTCAACATCGCGAACCAGCAGGGCGCGTACACGCTCTCTGACCGCGGGACGTTCATCTCACAGCGCTCGGAGATCGACCTGACTATCCTCGTCCAGGGCCCGATCGAGGGTGGCCCAGAGATCCTCGCGAATCCGTACGGGGTGATGGCGGTCAACCCCGGCGTCCACGACAACGCAAACTACGACCTCGCGATGGCGTACATCGGATGGATCACGAGCCCGGGCGCTCAAGACGCCATCGCGGACTATCAGATGAACGGCGAGCAGCTGTTCTTCCCGGAGGCCGTCTCCGAAGAGCCGGACTTCCAGCAGTACGTACCCGAAGGGTGGCAGTCCGACTCGGCGAGCGAGTGAGCGTGGCGCTTGAGGCGGTCGGCTTCGCGCCGGTGGGCCTCGTCGAGCTCCCGTTTCGCGACGGCTACGTGCCCAGCATCGTCGTCGTCTCGCTGTACGTGAGCCTCGTCGCCGTGAGTCTCAGCACGCTCGTTAGCGTCCCGGTGGCGGTGACGATGGGGTTCCTCGAGTTCCCGGGCAAATCGCTCGTGAAGTCGGTGATCAACACCGGCATGGGGTTCCCCAGCGTCGTCGTCGGCCTCGTCGTCCTCTTCGTCGTCTCCAACCAGGGCCCGCTCGGGTCCTTCGAGCTCATCTTCACGCGAGAGGCGATGATCCTGTCGCAGTTCGTGCTCGCGACTCCACCGATCACGGCGATTAGTCTCGCTGCTATCACCGGCGTCGACGACGGCGTGCGGGAGGCTGCCAGCGCGCTCGGTGGGACCCGTGTCGACGTGGCGCTCGTCGTGCTCAAAGAGGCTCGATACGGGATCGCAACGGCGATCTTGGCCGGCTTCGGCCGTGCGATAAGTGAGGTCGGATCGGTGCTCATCGTCGGCGGCAACATAACGAGTGCGGACGGCATCTCGAAGACGCGCACGCTGACGACCGCGATCCAGCTCGAAGCTCGTCAGGGACGCTACGAGACGGCGATGATCCTCGGGGCCGTCCTCGTTGTGCTAGTGTTGACAGTGAACACGATCGTCGTCCGCCTCGGTGATGGCAACGCGCCCCGCTGATGCTCCGAGCTACTGACGTCACACACGCCTACGACGCGGAGCCGGTACTCACCGACGTCTCGCTCGTGGTCGACCCCGGCGAGGTGCTCGCGCTCATCGGCCCCTCCGGCGTCGGGAAGACGACGCTCCTCCGTATCCTCGGACTCTCGCTCGAGCCGACTGCCGGCACCGTCACGTTCGACCGTACGGACGTCTGGGCGGCCGATACGGCCCGCCGCCGGGCTCTGCGCCGACGCACCGGAACGGTGTTCCAGGCGGCCAGTCTCTTCGACGCCTCCGTCGCCCGCAACGTCGAGTACGGACTGCGGGTGCGCCGGTCGTGGCGAGAGCGGATCCGGTCGGGGCTTCGCGGGCTCGTCGGCCGCGAGGACGTTTCGGGGTCCGTCCACGACGCGCTCGGAGTGGTGGGACTCCCCGACGCGGCGTCCCGATCTGCCGACTCGCTCTCCGGCGGTGAGGCCCAGCGCGTCTCGTTCGCACGGGCGCTGGCGTACGACCCCGACCTACTGCTGCTCGACGAGCCGACCTCCGATCTCGACCCGCGTAACACGGCCGTCGTCGAAGACGCCGTCGAACGGGCGAGCGACCGCGACATCGGCGTGGTCGTCGCGACACACGATATGAACCAAGCCGAACGAATCGCAGACCGGGTGGCGGTGCTGCTCGGCGACGGCGTCACCGAGGTCGGCCCCACCGAGGCGGTGTTCGACGATCCGCACGACGACCGTACGCGGCAGTTCATCGCCGGTGAGCTGGTGTACTGAACCGGACCTCGCCTCACGCACCGCGGTTCTTCGGGTGCGCGGAAAACCAGCCGAAACGTTTCGGTAACTAAAAACTATGCTTATGCTCGCTGCGCGGCTCCTCGCGAGTAGTGTCAATGATGGGGTCAGTACTCGCGCTCGTCTCGCGGATCGCCGGTAGCGATACAGAGCGGTCGACCTTCCTCGAACGGACCACCGTCGACTCGACACCGACGGCGTCAAACAGCGTGGAGACAGACCCGACGCCGGCCGAGACGCCGAGTCAGAGCGCAGCGCCGGCCGGCGGACGCCCCGCCGCCGGGACCCGCGTCGACGAGGGTCACGCCGAACGTCACGAGGAGCGAGACGCGCTCCGCGACGAGCTGTCGCAGGCGCGAGCGCGCGTCGACGAGCTTGAAGCAGGGATCGAGGCGGCGACGACAGACATGAGACGGGCCGTCGACGGCGACCTGGCCGTCCGAACCGACCTTCAGACGACCGACCCGGCGCTCTGTGAGCTCCAATCGGCCACGACGGCACTGGTCGACGCGTGGGCAACGTCGGTCTCGCGCGCCCGCGAGTTCAGCAACCAGGTCGACGGCGCGACAGAACAGGTCGCCGCGACGACCGAGTCGGGCAGACGGGAGAGCCGTGCGGTAAGTGCGTCGGTTCGAGACATCGCGGACGCCACCGACCGCCAACACGACCGCGTCGACGCGGTCGTCGGCGAGATCGAGAGTCTCTCTGCGACGGTCGAAGAGGTCGCAGCATCTGCAGAGGACGTAGCGACGATCGCCGAAACGTCCGTCGATCGGGCGTCTGCGGGACGCGAGGCGGCGACGGACGCCATCGAGGAACTCGAGGCGATCGACGAGACGACGACGACGACGCTCGAGAGCGTCCAGCGGCTGATGGCCTCGATAGACGACGTGCAGGTCGTCGTCGAGTCGATAGCCGACGTCGCCGACCTGACCGACATCCTCGCGGTGAACGCCTCGATCGAGGCCGCCCACGCCGGCGACGACGGTGCGGGCTTCGCGGTCGTCGCAGACGAGGTGAAGGCCCTCGCCGCGGAGACGCAGTCCGCGCTCGCCGACGTCGAGGCGGCGATAGACACGATTCGTACGGAAGCCGCCCGGGCGGTCGACGACGCACACACCACCCACAGCCGCGTCGAGGCGGGCAAAGAAACGATAGACGAGGCGCTCACGGCGCTGGACGACATCGCCGACGACATCGAGACCGTCTCGACGCAGGTCACCGAGATCAGCGACGCGACGGACTCACAGGCAGATTCGACACAGCAGGTCGCCGTCATGGCCGAGGACGTGGGGGCCATCACTGCGGAGACCGCCGCGGCGGCGAGCGAGGTCGCCGCCGCGGCCCGTGAGCAGACGAGCATCCTCACCCAGGCGCAGACGGCGACGACGACACTGGCCGATCGGACCGAGCTGTTGACGCGGTCGTTCGACGAGTTCGAGACGACCGGGCCGTCCGGCGACGGCGACGGAACCACCGTTGAGATGTGGCACGCGATGGGCGGTGAAAAGGGGATGTTGTTGGAGTCACTCGCGCGTGAGTTCGAGACACACCACGACGGCGAGGTGTCGATCGAGCTCACCGCGAAGGGAAGTTATCGAGGAACCCTCGCTGCGACGCTCGACGCCGTTGGCGACGGCCGCCCCCCGGCGATCGCACAACTGTTCGAGATCGGCACGAAACGAGCGCTCGACAGCGGCGGGTTCGTCGCCGTCGAGGACGTGCTGCCGACCGAGTTCGACGTCACCGATATCCTGGCTCCGATCCGCTCGTACTACACGACCGACCGGCGGCTCACCTCGATCCCATTCAACGCGTCGACGCCAGTCCTGTGTTATGACCGAACGGCGTTCGAGCGGGCCGGGCTCGACCCCGACGCGCCACCGGCGACGTACGACGCGGTGGTGCAGGCTGCTCGCCGACTGGTCGAGCGCGGCGTCGCCCCATACGGGATCACCTTCGCCAACTACGCCTGGTACGTCGAACAGTGGTTCGCACAGGCGGGACAGCCACTCGTAGACGGCTACAACGGCCGTGACGGCGACGCTACGGAGGCGTTCTTCGACAGCGACGCCGGGGTGGCGCTCTTCGACTGGTGGGCGACGCTCGACGACGAGGGGCTCTACTACGACCCCGGGATCGAGGCGCGTAGCGAGGCTCGCTCCGCGTTCTTCGAGGGAACGGCTCCGATGCTCGTCGCGTCCAGTTCCTCGCTGGCTGCCGTCGAGGCCGGCGCGACAGCGGCCGGGTTCGAGTTGGGAACGGGACCGCTCCCGGTCGGTGACGAGCGACACGGCCACGTCGTCGGCGGTGGCTCGCTGTGGATATCGAAGACGGTCCCACGCGCCCAACAGGAGGCGGCCGGTGCGTTCCTCGCGTGGCTGCTCGAGCCCGAACAACAAGCACGGTGGCACCGCGAGACAGGGTACTTTCCGGTCACACACGGCGCGGTGGATGCCCTGCGTGACGACGGATGGTTCGGCGAGAATCCTCACTACGAGATGGCACTCGACCAGCTGCTCGCTGGGTCCAACACGCCGGCGACGAGCGGTGCGCGGATCGGTCCATTCGATACGGTCCGGACGCTCGTCGAGGAGGCGTCTGTCGACGCGCGCGACCACGGCGTCGAGGTGGCGCTGTCGGATCTGAACGCCCAAACCGAACGACTCCTCCAGCGATACCACGAAGCGCAGTCGCCGCCCCACGACTGAGGTCGTGGGCCTCCGCCCTGTAGCTCCGGTGATGCTCGATGCGACGCCGTCATTGCCCGAACCACGTTTCATATCGCATTATACGGTGTACAAACTCTGTCGTCCGACGTCATACGCCCGATTATTCCACGATCGACGTAGTATCCTATCGACACACACATATGCCAGCCTCATGAACGACCGTCAATGACTCCCGTAGGGATCGACGCGGTCGAAATCTGGTCCGGCAAGCTCAAACTCGACCTCCCGAACACGTTCGCCCCCGAGAAGGGTGATGACCCGGCGAAGTACACGAAGGGGCTCGGGCTGACCGATTCTTCGTTCCCCGACGTCTACGAGGATATCGTGACGATGGCCGCGAACGCCGCCAAGCGCCTGATGGATCGCGAAGGGCTCACACCGGCCGACGTCGGCCGCATCGACGTCGCCACCGAGTCGGCGTTCGACCACTCCAAGCCCGTCTCGACGTACGTCGCCGGCTGTCTCGAATCCGTCTACGACGGCGACTTCACCCACGCGAACAAGGGCGAGCGCAAGTTCGCCTGTGTCGCCGGCACCCAGGCGATTGACGACGCGTACAACTGGATTCGTGCGGGACGCAACCGCGGTCGGGCGGCCCTCGTGATCACAACGGACACGGCATTGTACGCCCGTGGCGACCCGGGAGAGGCGACACAGGGGGCCGGCGCGGTGGCGATGCTCGTCGACGAGGATCCCTCGATCGTCGAGCTGTCGACGGCTCAGGGGTACGGGTCGAAAGACGAGACGGACTTTCTAAAGCCCAACCAGCAGTTCCCGAGCGTCGACGGCAAGCGGTCGATGCAGGTGTACCTCTCGCGGATGCGCGAGGCACTCGAAGACTACGAGTCCGTCGCTGGCGAGCTAGAACTGGCGGACTTCACGTACGCACCCTTCCACACCCCGTTCCCCGGGATGGTGCGGAAGGCGGCGTTGCTCGCGTACCGGCACGTGATCCGCGATACCGACCACGAGACCGCCCTTGCCGAGGACATCGGCCGTCAGCCCCGCGAGCCAGACTTCGAGGACCGGGAGGCGTACGAGGCGGCGATCCGCGAGTACATGGACGAGCTGAAGACGACCGAGCCGTACCAGACCTGGTACGACGACACGGTAGAGCCGACGCTCGGCCTCTCCCGTGCCGTCGGCAACTGGTACACGTCGTCTGTTCACGTCGCACGGGTGAGCGCCCTGCGAGACGCCCTCGCTCGCGGGGACGCTCTCGTCGGTGACACGCTGCTCGTCGCCTCGTACGGCTCCGGTGCGCAGGCGGAAATCCACGCCGAGACGGTGTGTGAAGGGTGGCGAACCGGGATCGAGGCGCTCGACATCGACGCACAACTCGACGCCAGATACGACCTCTCGTGGAGCGAGTACGAGGACGTCCACGACGTCCACGAGTACGACAAAGACCTCGGTCGAGACGTCGAGGCGTTCACCGTTCCGGACGGCGAGTTCGTGTTCACCGGCTGGGGGCGCATGAACGAGCGCACCTACGAGTACGTCGAGTAGCCGTGCTCCGCCGCTTCCCGTGAAAACGGCTCACACGACGGCTCTCGAATACGATGGGTTTAAACGAGTTTGTGAAGAACTACGCGTCAATGGCGACCATCTATGACGTGCCTGCCGACGCCCTCATTGCGGCCGTCGCGGCGCGACTCGAGGACCGGATCGACGAGCCCGACTGGGTAGCGTTCACGAAAAGCGGTGCTGGAAACGAACTCCCGCCAGAACAGGACGACTTCTGGTACGTTCGCTCGGCGAGCCTCCTCCGCAAGGTCGCACAGAACGAACCGATCGGTATCGAGCGGCTGGCGACCGAGTACGGCTCGAAAAAGCGCGGCTCGAACCGATACTCCGTTCGCCCCGGCGAACACGCCGGCGGCTCTCGAAAGCTGATCCGGTCGTCGCTGCAGGCGCTCGAAGACGAGGGGCTCGTCACCACCGCCGCCGGCGAAGGCCGACGGGTCTCCGATGAGGGCGAGTCGTTCCTCTCGACGGTCGCAAGCGACGTCCTCGAGGACCTCGACCGACCAGAGCTCGAACGGTACGCCTGATCCGGCGACACCTTTTCCAGTACTTAATAGTTCGGTACAGTGCTACTCCGGTAGAATCCCGCCGCGTCTTTAGATATCTCTCCCATTTAGGTCCACCTAAAGATGTCTCTCACGACCGACCAGCGTCTCTCTGGCGTCTCGGGCGGCGAGCAGGTTCAGATCCAGGCGGTGCCCGACGAGCGCGTCCGCGCGCACCTGCTTCGGATCGGAATGCTCGACGGTCCAGTTCGGTGTCGAACGACGCTCTCGCGGGGGCCGGTCGTGCTCGAACGCAACGGGACGACGATCGCGCTCGGTGACTCAGTCGCAGACGACATCACCGTGGCGGAGTGTGAGTAGAATGGGCGTGTGCCCGCACGGCGACGACCCGCCACCGACGGATGCGTCTCGCGACGACGTCGTGAGTGCCGATGCGAACACAGTCGCACTGCTCGGGGCTCCGAACGTCGGCAAGAGCGCGGTGTTCAACGAGCTGACCGAGGCCGACGCGGACGTCTCCAACTACCCCGGAACCACCGTCACGGCGACAATCGGGTCGGTCGACGGACACCGGCTGGTCGACGCACCCGGCACCTACAGCGTCTCTTCGTTCTCGGAAGAAGAACGGGTCGCCAGAGAGGTCGTCCTCGACGCCGACGCCGTCATCAACGTCGTTGACGCGACACAGCTCGACCGGGACCTGTTCTTGACCCACCAGCTCCTCGATATGGGGATCCCGACGGTCGTCGCGCTCAACGTCATGGACGAGGTGGCACGCGACGGCGACGAGATCGACGTCGACGCGCTCGAGGCCGACCTCGGCGTCCCCGTCGTGCCGACGGTCGCCGTCGAAAGCGAGGGGATAGCCGACCTTCGCCGGGCCATCGACGAGGCGTGTGCGCCGGCGACCACCCCCGTCGAGCAGTGGTTCGACGCGCTCCCCGACGTCGACGCGTCGCGCCGCGAGGCCGTCCTCGTGCTGGAAGACGATCGACCGACGCTCGAGCGACTCACGGCCGGCGACGCCCGAGCCGACGGCGGGCTCCCCGACGTCGAGCTGCCGTCGCTTCGCGATTCGATCTACGAGCACCGACGACGACGGGTCGACGCCACGGTCGACCGGGTCAGAGAGCAGACCGACGACCGACGAACGGTCACCGACGTCGTCGACGCGGCGCTTCTGAACCCGCTCACGGGGACCCCGCTCGCACTCGTGGGGATCGGTCTTGTCTACCTCTTCATCGGTGACGTGATCGCCCAGCGGCTCGTGGACGTCCTCGAGACCGAGATCTTTGGAGCCCACTACGTCCCCTGGATGACCGGTCTGGTAGAGGCGACGGTCCCGGCCAGCGGGTGGTCTGAGCCGGTGCGGTTCGTGTTGATCAACGACACCCTGGGGCTGCTCACCGTGACGGTGCAGTACCTACTTGGGGTGTTGCTCCCGCTCGTTGCGGGCTTTTACCTCGTGATCGGCGCGCTCGAGGATTCCGGCCTGTTGCCGCGACTCGCCGTGTTGACCGACCGCGGCATGTCGCGAATCGGCCTGAACGGTCGCGCGGTGATCCCGATGATCGTCGGGCTTGGCTGCGTGACGATGGCGGTGTTGTCCACGCGCATCGCGGGGTCACGGCGTGAACGGCTCATCTCGACCGCGTTGCTGGGACTCGCGGTCCCCTGTTCGGCACAACTGGGGATCATCCTCGGACTCCTCGCGGCGCTCGGTGCGGGCTGGTGGTTCGCGTACCTCGGCGTGATGTTGCTCGTGTTCGGTATCGCAGGCGTGTTCCTCGATCGGACGCTCCCGGGCGAAAGCCAGGGGCTCGTTACCGAACTCCCGCGGGTTCGCCGCCCTCGAGCAGGCAACGTGCTCCAGAAGACGGTTACCCGGACGAAAGGCTTCCTCACGGAGGCGATCCCGTTGTTCGCGGTCACGGCAGCGGCGATCTCTGTGCTCGAGTACGTCGGTGCGCTCGCGAGCATCGTGCGCGGGTTGCGCCCGCTCACGGCCGCGCTCGGCATGCCAGCGGAGTTCGGTCAAATCCTGGTACTCGGGCTCGTCAGGCGCGACTTCGCGGCCGCCGGGATGACCGACCTCGCGCTTTCTGCCTCCCAGGCGTTTGTCGGACTCGTCGTTATCACGCTGTTCGTGCCCTGTGTGCTCGCGATGGCAATGATCGTCAAAGAACACGACCTGAAGACCGGGCTGGTAATGTGGACCGGCTCGTGGGCCGTGGCGTTCCTCGTCGGCGGCCTCCTCGCTGCGGTGGTGACCGTCCTATGAAGTGTCCAACCTGTCAGTACGACCTCGACCCGGCATCGCACGACAAGTGTCCGCGGTGTGGCTACACTCTCCGCTGTTCGACGCTCGACTGTGGGAGCTGTGGGGCCTGTGGCGGCGGCTCGCTCGCGAGCTTGCGTGGGCTCTTCTCGCGCGACGACGACTGACGCCGTCGATCGCACGTCATCGACTAACACTCCTCTGGTGGCGCGCGCCTCGTGAGCGCGCTGGAGGCGGGCTCGCGAGCGCATGCGAGGGATGAGCGAGTCGCCGACGGCGACTCGCGAATCGGCCCGGGAGGATGTGGCTAAACGTGGTGTCCGGGTGTCACGTGGTCGTATCGACCACAAGACCACCAACTGCGTACGTGAGCGAAGCGGCCCGGGAGGATGTGGCTGAACGTGCTGTCCGACTGTCGCAGTGTCGTCGTAGACACAGCACGAGACACGCTTCGGGAACCCCTCGAACGCAGATCAACCCGAGAGACGAACCGGTGTGGACGTCTCGAATACCAAGCCCACACCACGATAAATTCTATCGCGCTATACAGAATTTGTCTTACGCGGCACTCGCACACCACGGCCGAGACGCTGTGCTAACCGGCATCCACACCGCTATCCTCGCACCCAAACAGCTAGGCCTCCACGACGGCACGTACACCGTGTATGCTCGGTGACACCCGATGAGTGAGCCCGTCGACGCACACGCAGACCCCGATGCGAGCCACACCTCGATCGTCGAGTGCGCTACTTGTGACGCGGTCGCGCTGGTCATCGGGGACGGCGCCGTGTCGTGTCACGGGGCCCCGATGGAGCCGGTCGACGACGTCGACATCTCGGTGTGCACGCCCGAACTTGAGGAGGTCCTGTTGCAGGTGTTCGGCCTCCCGAAGGCCGGCATCGACGTCTGTCTGTGTGTCGTCGGAGAGGGACCGGTGTCCGCCCGCGACGTCGCAGCGACGCTCGATTACGATAGAAGCACCGTGACCAGATACCTCCACACGCTCGTCGACCTCGAGCTGGTCGGCCGCGCCGAACTAAACCGCGAAGGTGGCGGCGTCGTCAACGCCTACCACGCCGTCGACCTCGATCGGATGCGCCGTGAGACGCTCGTCGGATTCCTACGCTGGGCCGGCGAGGCCGCGAGTGGTATCGAAGAAGCGAATCGACAGAAGCGAGTCGCACTCGCGGCCAACGGAGACCGTGGTCCCCCCGAGGTGTTCTGGGAGGCACTCGAAGAGGAGTGACCGGCGTCGCTCCGTCAGCCCGCTCTCCCGTGAGCCGGCGATGCGCGTTGCCACGGCGCGAACGCGACCCGTCGCCGCCGGCCCCGATCCGCCATCGGATATAACCGCTCGCCGTCACTGCACTCGAGTTGCACAGCCGCCAACAGCCTACATCGGTACGTCTCCTGATCGACGTATGGCAAACGCAGCAATCGTCGTGCTCGCAGGGACGGACGGTCACGAGAACCTCGGTCGCGTCGTGAACGCTCTCGAGACGGCACGAGAGTTCGCCGACGCAGACGACGAACTCAAGCTCATCTTCGACGGCGCTGGAACGACGTGGGTTCCGGCGTTAGAGGACCCAACTCACGACTACCACGACCTGTACCAGTCGGTTCGCGACCACGCGGCCGTCTGTGACTACTGTTCGAGCGCGTTCGACGTCGCGGATGCAGTCGACGCCGCCGGGCTCGCCACCCTCGACGAACACGACGGCCACCCGAGCATCCGACGCCTCGTCGACGAGGGGTACGAAGTCATCACGTTCTGAGGTCGCGCGCGACGAGCCCGGCTACCCTGTATTCTTCATCCCGGCCGCGATACCGTTGACGGTGAGCCGGAGGGTCCGCTCCTCAGCTTCGGTTCGGTGCGTGCGACCGAGGAGGTCGACCTGCAGGAGGTTGAGCGGGTCGACGTAGGGGTTTCGGCGGTCGAGACTCTCACCGAGCCACTCGCGCCGGATGAGCTCGTCGCGGCCGCTGATCGAGAGCACCAGCTCGCGTCCACGTTCGTACTCGTCGACGAGCTGCGGGAAGAAGCGCTCACGGAGCTCGTCCTCGGCCAGTTCGGCGTACTCGGCAGCGATCTCCGGCTCGGTTCGCGCGAGCGCGAGTGCCGCGTTGTCGAGCGTGGTCCGGAAGAACGGCCACTCGTCGTACATCTCGCGCAGCGTCTCCATCCCGTCCGTCTCGCCAACCTCCTTCAGGTACGCATCGAGTCCAGCGCCGACGGCGTACCAGCCGGGGAGGATGAGCCGTGTCTGCGTCCAGGAGAACACCCACGGAATCGCCCGCAGGTCCTCGACCGTCCGTTCACCGCTTCGCGAGGCGGGTCGCGATCCGAGGTTGAGGTCCTCGACGACCGAGATCGGCGTCGCCTGCCCGAAGTACGAGACGAATCCGTCGGCGTTCAACAGGCTCTGGTAGGTGCCGCGGGCGGCCGACGCCATCGTCTCCATAGCGTCGATCCACGCCTCGGGCACCTCCTCGGTCGGCTCTCGGTTGGCCTCCTGACGGGCGCGTATCTGTGCGTCCAACATTTGCTCGAGCTCCCGCTCTGCGATCCGCCGATTGGCGTACTTCTCAGCTATCGCCTCGCCCTGCTCCGTGAACTTCACCTGCCCGGTGACCGTCTCGTTCGGCAGCGCGAGAAGCGCCTCGTTCATCGGCCCGCCACCGCGGGAGATGGAGCCGCCCCGGCCGTGGAAGAGTCGAAGGGTGACATCCGCTTCGCGGCAGAAGTCTGCGATCCGTCGCTGGTTCTTGTACAGGTCCCAGTTGGCCGCGAGGAACCCGTTCTCCTTGTTGGAGTCGGAGTAGCCGAGCATCACCTCCTGTACCTCGTTGCGAGCCGAGAGCGCGGCGCTGTACGCGTCGTTTTCGAACAACGTGCCCAGAATGCGTTCGGCCCCGTTGAGTGCGGACTCGGTCTCTAACAACGGAACGACGTCGATGCCACAGTGGTCGGGAAGCGTGACGACGCCGACCTGGTCGGCCAAAAAGAGCACCTCGAGGACGTGACTCGGCTCCTCGGTCATCGAGATACAGTAGGTGTCGATGGCCTGCGTGCCGTACTCGTCTTGCCACTCGGCGAGCGAGTCGAACCGGCGCAACACGCGGGCGGTCGTCTCGGAGACGTCTCCGGGATCGTCGGGGTCGAGTATCGGCTCTGGCTGGAGGATCGCTCCCGTGAGGAACTCGACTCGCTCGTCTTCGTCCATCGATCGGTACTCGACGCCCTCCGTCGCGACGGCTTCTGCGACGGCCTCCGTGTGGTTCTCTCGGTGGTCGCGGAGATCGAGCGACGCGAGGATGAACCCGAACGTGTCGACCTGCCGTCTGAGTGGGTCGATGTGTGCGGTTCGGACGACGTCGTTGTCGTCGAGCGTGAGCGACTCTGCGATGGTGTCGAGGTCTGCGAGGAACGCCCCGGCGTCCGGGTAACCGCCGGGTCTGACGTCGTCGACGCGGTCGAGTCGCTCGCGCATCAGCTTCAGCTTCTGTCGGTAGGGCTCGTCGGGGTACCGCGTCCTTGCCTCCTCGACGACCGTCGGGAAGCGCTCTGCGTCCTCAGCCAGCGAGTCTCGGAGCGGGCCGGTCGTCGCGTAGCGGTCTCCGTCGTGGCTCAACACCGCGGAGAGTCGTTTACACTCGTCTCGGTACTTCTCGACGGCGACCGCACGCTGTCGCCCGAGCGTCTCGTCGGTGACCTCGGGGGTAACGAACGGGTTCCCGTCGCGGTCGGAGCCCGCCCACGACCGGAACTCGAACAGCTTCGGACACTCGACGTCTTCGTACTCACTCGAGATGGTCTCTTCGAACTCCTCGTAGGCGCTGCCGACGACGTCGAAGAGGGTGTTCTCGAGGTACCACCCGACGTTTCGGGCCTCGTCTTCTGGCTCGGGGCGACGCTGTCGCACCTGGCGGGTCCCCCAGAGACTCGTCACCTCGGCGCTCACGTCGCGCCAGCGAGCCTGCCGCTCGCGGTCGGTGAGCCGCTGCTCGTCGAGCTCTTCGATGAGGTTCGCGATCGACCGGAGCTTCGATTTGACCGTCGCCCGCCGCGCCTCGGTCGGATGTGCGGTGAACGTCGGCTCGATGAGGACGTCTCCGAGCAGCGCCTCCAGCTCGTCTGGCTCGACCCCCTCCTCGGCGAAGGTGGCGATCGTCTCCGCGAAGGAGTCGTGGATCGCACCCGCAGACTCGGCGTTTCGGACCGCACGGACCCGCTCGCGCTCTTCGGCGAGGTTGATCAGCTCGAAGTACGTGGTGAACGCCCGTGCGACGATCCCCTCACGCGACCCGGAGAGGTCGTCTATCGCGTCGTACAGCGCGTCCCGGCTCTCGGCGTCTCCTTGTCGGTACGCGATCGCCGCCGTACGGAGGTCTTCGACGGTCTCGTAGGCTGCCGTCGACGTCTGTGCGGCGAGGACGTCGCCGAGCAGGGCCCCGAGCTCGCGGACGTCCGTCCGCACGCTCCGGTTGTGTAACTCCATACCGCACACACACCGACTGGTTCCGGTTAAATCCGCCGCATTGCGGAAAGTTTGCCTCACACCCGAGTGAACGATCGACCACTATTCACTTCCTCCGTATCGACCTGGCTGCGTCGTCTCACCCGCCCCGGCTCGCCAGCGGGTTCGTCATGCTTTTTATCGGTCCCCCACGAACGGAGGTGTATGAGCAAGTCCGACAAGTATCCGGCCGAGTCCGGGCGTCGGCGGTTCGTCAAGGGCGTCGTCGGGGGCGCGGCGCTCGCCGGCGTCGGCGCGCTCGGCTCCGCGACGGTCAACACGCTCACCACCTCCTCCGGTGTGGGTGGCGGACAGACCACCGCGATGACGATCGCCAAGGTGACCGGCCCGGCTCCGCGTGGGCTGCCACAGATCCCGATCCGCGTCACCGACGACGGGTTCCTCGAGGGAGTCTGGCCGGAGGTGCAGACCGTCGAACAGAACGGAGTCGAGATCGAGGTGGCTCAAGAAGAGCTCGGCGGCGTCACCTATTCCGGCGCGTGGTTCCAGTACTGCGGCGTCGAGTCACAAGAGAACGTCGCACCGAATTTCGAGTCGGACAACATCTTCCGAGCGAACACCGGCGCGTACGACTGGCAAGACGAGACGTACGAGCGTGGCGACCGCATCCGCGCCGAGGACTTCGACGACTACGACTCGTGGGGCAACGGCGTCGGTAACGACGGCGTCGGGAAGCCGGCCGCGGTGACGTGGCGCTCTGAGGACGCCGACTCGACGCTCAACGCGACCGTCATCCGTTCGAAGCGGATCGAAGAGGCAGCCTCCCAAGACGAGTGGCTCGAGGCCTCGACGGACCAAGGCTTCATGGCGTACCTCAACGTCTGTACGCACTTCTGTTGTGTTCCGGGATACAAACAGCTCGCCGAGTCCGCGCGCTATGGCGTCGCAGACGGAACGTACTGCGTCTGTCATCAGTCCGGATACGACCCGTTCACCATCGAGCAGGCGCTGTTCGTCGCCCGCCCCCGCCCGACCGAGTAGTTTCCTTGTGAGCGTCGCCCTTTTGACCCGCTCCCGCCAGTGTGTCGTATGAGCGACAATCACGACGACCCCTCCACAGATGACCCCTCCACAGATGAGACGGTCGACGACGAGTTCACCGCCGAGGTCGAACGCGCACGTGACCTCTTAGACGACGACGTCGAGGCGATCCACGTCGGCGTCGTCCGCGACGGCGAGGTCGACACCACGTTCGCTCAGCGCGCCGGCGACGACACCCAGACCGAGGGCCTTCGGGCACTCGCGCTGCTCGCTGCACACGTCCAACTCGTCGCCGCCGAAGCCGGCGTCGAGGCGTCGACGGTCGCCGCAGATGCGGCCACGCTCGCCGGTCGCGTCGATCAGATTCCAGCCACCGCAGACGACATCCCAGACGAGTGAGCGACGAGCGACCGTGTCCTGCCGGTCACTCGCCGCGAATACGCACGAGCTGGTGGGTGATACCGGCGAGCGCGACGAGGAGGATGACGAGGTTGAACGCCGCGAGGACGACCGGCTGGAAGGCCGGATCGACCCACAGTCGGATCGCTTCTCCCGTCTGATCGTACACGCTCCACCCGGCGACGAGCGCCAACAGGACCAACGCGCCGAGTCCAACCCTATCGAGCAGCCCACGTGCGTCACCCGCCGAGAGTCGCCTGAACGTCCCGTCACCGGCGGCTTCGTCGTCGGCTGGCGTCGCATCGGCTGGCGTCACATCGGCTGGTGTGGTTGAGTCGTCCATCGTGATCGAGTCGTCCGTCGCGGTCGAGTCGTCCGTCGTGGTCGAGTCGTCGCGGCTGGCGTCGTCGGTCATCGTCGCCTCCGTGCGAGAAGACTCCACCCGAGTAGTGCCAACACGCCCGCGACGACTCCGAAGCCAGGCGTCGCGTCCTCGGTCTCAGACTCGCTAACTGGTCGCTGGCCGGACGCGTCCGCCTCGTCGTCACGCTCGCTGAAGTCTTCGGTCTCGAACGAGACGTCGCGGACCGTCTCGTTCGCGCTGATCGTCGTCTCGGGGTCGAGGTTGGCGACGCCCTGGGTCTCGTCTATCAACACGTCGTCGTCGAACAGCGCCACGTCGACGTAGTAGTTGTAGCCGTCCGGCACCGTCACACGGGTCGTAACCGTGTCGGTGCGTCCCGCCTGGATCGATTCGACCGACTCCGTGGCCTCGTCGGCTATCAGGTTCGAGTCGGCCTGACGGAGCAACAAGCGGAGGTCGAGTCCACCAGCCGCCTCGTCACCGCGGTTCGTGACCGCGACAGCGACGGAGAGCGTCGCGGTGGCGTCGTCCGTCTCGACGACGCTCACGGCGATAGTCGGCCAGCTCGTCGCCGCAGCGAACCCGACCGGTGAATCGGCGTACGACGGCTCGAGCGCCGAGACGCCCGCGACGCGTGTCGCCCGACGGTCGCGACGCTGTCCGTCCGCGTACACCACCGTCTCGAGGCGATACCCACCGCTCCGCTCGACGGTCACGCTCCCGTTTACCTCGGTCTCGCGGTCACCGTCGATCGACCCGACGTCGACGACCGTCTCGTCGGCGAGGAGCCCCGAATTAGCGTCTAACGCCCGGTGTCGGACAGTGACGTTTTGCGTTGCCGGGCCGCGGTGTCTGAGCGCGGTTCGGAGGTCGAGTCGAACGGTTTCACCGCGGACCGCACCGGGTGCGATGACGACGTCGGCGAGGTCGACCGTCCCAGCACGGTCGGGCGGGGCTCGTGGGTCGCCGACGGCGGCCGGCGTCGCGGCGACGCCGATCGCACTCACGACGACGATCGCGGCGGCGGCCGCGAGGAGGGCTCGTTGCGTATCCATGCGATCGCACAGTCGCTGGTGGACAAGTTAGCCTTTGTGTCTTCTCAGCGACCGGCTGGCCGACTCTCGCCTCCAATGGTCACAAACGCCGGTAGCGACCTCCGGACTCGGTGAGTTCCCCGCGCCGGGTGAGCGCTGTGACGAGCGTCCGGGCGGCGTCTGCCGGTACGCCGTGTGCTGTTGCGTACGCGACGATATTCTCGCGTGTCGGGTCGTCGGTCACGGCAACCGCCTCACGGACGATCTCCTCGCGGGGCTGACTTGTCCCGCCGTCGTTTTCCATCGAGCGAGCGGCCGCCTCGTCGATGGCATCGGCGTCGAGGCCGGCCCCCTCGAGATACGTTCGGTCGTCGATGCCGGCGTCTTCGACGGCACGTTCGAGCTCGGAGACGTGGTCGACCGCGGCGAACGCCTCGCTTTCGCCCCGCTTTTTCGCGAGGAGCGCCGACCGTGCCTCGCGCGCCGCGTCGCGGTCGTCCGACTCGAAGAGGCGTTTCAGCTTCGCCGTCTGGTGGGTCTTTCCGCACCGTGAGCACCTCGCCGTCTCACTCGACCGGAGGTCCCGAACGAGCCACAGGTTACTACACGCGTTACACCCGACGACCGCGTACATACGTCGGTTTCGGCGGGCTCGGATTTGAACCCTCGGCTCACCTCGATCCGCGGGCGCTCCCACCGTCGTCGGTGTCCTCACCGCCCGTCGGCGCGTCGTTGGCGTCTTCGTCTTCGACACCGCTGCCGTGTGCGGCCTCTGGGAGTGAGATCAGATTCTCTCGACCGAGCCGGAGCTTCTCGACGCGGCCGTCCTCGGCCATCGCCGAGAGCAGCTGTGACACCTTGGCGTCCGACCAGCCGGTCTCGTCGACGATGGCGGCCTGCCGCATCCGGCCCCCGTTGGTCTCGAGGAGCCGTTCGACCCGCTCTTCGTCGGAGAGCAACGAGAGGTCCGGCTCGTCGCCCGACGACGTTGGTTCCGCCGCTGACTCGGTGGACGCAGACGCGTCCGCCGGCGCCGCCGCGTGCGCGTCGGTCTCACGTTCTTCTTCGTCGGGATCCGAATCCGTCGTCTCTGCGCCCAGCCGCCGGTAGCCGAGCAGCCCGCCGGCGATCACGACCGCCGAGACGACGAGGGCCCCGGCGAGCAGTGACCACGGCGTGGTGCCGCCCGCGGTCGGCGTGTACACGACTGCCACCTGGTCGGTGGTGTCGAACGCTCGAGGGCCGTCGATGACGACGGCGTTGTCCCGCAGCGTCACGCTCGCACCCGGCGTGTCAGAGACCGTGTACCCGTCCGGTGTCACCACCTCGAGCGTCTGGTTCGCCCGCAACGTCCGGAGCCAGGTTTCGCCGTCGGCCGTCGAGAGGGCGTCTCCGAGCACGAGACTGTCGCCGTCGCGCTCGAGAAACGCCGTCCACACGAACGTCAACCGAAGCTCGCCCGCTGCGACCACCGACTCGCGGTCGGTGGCTGGGTCCTCGAGCACGACCCAGGTTCTATCGACGTCGACGACTCGCATCTCGCGGTCGACCGTCTGGTTCGCTGCGCGCGCGTACGACTCGAAGAGACGAGGCGTCGGGCCGATCGCCCCATCGGTGAACCGCTCGCCGAGCGTCTCGAACGCGCGCGTCTGGTTCGCGTCGGTAAACGCGTACCTGACGGTGACCGTCCACCGGGCGTCTCGGTCCGGCTGCAGCGCGATCTTGATGCGCGTTTCCCCAGCAGCCACGCCGGTATCGTCCAACTGCGCCGGCGTGGAGCCGGATAGGGGCGGGGTCTCGGCCGACGACGCGAAGGGTGGAGCGGAGCCGGCTCCCGTGGCGGCCGTCACGCCACTCACGAGCGTGAGGACGACGACCACCGCCAGGAGTGCGCGCGAAGCGGGGGTGCGCATGTGACCGAAACGAACTCTCGGACCGGGCAAAACGCTTTCCATACCCGGTTTCGAGTCGCTCATCGCCGTCGCCGCCGTGAGATGGGCTTTTATCATCCGGCAGCAAATGCTACGCCGATGAGAGCCCTCCCGGTCATCGCCGTCGTGCTCCTCCTCTGTGTCACACCGGTTACCGGCGGTGTGACGCCCACGGTCGCGACCCACGCGTCCACTGCGCCGAACGCGGTCGACGCGTCGACGTCGATCCCGACACCACAGACCGACGACGACTCCGCCCCGACCGACGCAAGGTCCTTCCGCGTGCTGTCGCTTCCCACGTCGGCGACGATCAGGACCGATCGACACGCGACGCGGCCGGACCTCGGGGCGTCGCTCGAGCTCACCGTCGCCGACACCGACGGTGCGCTCCGGACGGAGACGACGGTCGAACGCGTGCAGTCGGCAGAAACCGCCGCGGCGCGTGAACGGCGGACTCTCGCGGCGATCGACCGCGTCATGCGCGCCGAAGCCGACCTCGCCGACCGACAGGCGGCGGCCGTCGACGCACACGCGACTGGCGAGTTGTCGACTCGGGCGTTGCTCGACGAGCTACTCACCGTTGCGACCCTCGCACGAGAGTACGACCGAAGACTCGAGCGTCTCGACGGGCTCGCGCGCGAGACCTCGGGGTTCAGCGCGCCGCCCCGGCTCGACGAGGTTCAGCTCCGGCTCGAGACGTACCGGGGTCCGGTGCGTGCGGTCGCGCTCGCGGCGGCCCGCGGTGACCGACCGACGACGACGATCCGCGTCGCGTCGACCACGGACGGAGTCGTACTCGCGGCCATCGACGGCGACCAGTACCTCCGTGAGTCGCTGCGACGAGACCGTCTCGACCGAGACGGCGAGACCATCTCGAGCGAGGCGGCCATCGCGCTCGCGACCGAGCGGTACCCAGAGACGACGGCGCTCCGCCAGCCCGACGCATTCGGCGCGGGTGCCGTCCAGCGCGTCACCGTTCCACACGACCGCGGACGACTGCGAGCGTTCGTGAGCGGGGGAACGACGGCCGTGTTCGCCGAACATCAACGGATCGACCTCGGGGCGTTTCGGGGCGGCGCGACCGTCTCGACGACCGCAGACGGGTTCGTCGTCGACGTTCACCGGAGCTACCCCGGTGGACCGGTCGCGGTCGCGGTCCGTGACGAGTCGACCGATGAACCGCTCGAGGGCGTGACGGTCACCCGGAGCGTCGGCGACGGCGACAGCCGACCGATCGGCGAGACGAACGCCGACGGGGTCGTTCGGACGCTCTCTCCGAACGCGCCGTACCGTATCACGGTGGTCGACGAACCACGCGTCGCGGTGGTCGATCAGATCCAGCCGCTCGCTACGCCCCGGCTCGCCGCGACCGACACGTCTAGCGCTCCGTCTGTGGCGGTCGCCGACGCTCCGAGCCTAGTCGACACCGCGAGCCCGATCGCTACCGGTCGTCTGGCGGACGCCCGCGTCACACGCGAGGTGGCGCGGCCACGGTCGGCAGCGCCCACCGACCGCCGTGCTGTCGGAGCGACCGGTACCATCGACAGGCTATATACTATGACGACCCAGTCGCCCCGTGCCACGACCATCCGTGCCCCTATCGCGCACAGAACGATCACCGCCCGGTGACGCGCCGCCGGGGCGAAGACGCCTGCCCGGCGATGGCTCAGAATCGCCGGCGGATACTCGCACGGCGTCGTCCGCCTCCGAGGTCGCGTCGGTCACGAAACCCGACTCGCGAGCACTGGCGCCGGTCGCGGTCGTTCTCCTCGTGGCACTGACGGTTCTCCTCGCCGTCGGCGTGGGTGCGGCGACGCTCGAGATCGCTCCCCTCTCGTCTCCGGCCCCGACCGCGACGATCGCCCTCGACGCGACGGCAGACCACGTCGTGTTGACCCACCACGGCGGCGATCCGATACAGGTCGGTGACCTCCGGGTCGTCGTCGCGGTAAATGGTGAGCCGTTGGCGAACCAGCCGCCGGTCCCGTTCTTTTCGGCTGCCGGATTCCGACCGGGGCCGACTGGCCCGTTCAACGCTGCGACGCCGAACGAGTGGACGGCGGGGACGAGCGCCTCGTTTCGAATCGCGGGGACGAACGATCCGACGCCGGTGCCCGGCGACCGAATAACCGTTCGACTCGTCGTCGACGACCGGCCGATCGCGACCCTCAACGCGCGTGTGAGGACGGGCTGAGTCGGTGACAATCGCCGACCCCTGGTCAGCCACCGGGCGCGCCGTCACTCTTCGGGCACGCGTGCGACGGTCGTGATCGCCCGCGGACTGCGTGGGGTCGCCTGCTGGATGTGGTGTTCGAACGCGTCGTAGCCGGCCGCCTCGAACATCTGGTCCGCCTCCGTCTCGTCGTAGAACAGCATGATCGCGTCGGCGACCCGTTGGAGCACGGGGTTGTGCGGGTAATCCGGGCCGACGACGAGTACCTGCCCACCCGGCTTCGCGACGCGACGGAGCTCTTTGAGACCGGCTACCGGGTTCGGCCAGTACTCGATCGAACCGGACGACCAGACGACGTCGAACGCATCGGCCCTGAAGGGGAGTCGCTCGGCGTCGCCGCGGTAGAACCGCACCCGGTCGTGTTTGCCGAACTTCTCGAACGCCTTCTCCATCTGGTGGATGCTCTGGTCGAGCCCGTGGACGGTCTCGACGTGTTCGAGTAGCCCCTCGGTGCCGAACCCGGTTCCACAGCCCACGTCGAGTACCCGGTCGTCCGGCTCGATGTCGAGCCACGAGAGCGCCTCGGTTCGCATCGCTGGGGTCCAGTTGAACCGATTGACCTGGTCGTACACCTTCGAGAGGTACTTGTAGAACAGCCGGGCGTTCGACTTGTCCTCGAGAATCCCCATTTGCCGTAACTTGTGCGTCCACCCGCATAACGACACGGATCCGCTTCCGACCGGCTTATGCGTCGGGCCGACCGTTCTCCCGATATGCATCCGACGACGACCGGGCGGTACCGCGTTCACGACCGCCGCGAGAACCCGACGGACGTCGACGCTCCGACCCCGGTGTTCGTGCTCGTCGAACTCCCACCGGAGCCCGTCGATCCGACCGATCCGGACGTCTCCGACGCGTACGATCCGGTGTACGTCGAAGCGACAGCGTACGAGGACGGACTCGCCGATCGTGTCGCATCGCTCGACCCAGGAGCCGTCGTCGACGCGACACTCGCGTGGGACGACGGGACCGCGCGATTCGCCGATCTCTCGGTGCGGCGTGAGACGCGGTTCTGGTTCGCCGACGGCGTCGAAGGAATGTTCGAGGCGGCCGTCGAGACGTGGCAACGCGTCCGCGCGGACGGCGAGGCCGTCGGATCGATCACCACCCGATCTACGGACGACGAGCCAAACGGGGCGCTCTACGTGTTCGCCGACGGCCCCAACACCGATACGTTCGAGGAGGTCCGGACCGGCCGACTCCCGATCGAACCGCTCGTCGGTCGAGTCAACCGCACGCGCGACGACGACGCGCCGCGTTCGGTGTTCGTGTTTCGTCCGGCTGCGTACGACTTCGTCGCGGTGTACGTGGTCTTCGAGCGCGACGGCGTCCTCGCGCGGACGGTTCGTGACACCTACGACCTCGGCGACGGACTCGCCGACCGGCTATCGAACGTGGCAGGCGTGAGCGACGACGAGGACACCAACGGAACCGACGACGCCTTCGATCTCACCGACCGACTCTGAGACTGGGCGTGCTCGCGGCGGTCGACGGCGGCAGCTCACAGCCAGTCGGCGTCTGGGTCGACGCGGCCGTCGGGCACTTGCTCACCGAGGACGGCAGCGACGTCGTCGGCGGCGCTCTCGTTGAGATCCGTTCGGGCGTCTTCGCTGTACCACGCGGCGTGTGGCGTGATCACCGTGTCGGGCCGGCCGACGAGCGGATCATCCTCCGGCGGCTCCGCCGCCAAGACGTCGAGGCCTGCAGCCTTGATGCTGTTCGTCTCGAGTGCCTCGAGCAGCGCGTCGGCGTCGACGACGGGCCCTCGTCCGACGTTGACCACGACGGACGTCTCGTCTAACCGCTCGAGGGCGTCGGCGTCGACCACCCCTCGCGTCGACTCGGTGAGCGGAGCGTACACCGCGACGTGGTCTGCACGGTCGAAGAGCGTGTCGAAATCGACCTTCTCGACGCCGTGTTCGGCCATCGCGTCTGCGTCGACGAACGGATCGTACGCCACGAGCTCCGGACCGAACCCGGCGAGCTGTTCGGTAGCCTGTTGGGCGATCGGCCCGAACGAAAGCAACCCGATCGTCGAGGCGCTCACCCGCCGAACGGGGCGTCCATCCTCCCACGTCCACCCGCCGTTGGCGACACTGTCGTCGTACGTCTCGAGCGAGCGGAGACAGGTCAAGAGGAGAGAGACGGAGTGGGTGGCAACCTCATCGGTGCAGTAGTCGGGCACGCGCGTCACCGTCACGCCCGCGTCGGCTGCCGCGGCGACGTCGATGTTGTCGACGCCGACCGCAGCGCGGACGACTACGTCTAGGTCGTCGCCCAGCGCCTCGATCGCCTCGGCGGTGACCGGCGTGCCGATGTCGGTTACGATCGCGTCGTAGCCGGCCCCGGCTTCGATCAGCCGGTCGGTCGAGCCGAGCTCGGCGACGTCGACCGTGACCTCGTCGTCGACGGCGTCGGGCAGCCGTGCGCGGTAGACGGCTGGATCGATCATTGCGAACGCAGAGAGGAGTACTCGCTTCATAAGAAATTTTTCGGGCCGACCACACTTCATACCTGTTGTTTTCACTCGGCACACAGTCTGTAGTCTCGTCGATCGTGACCGACTCGGTCGCCCGGGTCGCGCTGTCTCGACTAGGTCGATCCGTTCGACCCTAGTCGTGCTGTCTCAACACGATCGTTCCGACGACTCTTTGCGGGCGGCGGCTGTACGGTGATGCGTGAGCGACGATACGACCACTAAGCCCCCGATGCTCGTGCTCCTCGAGTCGTTGGCGTTCTACCGAAACGTCCGGATCGGCGTCGTCACGGGGCTCCTGTTGGCGGGATCGCTGTACCTCGTGCGGACGCTCGAGCTGCTCGGTCCGCTCGTCGAGGTGCGCGAGTACCCGGTGTTTGGCCCCGAGGTGTGGTTTCTCTCGCTCGCGTTCGTGCTCGCGGCGGCAGCAGCGCTCTCGGTGGCGGTGGGGCTTACGCTCTTCGAGGCGGTACGTGGCGCACGAGACGTCGGACGAGAGAATCGGCGTTAGTCGGCCGTACAGGAGGCTTCGCTCTCCTCGTTGGTGAACTCCTGTGCCGGTTCGGTGAGCTTGTATAGGTTCTGTCTGGCGTCGGCAAAGTACACGTCCTCATCGACGATATCGATTCCTTCCAGCCGTTCGAGCGCGTACCGAACCGTGCGCGCCGACAGCATCGACTCCTGTACGATACCCTTCTGTGTCAACGGACCGTTGTATTCGAGGACTTTGAAAACCAGCTTGGCGCTTGGCGGAAGGTCGTCGAGTCCCTCCGCGTGAGTTCCAGCCATTGCTACCACTCGAAACCACACATAGTCATAAATGTTGATGTGGATCCGCCGATCGGTGCCCGCTTTGACTGCCACTTCACGGGCGTCCCGGCCACGTACCGGCATACGTTGCTGGTATCTCTCCGACAAACTGACCGGTCAGTCAGCTCTCGCGCTCGCGCGCGCTTGCCGCTAGGATCGCGTCGCCCGTCAGGCTCACACCCCTGTCGGGTCGCTCTCGCGGTTCCTGCAGGTCGTCCTCACGGGCGCCGGGAGCCGAACCGTGGGTACGACCCGAGTGTATTCCCCACAGCCGGAACGAACGGCTTTTCACGGGTGCTCGCAGATCCGTTCGTATGAGCGAGGACTCGGGGATATCTGGGCACGCCCGGAGCGTGGTCGTCACCACGATCTGTGCGCTCGCGGGCATCGCGGCCGGCGTCGTCTCGGCGGTCTACGTCGGAACCGACCCCGTCGACGCCGCCAGCACCACCGGCGTGTTGGTGCTGGGGGCGTTCGTGCTCGCACAGTACCCGATCTACCGCGTCGTCGGCGTCGACATCGCCGACTTCGGCGTTAAAGACAACCTCTACGTGGCGTTTATGACGTTCACGCTGTGGTTCATCAGCTATACCGTACTCCTCACCTCGGCGGTGACGCTCTGAGATGGCCGACGACAGTATCGCCGTCGTCGACCTCGACCGGTGTCAGCCGGACCGGTGTAACTACGAGTGTGCAAACTACTGCCCGCCGAACCGAACGGGCAAAGAGTGCATCACCGAGCGAGGGCCTGACGCCGACGAGGGCGACCCAGACCAGATCCGCATCTCCGAAGAGCTGTGTCTCGGCGAGACGTGCGGCATCTGCGTCGAGAAGTGCCCGTTCGACGCGATCGAGATCATCAACCTCCCCGCCGAACTCGAGGACGACCCCGTCCACCGATACGGCGAGAACGCGTTCGCGCTGTACGGGCTCCCGACGCCGGAGCCCGGGAGCGTCACCGGTATCCTCGGCCCGAATGGGATCGGCAAGTCGACCGCGGTGCACGCGCTCGCGGGCGAGCGCATCCCAAACCTCGGTGACCACGAGACGCCCCCGGACTGGGAGCGCGTGCTCGACCGCTTCCGTGGGACCGGACTCCAGGAGTACCTGAGCGCGCTCGAGTCGGGGGCCGTGACCGTTTCACGGAAGCCACAGTACGTCGACCAGATACCCGCACAGTTCGACGGCAACACCCGTGATCTCCTCGAGCGAACCGACGAGCGGGGCGCCCTCGACGCGCTCGTCGACCGGCTCAACATCCGCCCGGTGATGGACCAGGACATCGGCTCGATCTCTGGCGGCGAGCTCCAGCGTGTCGCGATCGCTGCCTGCTTGGCACGCGACGCCGACTTTTATTTCCTCGATGAGATCACGCCGTACCTCGACATCGGCCAGCGCATGGTCGCCGCCCGCCTCATTCAGGAACTTGCCGCGGACGACACGGAGCGGTCCATGCTCGTCGTCGAACACGACCTCGCAATCTTGGACCTGCTCGCCGACACCCTCCACGTCGCGTACGGTGAGCCCGGAGCGTACGGCGTCATCACCGACCCAAAGTCCGTGCGAAACGGGATCAACGAGTACCTCGGCGGGTACCTCGACAACGAGAACATGCGCATCCGTCCCAGTGCGATCACCTTCGAGGAGCACGCCCCGCGCGTCTCGTCGAAGGGGACGCCGCTTGTCACGTACCCGGACCTGCAGAAGTCGTACGGCGCCAATGCGTTCGAACTGCAGGTCGAAGGCGGGACGATCTACGAGTCGGAAGTCCTCGGTATCGTCGGACCGAACGGGATCGGAAAGTCAACGCTCGCGAAGCTGTTCGCGGGCTCGTTGACCCCGGACGACGGCTCGCTCGGATTCGACTTCGACATCGCGTACAAGCCACAGTACGTCGAAGTCGACCAGCCGATGCGGGTCGACGCGTTCCTCTCGTCTATCACCGACGCGTTCGGCACCTCCTACTGGAACACCGAGGTCGCCGACCCGCTCCAGCTCGACCGGATCATGGAACAGAACCTCGTCGACCTCTCGGGCGGCGAGCGCCAGCGGGTCGCGATCGCCGCGTGCCTCTCTGAGGACGCCGACCTGTATCTGCTGGACGAGCCCTCTGCACACCTCGACGTCGAACAACGGGTGCGCGCGACGACTGCGATCCGCCGGTACGCAGAGAACCACGACGCCACCGTGTTGGTCATCGACCACGACATCTACATGATCGACCTGCTCGCGGACCGGCTCATGGTGTTCGACGGCGAGCCGGCCGAGGCGGGGTACGCCTCGAAGCCACAGGGGATGCGGGCGGGGATGAACGACTTTCTCGCGGACCTCGGGATCACGTTCCGGCGCGACGAGCGCACGGGCCGCCCACGGATCAACAAGCCGGACTCACAGAAGGACCGCCAACAGAAGCGGGACGGCGAGTACTACTACGCTCCCTAGGTGACCGTCTACTCAGTCGTCGGCGCCGACGACCAACACGGGTACCGAGCCGTCGCGCTGGAGCCGTGCCGGAAGCGGGTTCGGGTGGATAAGTCGGCCGAGACCGGTCCGCCGCGCCGACCCGACGACGATACAGTCGACGTCGTGTGCCTTGGCGAATCCGAGCACCTCCTCGTGGGCGGTGCCGTATCGGAACCACTTTTCGACGTCGACGCCGCGTGCGGTTCCCCGTGCCGCGGCCGCCTCGACGGCCCGCTCACCCTCGCGTTCGTTTCGTTCGACGACCATGTCCCACGCCTCGGTCGTGTCGACGACGTACAGCGCGTCGACGCTCGCCCCGTGAGTGGCCGCGAGGTCGACGCCGGCCGCGACGGCGGCGTCGCCCGTCGTGTCGCCGTCGGTGACGACTAACACCCGTTCGAAGAGCCCGGTCGGCTCGCTGTTGGTTGCGGCCATACCACTCTTTCCACTCGGGGTTCGGGTTGCTGCGTCGGTTCTGCCTCGGTTCGTGTCGGAGTCGGTGTCTACGGACATGGGCTATCTGTCAGTGGGCCGTCTTCTGGCGGCTCACCGTCTCTACGTCTACGTTCGGCCGCACGCAACTTAACGGTTTTCGACAGGATAGACGATTATCATTATCTATCCGGCTACGTAGGTCGATACAGTATCTTACTCTGGCGTTAACCGATCATTCGTTTTGGTCGAGAGCGAAATTGACCGTGTTTCTCACACCGCTTTTCGCCGACGATCTGCCGTACCGAAGCGATTAAACGCGGAACGCGCGAACCGCGTGGCATGAAACAACTCATCGTCCGCGGCGACCCTGGTATCCGCAAGGACGCGGTCATCGAGCACGACGGCGAGCAGTTGATTTGTTTCGGGATCAACACCCAGGGTGGGTGGCACGGCCCTGACGAGCCCCAGCTGTGGTGTACCGTCGGGACGCCCGACGAGCGCGAGGTCTACGAGAAGCGTGAGTACGTACCACACTGGCTCGAGGTCGAGACGGTCGACGCCGCGGCGCTGGACGTGATCCAAGCCAGCGGCGACTTGTCTGTCTGACGGCGGCGTGACGCGAACGGGTACCGGCACCGGGACCGTGGGTCTTTTAGATCGATACGAATCTCCGTAGCTGTTGCTGGGTCCGTGTCGATAATTGCGGAATTGGGTGTGGTCGCTCAGTTGCCGCTCGAGAGCGCCTGTTCGACGACGTTGGAGTACGACGACTCGCCGATGTTGAAGCTGATCTGATCGTACACCTCGCCGCCGAACTCGTCGGCGAACACGCCGCTGAACCGCTCGGAGAGCTGCTGTCCGTAGTCGTTGTTCACGTACAGCGTCGCGGCGGACGTGGCACCGAGTCGCTCGGAGGCAACCTGCGCCATGACGCGGCCCTGGAGCTGGTCGCTGGGTGCGGTCCGGAAGATGTAGTCGTCGTCCTCGAGGTTCGTCACCGAAAGCGCGGTACTCGAGGGCGAACAGCCGACGACCTCGTTCGGGATGAGAGTCTCCTGACAGACCGGGACGTTCACGCCGGAGGAGGCCGTCCCACACACTGCCGGCACGCCGGCACTGACGAGCGACTCTGCGCCACTCACTCCCTGGTCCGGAGAGGTATTGGTGTCCTCGAACTGCGCGTTCACGGTGAGGTCGAGGTCGGAGTCGTTGACCTGCTGGGCCGGAATCTCCGCCGCGCGGATCATCGGCTGACCGGTCGACGCGAGGTCGCCGGTCTCGGGCAGGAGGATGCCGACGCTCACCTCACGACCGAAGCCGCCGGGCGACTCGTCGGCGGACGGGCCAGCCCCGTCAGGGTTCGCGCCCTCGAACGTCTGGGTGTCCTGGACCGCGACCGTCTCGGCGCTCTGGCCCTCGAACTCCCAGATGGAGTACGCCGCAGAGGCCGGGTCGCCGTTCTCGTCGAAGTTGACCGAGCTCGAGGCACCCTGGTAGTTGATGTTCTCGCCGTTGGCCGCCGCCTCGACGGCGTCGAGGAACTCGCCCGGTCCGTACGCCGTACCGTCGGGGTTCGATATCCGCCGGAGCTGGTCGCGGATCGCGGTGCCGTCGTTCTCGCCGGCGGCGACGTTCGCGAGGATGAGCGCCGCAGCCGAGTCGTACGACTGTGAGGTGAACACGCCGGGCGACTCGTCGTACGTGTCCTCGTACAGGCTCGTGAACGCCTCCTGGTTCGGACCGCCCGCCGCGGGAGCGGTGCCCGTGACGTTCGCCATGTCGTTACCGACCTGTCCTGGCAGTGCGGCGTCCTGGAGTCCGTCGGGAATGAGGATGTCCTCTGAGCCGTCGGAGGCCGCGTAGTAGTCGCGGAAGAGCTGGATCCCGCTCTCCGGGTAACCGATGACGACGAGCAGGTCGGGACTTCCGCCGCCACTGCTTCCGCCGCTACTGCTTCCGTCACCACTCCCTTCGCCGCCATCGCCGGTTCCGGCACAGCCGGCGAGGCCGACCGCCCCGGCCGCACCCACTCCCTTCAGTACGTCACGCCGTCTCTTGTGGTATGGCATATCCAGTCATATAGAGGCCTCATTCTTAAGTATATCCCTGTCAGATTCGGGACAGCTTGTGACATCTAGTCACATATATTGTATATAACCGGACTCCGGCACAGCGGTTCACACGCGACTCCGCGGTGTGCGTCTGCGGGTTCACTCGTGGGTCGTCGCGGCGGTCGAGTCGGCAGCCCCGAGGTACCGCCGACAGGTCTCTGCGACCCACGAACAGACAGCGTCGTCGGTGCTCGAGAGCACCGTTTCGAGTCGTCCGCCGTCGAACCCACCGACGACCGGGCGGTCGTCGGCGAGGAGGAACCCGACGGGAGCGCGCGCTCCGGACGCGTACCAGTCGATCGATCGTGACGCGAGCGCCGCGCGAATCGCGGTCCCTCTCGGCCCTCTGAGGCGTGCTCGGGCCGGTCCTGCGAAGACGATCCGGACGTCTGTCGACGACGACTCGGGACGGGCGGCGCGTCGGACCGCCCGGACCACGGTGGGATCGACGCGCGGCAGGACGGCGACGAGCGCATCAGCGTTCACCAGACGTGTCGCGAGGCCGTCGACGAGGTCGCCCGACTCGCGGGTGAAGAGCGTAACGCGCTCGGTGTCGATCGGCGCTTGCTCGTCATCAGACCGCGTTTGGTCCCGGAGGTCGACTCCCGCCCCGCGTTCGACGAGCGAGACGAGCGCGTCGACCGACCCGTCGACCGGCGGTCTCGCGTCGTCCGCCGGAGACGCCGACCCGTCGTCCGTCGGTGACGTCGGCGGCTCCTCACCCATCGGTGGCAGTCGGCTCGGTCTCGTTTGCGCGAGTCGGGTACGACTGGCTGGGGCCGCTCGACCGCCGAGCGAGGAGTCGGGCGGTGGCTCGCTGATCGTCACCCGACCGCTCGGCGGTCGTCTCGTCGTAGTGGAGCACGGTCAGCCCGAGGCCCGCACGGAGCAGGTCGTTCGAGCCGAACCGATGTCGGTCGTCGCGCGGACCAGACGGAGTCGGGTCGGTCGAACGAAGATGCCCCTCGACGAAGAGGTAGCCACCGGGAGCGAGCGCCGCAGAGAGGTCGGTGAACCGATCGAGGGTGTGATAGAAGCTCATCGTGACCAGCTCGTAGTGTGCGGTCGGAAGCTCGTACGTCGTCGCGTCGGCGTGTATCGTGGTGACCGCGTCGGCTACGTCGCGCTCGCCAGCCCGCTCACGGACGGTCGCGAGGCCCTCACGCGACGCGTCCAGGGCGTCGACATCGTATCCGACCGCGGCGAGGTACACCGCGTTGCGGCCAGTCCCCGCCGCGATGTCGAGTGCGCGGCCGTCGGGAATCGACGGCTCGTACGCGCACAACACGGGTGACGGCTCCGGGTCGCGGGGATACCCGCCGGCGGCGAACCGCTCGTCCCACTCGCTCCCGAGGCCATCGTCACTCATGTCGTGACGAAGCTCGTCACCGCAGAAAACTCTCACGACGAACCGTTGAAGCGACGCGAGTGTGAACCGGCAGTCATGAACGACGACGCACCCGACGACAGCGAGCCGGCAGTCGCACTCGGCGAGCTGCTCTCCGACCACGACGAGACGCTCGCGGTGGCCGAGTCGCTGACTGGTGGGCTCGTCGGCTCGCGCCTCACCGACGTCCCCGGCTCCTCGGCCTACTTCGACCGCGGGTACGTGACGTACTCGAACGACGCCAAACTCGAGACGCTCGGCGTCCGTCGGGAATCGCTCGACGCCCACGGCGCGGTCAGCGCCCCGGTCGCCCGTGAGATGGCCGCCGGCGCACGGGATCGTGCCGAGACGACCTGGGCCGTCTCGACGACCGGGATCGCGGGGCCGACCGGCGGGACCGACGAGAAACCCGTCGGGCTGGTGTACGTTGGCATCGCGTACGCGGCACCCTGGGGGACGGAGGCGTCGTTCACCCGGAGCGTCCGCGCTGAGTTCTCTGGGGACCGCGACGCGGTGAAGCGAGCGAGCGTCGACCGAGCACTCGTCGAACTGCTCGCGGCAGTTCGTGAGCGTACCGCATGAGTCGAGATTACCTCCGTGTGAGCTCCCAGTGCGGTCGCTCACCCATCGAACGGGACGGCCCCGTCGACACGGACCGGGTCGTCGACCTCGATCGTGGCCCCCCACGACGCCTCCGGAACGACCGTGTTCACCATGAGACGGAAGTCGTGGTCGAAGCGGTCGGTTTCGGTCCACGGCGGGCGCGTCTGGCGGCGGCGCTCGACGAATTGCGTCCGGAAGGCCTCGAGCGGTTCGCCGGTGTCGGGGTGTCGTGACGGAACGACACAGCGCTGGCAGGGGTTGACCCCGAGCACCGTCGCCTCCCCGGCGATACATCGGACGGCCTCGCCGTGGTCGGCGAAGAGTCGATCCTCGAAGAACGCCGGGCAGTCGCCTAGCACGACGTTGGGGCGGAACCGTCGCCGAACCTCGCGGGCGTCGGCTATCGCGTCGAACCACGACGCGACGGCCGCGAGCGTCCCGTCACTGGTCACGGTCGGGCCGGGAGCGGCGCGGTCGTCGGGAAACCCGCCAGGGTCACGGACGAGGTCCACCGCGTAACCGAGGTACGCCCCGACCCACGCCGCCAGCGCGTCGCGCTCTTCGGGCAGAGCGAACGTAGCCGTATCGGCGTCGACGGCGCCCGTCGCCGGCCGCTCCAGTGTGACCGCCGTGGGCGTCGCGTCGGCCGGTCCGGCGAGGTCGTAGCTCGCGTGGAGTCGATGGATCGCCGGCTCGCTCTTGCCGTTGACGTAGCCACCGCCACCGCCGACGGAGGCGGTCTCGGGGTCGACGCCCGCCTCGACGAGTGCGTACGAACGATCGCCACAGAGAACCCCGTTTGGACCGAGTGCGGCCCGGTCGACGGTGACTCCGTCGAGCGACTTGATAGGATACGCGACGAGACTGTCTAGACGCGTCATGCCGAGCGTTCGACCCGCCAGGTCAAAAGCGTCGCTCCGCCGCGGCCGCACCTCGACCGCAGCGTCACTCGGCTTCGTCGTCGGCCCCGTCGGCCTCGTCGGCCTCCAGTCCGGCCGCCGCGTACGCGTCTGCGACCTCGTCTTCGGGCACCGGCCGGTAGCCGTCCGCTTCGGTGATCGTCGCGACGGCGAGGTCTTCGGGACCGAACTCGTCGTCGTGTTCGGCGAGCGCACCGACACAGAGTTCGATGCCTGCCGCAAGCGAGAGGTCCGACTCCCACTCGTCCTCGAAGACGCCCTGGATCGTCGACCGACCGCCGCCGATGACGGTCGCCTTCCACTCGTTCGGCGTTCCGGATGGATCTGCGGCGTACAGACGTGGTTCTCCGTCGTCGATACCGCCGATGAGCAGCGCCGCACCGTACGGACGGGTTCCGCCGCGCTGGGTGTTCTCCTGGATGTGGTCGGTGACGAACTTCGTCAGCGTCTCGACGCCGACCGGCTCGCCGTACCGCAGGCGGTTCCCCTGCGCTTGCCGGCGGGCGAGGTCGATAAGCTGGCGGGCGTCGGCGACGTGGCCTGCGCTCGCGGTGCCGAGGTGGTCGTCGAGCTTGTGGAGCTTCTCTATGCTCTCGGCCTCCATGAGCGACGAGGTCGCCCGTGACATCGCCACGAAGACGACGCCGTCTGCCGTTCGGACGCCGAGGCTCGGGGCTCCGCGCGAGACGGCCTCGCGGGCGTACTCGACCTGGTAGATCCGCCCGTCAGGCGAGAACAGCGAGGTACCGCGGTCGTACGCCTGCTGGTCGTTACCGCCCATCATCGACGTCCACCCGCTCGCACGGTGGCGAGGTAATCCATTACGAGTGATTACGCGGCACGGTTGAAAAAGCCTGCTCAACCGGTACGTTCCCGCGCCCACGACGAGTATATGCGTCACGAGCGTGTACGCCACGATAACGTGGATTCGAACCCCCTCTCGCCTTTCCTAGTCGTGACCCTCGTGGTGGTCGCCGTAGGCGCCGCCGGCACCGCCGGTGCCGTCCCGGACGCCAGGATAACCGTCGACGCGGTCACCGTCGATCCGGGCGAACCCGTCGTCGGCGAGCGCACCGAACTCAACGTGACGGTCGCCAACTCCGGCGGCAGTCCGGACGCCGGCGAGGTGACCGCGGTGCGGCTCCTCGACGCCGACGAGACCACGCTCGATGAGGCGTCGACACCGGGGTCGCTGTCGCCCGGCGACACGCTCGAGACGAAGCTCTGGACGTCGTTCGAGACGCCCGGCGAGCATCGACTTACCGTCGAGGTCGTCGCCGACGAGGCCGTCGCCGACGACGAGGACGCCGACCCGAACGATCCGCCGACCGTGACGGTCACTCGCGACGTCGTCGTCGACGTCGCTCCGGCAGAGCCGTCGATCGCCCTCCGAGCGCGGCCGCTCGCACCGGCGGACCTGCAGACCGACGAGGACGACAGCGGGATCGACGTGGGCGGCGCAAACGGCATCGACGGTATTCTCGGTGGCGGCGGTGGCGGCCTCGAGACCGGCGACGACGAGGCGATGGCGACGTCGATGGACGGCCCCGTCGCTCTCACCGTCGTGAACACGGGTACCGTTCCCGCAGAGCGGGTGAGCGTGACCGCGTCGGGGTCGCCCGTCGCCGGGACCGGTCCACTCGATGCCGGCGGGAACACGACGCCAGGTGACACAGGAGCGACCGCAGACGACGCCGGCGACGACGCGTTCACCGCAGGGCCGTTCGTCGTCGAAGACGTCGCACCGGGTGAAGAACGACGAGTCGTCGTCGACCTCGGTTCGCTCTCCCGCCAGACCGACGTGACGTTCACCGCCGCCTTTCGCGCGAGCGCCGGCCCACCGACGACCGATGGCGCGACCGCAAGTGCGGCCGTCGACCTCGTGTACCCACAGAGCGCGGGGAGCCCGGTCGTCACGGACGCGACGGTGACCCGCACGGGTGAGGAGACGATGGCGATCGACGCCAACCTCGCGAACGCCGGTGGTCCCGAGATAACCGGTGTCGTCGTCTCCGTGGGTGACGCACCCGGTGTCGAGGCTACACCCGCAGGTGGTGGGTACTTCGTCGGGGGGGTCGCGAGCGACGACTTCGTACCGTTCGAACTCACCGTGGACGCGAACGCGTCGGTCGCAGAGACGATCCCGGTCGAGGTCGCCTACACCGACCGCGGCGTGCGATACGTCGAGACGGTGTCACTCGAGACGCCGGCACCGCCGCAGTCGGCGAACGGGTCCGCAGCCGGGACGGCGACCGTCTTCGGCGGCGTCGGACCTATCGGAGTCCTCGAAGGAGCCCCGGTCGGCGTCGTCCCGCTGTTGGTCGCCCTCGGCGGACTCGCGGCTGTCGTCGGCACCGTCGTTCGACGACGAGATGTATAGCGTCTCACTCCGCGGCGTCGAGAAGCGCTATCCGGGGGGCGGCACGGAGCCGGTAGTCGCGCTCGACGACGTCGACTTCGCGGTAGAACCCGGCGCGTTCGTCGCCGTGGTCGGCCCGAGCGGGTCCGGGAAGTCGACGCTGCTCAACGTTCTCGGGCTGTTGGACGACCCGACCGCCGGCGAACGCCGCCTCGACGGGACCGACGTGACGAGTCTCTCGGTGCGCGAGCGGACGGCCGCCCGGAAGGAGTCGATCGGCTTCGTGTTTCAGGACTTCCACCTGCTGCCGACGCTCACCGCGGTCGAGAACGTCACTCTTCCGACGACGTTCGACCCAGGTACCGCAGACGACCGGGCCGCGACACTCCTCGACCGGTTCGGGCTCGGCGACCGGCTCGACCACGAGCCGACCGAACTCTCGGGCGGACAGAAACAACGGGTGGCTATCGCCCGGTCGCTGATCAACGACCCCGCCGTGCTGCTCGCCGACGAGCCGACCGGCAACCTCGACACCGAGACCGGCGAGTCGATCCTCGCCGAGTTCGAGCGGGTCAAACGGGAGGGCGTCGCCGTCATCGCCGTCACCCACGACCCGATCGTCGAGTCGTTCGCCGACCGGGTCGTCGAACTCAGAGACGGCGTGCTCTCGCCTGGAACCGACGAGGACGCGCCGGAGCCGAGCGCGCGAGGTGAGTCGTGAGCCTCGGCGCGTGGCGGTCCTCGGTGGCGATGGCGGCGCGAAACCTCCGGCGAAACCGCGTGCGGACGGTACTCGCGGTGTTGGGCGTCGCTATCGGCGTGTTCGCCGTCGCGACCCTCGGCGTGTTCGGCAACGTCCTCGCGCTCGGTGCCGACGACGCGATCGGTGACATCGGTACGCAGGTAGTCCTCTCGCCGAACGCCGACGCCGGTGTGGAGTCGCTCACCGACGCCGACGTCACCGCGATCCGTCGCGCCGTGGGCGAGCCGGCCGTGGTTCCGCTCCGCTCGGACGGGGCGATTGTTTCCGGTGCCACCGACCAGCAGTTCGCAACGGTGTACGGCGTCGAACAGCCCGGCCTCGCGTTCACTGCGGCTGCCGGAACGCTGCCGGAGCGACATCGAAACGGGGCGATCGTCGGCGCGAGCGTCGCCGAGAGCCTCGGCTTGGCGGTCGGTGACCGCGTCGAGGTCGCCGGGGCTCAGACCCGCGTCGTCGCCGTCCTCGCCGAGAGCCAGACGTTCAGCCCGGTCGCCCCCGACGACGCCGTCTTCCTCCCAGAGTCGGCGTTCGCGGGGACCGGCTACGACCAGGTCCTCGTGGTGGCCGACTCCGGGACGGCAGCTCGCGCTGCCGCCGAGTCGATTCGCGAGTCGGTGAACGCCCGTGAGGCGCGCGTCGATGTCTTCGAGCTGGCGGCCATCGTCGACGAGATCAACGAGTTCTTCGACCTCCTCGGGACGTTCTTACTCGGGCTCGGCGGCATCTCGCTCGTCGTCGCTGGCGTCTCGATCCTCAACGTGATGTTGATGAGCACCGTGGAGCGCCGGCAGGAGATCGGCGTAATGCGTGCCGTCGGGGTGACCCGACGAGACGTGCTTCGCGTCCTGCTCGCCGAAGCCGGGCTCATCGGTGCGATCGGGGCAGTCGTCGGAACGGCCTTGACCGTCGTCGTCGTCGCCGGACTCGTCGTCTCGACGCCGGCGGTCGACACCGACGTGGTCCTCGACCCATCGAACGGGACGTATCTCGCGCTGGCGCTCACGTTTGGCGTCGGCGTCGGGCTGGTGAGCGGCGCGTATCCGGCGTGGAAGGCCGCGAACGAGCGGCCCGTCGAGGCACTCCGGAGCTAGCCGTCGGCAGCCTCCCAGTCGCGCGAGACCGGCTCCTCGCTCGCGTCGATCGCCGTCAACAGCCATGCCGCCGCGTCGTCGATCGCGGCCGCGTCAGTCCCGACGATCTTGAGCCGGTTGTGCTTCGCTTTGCGATCGGGATAACAGCCGACCGTGACGTCGTACCGACGCATTACCTCCTCGAGTGACGGAACGATGTTCGCCTCCGGCTCGACGGTGTAGAGGAACCGCGACCGACGCTCACCGGTGAACTCGTCGGCGACGGACCCGAACATCGACTCGAGTTCGTCCGGAATCCCCGGAAAGACGTAGACGCTCTCGAGTACGCACCCCGGTGCGAGTCCGGCCTCGTTCAACAGCGGTCGACTCTCTGCGGGAAGTGCCGCCTCCGCGTCGACGTCGACGTCCACGTCGCGGTCGGGCACGCGTGCGTCGATCTCGGCGAGCCCCGCCTCCACGTCCGCGCGGACGACCGGCGACACCGTGAGGTCTCTGTCGAAGGCGTCCGCGACCGCCTCGACGGTCACGTCGTCCGGGGTTCCGCCGATCCCGCCGGTGACGATCACGCGGTCGAAGGCGTCGGCGTACGCTGTGACCCGCTCGGCAATCGTCGCCCGCTCGTCCGGCAGCGCGAGCACGCGCGGGACGGTCACGCCGCGGGCTGCCAGCTGCTCGGCGAGCCAGCTCGCGTTCGTGTTCACCGTGTCGCCGGACAACAGCTCGTCGCCGACCGTGATCAGTGCAACGTCCATCGGTTGCACCTCGTCGTGACGACACGAGAGCGCTTCGGTGTGCGGGCGTGGGAGGCAGACGGTCGGCGCTCGGAACGCCGTCTCACTCGCTCCGGTCGTATGTCACGAACGCGAGGTCGTCGTCGGCCTCACGCGCCGTCTCCTCCCAGACGTCCTCGTCCCACGCTGGGAACTGCGTGTCCCCGTCCGGTCGCTCGGGAACCTCGGTCAGCACCATCCGATCGGCGAGCGGGAGGAACGCCTCGTACACGCTCGCGCCGCCGACCACGTACACGGTCTCGACGTCGCGGTCGGCTGCGGCCTGCCGCCCCAGCGTGGTCGCCTCCTCGACCCCGCCGGCGGTGACCACGCCGTCCGGGACATCGAGGTCTCGGGTGGTGAGAACGATACTCGTTCGATCGGGCAGCGGCTCGCCGATCTGCTCGAGGATGCTCTCGTAGGTGACGCGGCCGAGCACGACCGGGTGGCCCGTAGTCAACGTCTTGAAGTGAGCGAGGTCGCGAGGGTAGTGCCAGGGCATCCCGCCGTCGGCACCGATAACGCGGTTTTCAGCTATCGCCGCCACGACGACGAACGAGACGTCCCGCTCGTCCGCGTCGGCGCTCGGGCTCGCGTCCGCGTCATCGGTCTGGGGCTGGGTGTCGTCGGGCATCACTCGGCCACCGCGAACGAGAGTCCGTCCGCGCAGTCGTACTCTACGAGCGAGACGTCGTCGTACTGCAGCTCGTCGAGCGGGACGTCGGCGATCTCGAGGGTGGGTCGCGCACGCGGCTCACGCGAGAGCTGTTCGAGCAGTCCGGGGACGTGGTCGTACCCCGACTCGCCGGCTGGCTCTGCTGGAGCCGTCTCCACCAGCCAGTCTCGCACGTCACGGTACGCTGCCTGCGTCTCGACGGCTGCCAGCCGCTCTTGGAGCGCAGATAGGTTGTCGGCGTACCACTCGCCGCGTGCGCCCTGCCCGCAGTAGACGTGTGCGTCGACGATGGTGTGGCCGAACTCGCCCACGGTAAACTCGGTCCGCTGTGCGATCGCCTGCGCGAGCAGGGCGTAGGCCGCGAGATTGAACGGGATCCCGAGCGCGATGTCGCCGGAGCGCTGGGTGAGGTGGACGTTTACTCGTCCGTCCTGGACGTTCACCACGAACGTGTAGTGACACGGCGGAAGCGTCGAGACGGCCGCGTTTGCTGGGTGCCAGGCGCTCACCACCATCCGTCGCGAGTGCGGGTCCTCACGGAGCGTGTCGAGGACGTACCCGATCTGGTCGAACACGCGGCGCTTGGTGCCGTCAGGGGCGGTCTCGACGCGCACCCAGCGGTTCGCGTCGTCCGGCCACGACTCGCCGTCGAGCGTCGCGTCGTCGTCCGGCACGGGGAATCGTCGCCAGAAGCGGCCGTAGGCCGTGTCG
>Ga0209917_1000035_pt1 | contig 49689 bp, 43 predicted proteins | sample SalPon2_C_H2O_MG_FD_185710 | JGI IMG/M metagenome (GOLD analysis project Ga0209917, IMG submission 185710) | Salt pond water microbial communities from South San Francisco under conditions of wetland restoration - Salt Pond MetaG R2_C_H2O_MG... | ecosystem: Environmental > Aquatic > Non-marine... | reverse complement strand
CGCTCGCTGATGGAGCGGGGCGACGTTCTCGGGGTCGAACCCTTCGACGCCTGCCGGGATGTTCTTCGTCGGCACCCACATGGCCAGGCGTTCCTTATTGTTGACGACGTTGACGACCGTCGACGTCAGTTCTTCCTCGGTGTAGCCGAGTTCGGCGAGCGCGGACGCGAGCGCCGCCGTGTTGATGAACTCGCGCGCCGTCGCCCCGATGTGTTCGGGGGTGAACTCCGGCAGGTGCTCCTCGACGCTCCCGAAGAAGCCGACTTCGACGAGATGCTCGTGGATCGCCCAGCCGGGCTCGGCGAGTGTCTGATACTCCGTGCTGTTCTCGGCCGGAACGCCCATCGCCCGCAGTTCCGGGAGGCGTTCGACCTGGCCTTCGAGGGAAGCGAGCTCGCTACCGAGCAGACCCGCGTCGAGCGTGCCGACGAGGTCCGAGCGGATCGCTTCGCCCATCGCGGCGAGTTCCCCCGCCGTTTCCCCTTCTACTTCGCCCCTGAGATCGCTCAGGGTGAACTCGCTGCCTGCTGCCACTGCGCCGGTGAGCCCGACGACCTTGAGGAACTGTCGACGATCCTCTTGGTCGATCTCGGGCATTCCGTCGTTTACATATTGCGACATGCCATACCACTCCAACAGTAGCGTAGGAATTGTCTATATTTAACTTTGTGATATATATCACAATCGAAGGCCTAAATTAAAGTTCATTTTATACGCATCCATCAGGCACATTGCCGTAGGCGCGAGAAAGGGGGCGTCTACCCGTGGTTGTCGAATTTGTTCGGGTTACCGAACGGTCAACTGGCCGATCATGCCCGAGGCGGCGTGGGGCACGCAGACGTAGGTGTACTGTCCGGTCGTCTCGAAGGTGTGTCGATACGTGGTGCCGGCCTCGTTGAGCGAGATGTGGTTGATGTCGTCACCCGAGATGTCGTAACTCGCGAACGGTTCGGCGCCGTCCGGGAGGCTAACCTCGGGGTGGGCATCGGGATGACCCGAGACGTTGTGGCCGCCGGACTCGAAGACGAACTCGACCGTGTCTCCCTGTGAGACCGCCGTATTCGCCGGCTCGAACTGGAGGCTGCCGCCCGGCCCCACTGCAATCGTGGCGTCCGCCTCCTCCGTCGGCGTCGACGTCGCCGTGGCCGTCGGTTCGGGCGTGTCGGTCGCCGTGGCCGTGGCCGTCTCCGTCGCCGTCGGCTCACTACCGCCATCGCCGCCGTCCCCGCCGCCGCCTCCCCCGGAACATCCCGCGAGTCCGGCGAGGGCGATGCCGCTGAACGTGGCTGCGAATTTCCGGCGTGACAGGAACTTCTTCGACTGCTTTGAGACCATCGGCACGAACTTTGGTCTACACCCCTTAAAGTCTGTGAATTCGCGTCAGGGACTCCCACGCATACGTCCGTACATGTCCGATATTCAACCTCCTCGTCTCGCTCCGCCCGCAGTTTATATATCCTGCAATGCCAAGGGGAGAACGTGCGAGTTCGAGAGTTCCCTATCCTCGGCGACGAGGACGTGCCGACGGTCGAGGCGTTCGCCACGGGTCTCGACCGCGAGGCAGCACGCGTCCTCGCGTATCTCGTCGGCCGCGAGGAGTCCGATCGCTTCTCGGGCGAGGCGGCGTCGCGCCTCGCCGTTCGCGTCGGCGTCGACCTGGGCCGTGGCCGCGTCTCCGACGTGCTGGGTACGCTCACGGATCTGGGCCTCGTCGTCGAGACGACCGTCGACAGCGAGGCCCCCGGCCGGCCGCCCAAAGGGTGGCGTGCCGACGCCGGCCGCGACCGGACCCTCGCCCGCGTTCGCGCCCTCCACTCCCAGTCGTTGCTCGATCAGGCGGCCACCGTCGCCTCCGCGTTCGACGACGGCCTCTCCCTCGGCGGGACGGGCTCCGATCCCCGGAACCGCGACGCCGGCCGCGTCGCGGTCGGCCTGAACTGGGAGCCGAACGGGCTCCACGCCCCCCTGTTCGCCGGCACCTACGCCGACCACGGCGTCGACGTGACGCTCACCGGCTGTCGTGGCTCCAGTGCCTCCCTCTCGGCGGTCGCCGACGGCGACGTCGACGTCGGTCTCACCGGCGCCGCGACGTTCCTCCGCGCGCGAGATACCGTCGACGTGGTCCCGCTCGCCCTGTACTACCAGCGCGCGATGGTCTCCCTCTATACGACCCGATCGGCCTTCGGTGGCCCACTCCGGAGCGTCGAGGACGTCCGTGGCCGCCGCGTCGCCATGCCGGCCGGCTCCGAAACTGGCGCGCTCGGCCGACTCTTTCTCGCTCAGGCCGGCGTCGTCGACGACGTGACCGTCGTCCGTGCGAACGGCGAGGAGCGCGAGGCGCTGCTCGGTGGCGACGCTGACGTGGCGACCGGCGTCTTCACCGACCCCCTGCAACTGGAGGCCGCCGGCCACGACGTCGACTCCGTGTTGCTCGCCGACCACTTCCCCGTCCCCGGTCCCGCGTTCGTCGTTCGCCGGGAGACGCTCCACGAGCGCCCCGAGGCGCTTCGCGGGTTCCTCGAAGGGGCGATGGCCGGCTGGTCGGTAGCCCGGGCCGACCCGGCTGCCGCGGTCGACGCCCTCGCCGGCCACGTCGACGCCGCCGTCGCCGTCGACGACGAGCGACGAAAGCTCGACGGCGCGCTCGACCGCTTCGCGGGCGGGGACGCAGTGGAGAAGAACGGCTGGGGGTGGCACTCGCCGGAGACGTGGGAACGGCTCCGGGTCGCCCTCGAACAGGCCGCGACTCTCAACCCATGATCTCCGTCGAGAACCTCTCGGTCACGTACGGCGACCTCCGCGCGCTCGACGACGTGTCCATCGACATCGGTGACGGCGAGTTCGTCACCGTCGTCGGCCCGTCCGGCTGTGGCAAGACCACGCTGTTGCGTACCATCGGTGGGCTGGAGTCGCCGACGGCCGGTCGCGTCAGGGTCGACGGCGACCCCCCCGAGGCCGCACAGTCGAACGCCCGCCTCGGCTTCGTCTTTCAGGATCACACTCTCCTTCCATGGAAGACGGCCTTGGAGAACGTCACCTTCCTTCGCCGAATGGCGGGGAAAGACCCCGATCCCGAGGGCGCCCGCGACCTGTTGGCGACGACCGGCCTCGATGGCTTCGAGGACACCCGACCCGCCGAACTCTCCGGCGGCATGAAACAGCGCGTCGCCATCGCGCGCGCCATCCATCTCGGCGCCGACGTGTTACTCATGGACGAACCCTTCGGCGAACTCGACGAGATCACCCGCGACGAGATGAGTGTCGAGATCCTCCGCCTGTGGCGCGAGAACCGCAAGACCGTCGTCTTCGTCACCCACAGCGTGCCCGAGGCCGTCTTCCTCGGCGACCGCTGTCTCGTCGTCTCCGGTGCCGGCACGGCCGACGGCTCCGGCACTGGCAACGGCACGCCGGGCCGGATCGTCGGCGAGTTTGACATCGACCTCCCCCGCCCCCGCGACGAGTCGGTGTTCGGCTCGGAGGCGTTCGGCCGACAGGTCGCGCGGGTGCGCGGGTCGCTCCACGACGACGCATGACGGGCGTCGTGGCACCCACACCCCGGCGAATCGCCGCGACGGTCCGCCGTTCCGGCACCTCACGACCGCCATGAGCGTCGCCGAACGGGTCCCTGCCCCTAGCGTCGTCCTCCCCGTTTCGGGCCTTCTCGTCGCCGTCGCCGCCTGGTGGGCACTCACCGTCGCCCTGGCTATCCCACCGTATCTCCTCCCCTCGCCCGCCGCCGTCGCCGCTCGCCTCGCCGGCAACCCCGACCTCTATCTGGCGAACGCCGTCACGACGTTGCGCAAGATTCTGATCGGCGGCGCCGCCGGTATCGCGTCCGGCTTCACCATCGCGCTCGTCGTCTGGGCGGTGCCCGTCCTCGAACGGGCGCTCTACCCCTACCTCGTCGCCCTGCGCGTCCTCCCGAAAATCGCCGTCGCACCGGTGTTTCTCATCTACTTCGGCGTCGGCTTCGAGACGGCCATCGTCTTCGTCGCCCTGATCGTCTTCTTCCCCGTCGTCGTCGGAACGGCGGCGGGGCTGGATCGCACGCCGGCGTCCCACCTCGACTTACTCCGGTCGGTCGACGCCGACCCCGTTCGCACCTTCTTCGCCGTCCGGCTTCCACACGCTCTCCCGGACGTGTTCGCGGGCGTGAAGCAGTCGGTGACCCTCGCCGTCGTCGGCGCCGTCGTCGCCGAGTGGATCCTCTCGAACGACGGCCTCGGCTCGCTCGTCCTCGTCGCCTCCGAGAACGTCCAGGTCGACGTGATGCTCGCGGCGCTGGTCGTCCTCCTCGGCATGGGACTCCTCCTCTACGGCGGGGTGTCGCTCTGTTATCGCGCCGTCGCGTGGCAGTGATCACCCCCAGTCCAGCCGCCGCTCCACGGCCGCCGGCCCGAGATAGAACCCGAGTCCGAGAAGCGTGAGGACGACCAGCGCCGCGAATGTGGTGCTCGTCCGCAGGTATTCGGCGGAGTCGAACAGGCGGTAGCCGAGCCCCGACTGGAGGGTGAGAAACTCGGCGACGACGGTGCCGACGACGGCGAGGGTCGCGGCGAGTTTCACGCCGGCGAAGACGCTCGGCGCCGCCGCCGGCACCCGCACCCGGAGGAAAGTTCGGGCCGGCGGCGCCCGCACCGAGCGCGCGAGGTCCGTATACTCCGCCGGGACGGCGCGGAGGCCGTCCACCGACGCGATGGCGACGGGAAAGACCGTCATCGTCGTCACGAGCGCCGCCCGCGCGAGGACGCCGTCGCCGATCCAGAGGAAGACGAGCGGGGCGATGGCGATCAGGGGGGCGATACGGAGCGCGATCAGATAGGGGTGGAGGACGGCGTCGGCGGTCCGGGAGCCGACCATCGCGAACGCGAGGGCGAGACCGACGACGACGCCGCCGAGGAGACCGATCGCCGCGGTCAGCGCCGTCGTCGCCGCGGCGGCGAGGAGCGTCCCGCGCGCCGCCAGCCCCGCCGCCACCACGTCACCGGGCCCGGGCAAGATCACTTCGGGGACGCCCGTCGCCGTTACGAACCACTGCCACCCGCCGACGACGACGGCGGCGACGACGAGTGGGGGCCAGACGCGACCGACGACCGACCGGACGGCGTCGCCGCTCATCGCCGCCGTCCCCACCGCCGGGAGCCGTCGGTCACTCGTCGCCATCAGACCACGTCGGTGTACGAGCCGACGAACCGGGAGTCGGTGTCGAGATACTCGTTCGTCCAGACCGACGACGGATCGACCTCGCCGCCGAGGGCGTCGGCGCCGGCGAGGGCGTCGTGAATGACCTGCCACGGTTCGCCCGTGCTCCATCCCCAGCCGTGTTCGGCCACGGCGTCGCCGGTCATGAAGCCGTTCGCCATCCGTTCCCACTTCCGCTGCTGTTGGTCGCGGGACTCCTCGAGGACGCCGTTCGCGTCGACGAGGAGGTCCGTCGCCTCGCCGGGCCGCTGGTGTGCCCACGCCGCCCCGCGCGCGGTCCCCCGGAGGAACGCGCGCACCGCCTCGGCGTTGTCGCCAGCCCACTCCCGGTTCGTCGCGAGGACGTGACCGTAGGAGGGAATCGAATCGCCGACGGCGAGGCTGTCGACGGTGTACCCCTGTGCCTCGGCGCTGATGGCGTCGCCGAAGACGCCGCCCGCGGCGTCGATTTCCCCCGAGAGGAGTTGCTGGACGGTGTCGTAGCCCGTGTCCACCATCTCCACGTCCTCACGGACGCCGGCGTCTTCGAGCAGGAGGCTAGTGAGCATCCGGACCATCCCCGGCCCGGTGCCGACAGTCTTGCCCGCCAGTTGATCCGCGCTCGTCAGTTCGCCGCCGAACGTCTCGCGGGTGGAGAACACCACGGCCGGGCTCTTCTGCATCACGACCCCCACCGACAGCGGCGAGAGGTCGCGGCTGTTGACGTTCAACACCTGGTCACTGCTCGTGACCGCGAAGTCGACGTTGCCGAGGCCGGCCTGTTTCGCCGAGAACGTCGACCCCTCCCCCGTCCGAATCTCCCCGAGCGTCAACCCCTCCGCCTCGTAGAACCCGTTCGCCTTCGCGGCGAAGTAGGGGACGTGCAGGCCGCTCGGCTTCCAGTTCAGGAGCAGCGAGGACTCTCCCGGAATCGGCGTCCCCGTCGTCGTCCCCGTCGGCGACGCCGTCTCGCCCCCGTCGCCACCGGCGCCACCGCCGTTCGTGCCGCCGAGACAGCCGGCCAGTCCGCTCGCGCCCATTCCCGTGGCCGCGAGAAACGCTCGCCTCGTAGTCCCGCTCATGCGCGGCAATCAGGATACGAATAGTATAAAAATTCCGGTGAAACGTTTATCAGCTAACTCCAAGCTCGTCTTCCGGCGGTGACCACTCGAACTCCAACTCCAGTTCTAGCTGGCGGTGTGTCTCCCCGACGAACTCCACTTCGACCTCAATGGGCTCGTCGAACTCGAAGGGAATCTTCCACTCGTCGGTGGAGATGGTCAGTCGAGGTTCGGATTCGATCTGGTCGGCGAGATCGCGCAGGAAGGCGGCGGTCGATTCGCGGGAGAGTCGCACTTCCCGCTCGAAATACCCCTCGGTGACGGTTCGTGGCCCGTCGTTCGCGTCCGGTAAGTCGGCCATGAGCGATCTATAGAGGAGAGAGGTAAAATAGTGTGCGTCCCAAGGAATGATAACGAATGTCCCTGTTCGACGTGCTCGGGAGCAAGGCGCGGCTGAAGATCATCCGCGAACTCGCGACCGAGCCCCGCTACGTCTCCGAACTCGCGGATCGGGTGGGGATGGACGGCAAGACGGCGGTCCATCACCTTTCGACGCTGGAGGAGGCGGGCATCGTCGAGAGCTACCGGACGAGCCAGCGGAAGTACTATCGCCTCACCAAGCGGATCGAACTTCGAGCCTCTCCCGAACCCGACCCGATGTTTCTCCTTCACGCCGACGAGGTCGACGACTCCGAACGGACCCGATAGTTGGCCGCTCGACACGTCTCTGCCAGCATGTATAATAATTCAATGCACGTTACTACTCGCGTACTAACATACATGTAGGACCACCCCTTCCGACGGTCCATGACACGCAAGCAGATGGTTGTCGGTATCGTGTTGTTACTGTCGCTACTCGTCGCTTCTCCCGCGGCGTCCGCGGTTGCGGACGACCTCGGCGCGAGCGGCCCGGTCGACCTCGTCAGCGCGCAGGAGGCGGGCGAAGAAGGCGAAGCGGGTGAAGAAGAGGAAGAAGGCGGCATCGAGGGGGCCATCGAGGGCTTCATCGAGGCACAGGGGACCGTGGGGGCGGTGATCGTCCTCCTCGGCGGCATCCTCCTGCTCACCGCCTGTACGGAGAAGCTCATCAGCTACCTCGCCCGCGCCTCGATCAACATGAAGATGTCCCTGTTCGCGCTGGCGATCATCTTCACCGGCTTCGAGTTCGACGACACCATCCTCGCCTTGGTCCTGTCCGGTGGGGGTCTGGAGGGGGCGGCGCTCGGGACGGCGCTCGGGACGGGCCTGGCGATCATCGGCGTGACCCTCGCGCTCGCCGCCATCGTCCGTCCGTTCCCGGTCGACCTCCCGAACGACTACATCGCCATCTTCGGTCTCGCGCCGCTCATCCTCGTTCCCTTCGTCCTGCTCGGGACGCTGACGGCCATCCACGGCGTCATCCTGACGGCCTTTTTCGTCTTCGCGTTCGGGTACTTCATCGTCCGGGAGCGCCAACGCGACGTGCCGGTGTTCCGGAACACGGAACTCGGGAAACAGCTCCGGCCCGACGGCGGAACCGCGACGCAGTCGGACGCACTCGAAGAGATTCCCGAGGAGCGCGTACTGGGCGATCTCGCGGACTCCGGACTCGTCTGGATCGTCCTCTCCATCGTTGCGCTCGTGGGCATCGTCTTCGCGGCGATGCTCCTGGAGGGCGGCTCCGAGGTGGTCATCGAAGGGTTCGGCATCTCCGAGACGGTCTTCGGGGCGACGTTCCTCACGCTCCTGCTCACCTTCGAGGACATCATGCTCACCATCGAACCGGTCCGGCGTGGGTTCCCGGAGATCGGCGTCGGCAACGTCATCGGGAGCGTCCTGTTCTCCGTGACCGGCAACATCGGCGTTATCATGTTCCTTAGCGAGGTGAACATCTCGTCGACCGTGCTCACCTTCCACCTCCCGGCCATGATCGTCGTGACCGCACTCGCCGCCTACTTCTTCTACCAGGGCGAGATGAAGCGCCGGCACGGCTACCTGCTCGGCGGCCTCTACGTCGCCTACTGGGTCATCGCGCTCGTCATGTTCAGCGGCGTGCCGATCGGGGAGTGAGCTACACCACGTAGTTCGCGACCCAGTACGCCACGTACGCGCCCAGCAGGAGGAATCCGGTCGGGCGTCCCACTTTTCCCCGGTAGAACGCGGCGGCGACGACGAGCATCGTCCCGAAGAAAAAGGGCCAGTGGACGGTCACGACCGTTCCGGCGGTGTTCAGCGGGTGAACCAGCGCGATCAGGCCCGCGTTCGCGCTGACGAAAAAGAGCATGCTCCCGACGACGTTGCCGACGCCGATGTGGGGTCGCCCCCGCCGGACGGGTTCGACGGTCAAGAACAACTCTTCGAGCGACGCGATGAAGCTCATGACGGTCGCGCCGAAGGCGAGTCCGGTCACGCCGAGGATCGCGAGGATGGCCTTCGCCCCCTCGACGGCGAGTTCCGAGCCGACGGTCATCCCGACCGCGGCGACGACGGCGATGGCGAGGAAGGCCGCTCCCTCGTACTGCTCCGGCACGCGCTCCTCGACGAAGTCGTCGACGTCGAGGTCCAGGTCGAAGTCGAACCACTCGTCTTCGTCCTCCGTCTCGGCCGTCTCACGCTCTTCCTCCATGATCTCGACCTCCTCGGCCGACAGGTAGCGGGTGTCCGTGTACCGTTCGAGCGTGTAGATGATGGCGAGGTAGGGGACGAACGTCGCGGTGAGGACGATGCCGTCGAACTGCGAGAGCGTGCCGTCGAGCGCGAGGCCGAAAAAGAGGAACGGGGCCAGCAGCATCAGCCCCAGATAGTTCCGCGGTACGTCCGTCTCGAAGGGGACGAGCACGCCCGCGAGGCCGACGGCGGCGCCGAGGATGAAGAGGGCCTCCCCGAAGACGGTACCGAGCGCCAGATCCGGCAACTGATCGTACGCCGCCGCGATGCCGAGGATGACGTTCTCCAGGTCGGTGCCGGCGAGGACGACGGTGAGAAAGAAGCCCGAAACCCCGAGCGCGAGGGCACCCTCCGCCACCGCCTCGATGAACGTCTCGACGCTCACGACGACGATGACGACGCCGACCAGGAACAACACGACCGAAACCAACTCTCCCGACAGTCCGAGCACCATGCGAGTTGAAGGGAGAAACGGAGGGTGCTACATAAACCCACCCGACGCCGCTCGTCGGCGCTACAGGTTCGAGGCGTGATCGCCGCCGTCGACGGGGATGGCCGCCCCGTTGACGTAGCTCGCGCGGTCGGACGAGAGGAAGGCGACCACGTCGCCGAACTCCTCGGGTTGGCCGATCCGTTCGGCCGGGTTGCCGGCGCTCCACTCCGCCACGCCCGTCTCGTAGTCGGGGTAGTCGCCGCGCTCGACGCCCTGCTCGACCAGTTCCGCGATCCGCGGCGTCTCGTGGGTGCCCGGCAACACCGTGTTCGCGCGCACGTCGGGGGCGAGTTCGGTCGAGAGCGTCTTCTCCAGGCCGACGACGCTCATCCGCACCGAGTTCGAGAGGACGAGGCCGTCGATGGCCTCCTTGACGCTCCCGGAAGTGACGTTGACGATGGTGCCGCCGCCGTCTTGCAGATGGGGCGCCGCCTCGCGGACCAGCCGGACGACGCTCATCACCAGCAGATCGTACGCCTCGTACCAGTCCTCGTCGGTGGTGTCGAGGAAGGGGCCACTCGGCGGCCCGCCGGCGCTCGTGACGAGGTGGTCGAGGCCGCCGAACTCATCGACGGTCCGCTCGACCAGATGAGTCACGTCGTCGGGGTCGGTGAGGTCACCCTGCACGGCGACCACCTCGCCCGTCGCGTCCTCCCGTACGTCCGCGAGGGCGTCGTCGAGGCGGTCCGGATCGCGCCCGTTGATGACGACGTTCGCCCCCTCGGCGGCGAGCGCCGCCGCCGACGCCTTCCCGAGGCCGCTGCTGGAGGCCGAGACCAGTGCCGCGTTGCCGTCGAGTCCGAGATTCATGCCCCGACCTGCCACGCCGCCGTTGAAAGAGCCACCGGAGGCGGAAATTCGTTCGCTACCGACTCCCAAACGGTAAAGTCGGTCCGCGTCCCGAGAGTGGACATGAACGGATACTCCGTCGCCGGGGACGGATCGTCCGCCCGCCCCGTCCTCGCCAGCACCCGGAGGGACGTATGAGCCTCATCGCCGTCGCCGAACTCTCCCACCCCGACCTCGCCCTGACGCCGACGATTCGGTCGACCGACGCCGACGTACAGGTGGTCTCACACACCGCCACCGATCCGGAGACGGGGATGTTCTTCTTTCTCGTCGAGACGGAGTCGTTCCCGACGTTCGAAGCCGCCCTCGAACGCGACCACACCGTCGCGGAGTCGATGCTCGTCGCCGAGGCGTCGACGACGCGCATCTACCGCCTCCGCCACACCCCCGGGACGAAGCTCATCTCGCCCACGACGACGGAGATGGGCGGCCTCATGCTCGAAGCCGAGAGCACGGCGCGTGGCTGGTCGGTGCGGATGCAACTCCCCGACCGCGAGACGCTCGGCACGCTCTGGGAGCACTGCGACCGCGAGGACATCGAGTTCGACCTCGGTCACATCTACTCGCTCGACGAGTTCTCCGTCGACGACCGAATCGGACTCACCGACGCCCAGCGCGACACCCTCGTGACCGCCTACGAGGCCGGCTACTTCGAGGAACCCCGCGGCACGTCGCTCCAAGCGCTCGCCGAGGACCTCGGCATCTCCCCCACCGCGGTCGGCGGCCGCATCCGTCGGGGCACTTCCCGACTCATCGAACGAACGCTGATCGACGACTCGTAGGGCCGACTCAACCGTCCCGGCCCGCCCGGACGCCCCCAATCGACGACGCGCGGTCACATAAACGCCGCAGGTGAGACACCCGTGAAGTCAGGTCGTTCCTCTTCGAGGCCTACCTATGAGCACCGCTACCACGGATCAGGGTGATATCCATCGGGTCCACCACGATGGAGACGGTCGGTTGAGCGACACCCTCGTCGACGCCGTTGCAGACCTCACCGACACTGCGCCCACCGACCTCCCACCCCTCGAAACCCGGATCAACGTCCCGGCACTCGACGCACTGTGGGAGACCGACGCCCCCGGCCGCCCAACCGCCGGCTGTCTCACGTTCACCTACGGCGGCTACGTCGTCGTCGTCCGCAGTACCGGCGTCGTGTTGCTGCGCGAGACGGCCGGCGCCGAATAAATCGCCCCGACGGCGACGCGTCGCTACCGACGATCCGTCGAACGTGGGCGGTCCGTGACCGATCGAACTCGCTGGGCAACGTCCGGGCTCACGGCGCGCTCGGCCGCCGCCGCCGTTTCACCGGGTCACGCACCGACTCTCGACCGGCTATTTTTTCCGTTCCGGATACACAATTTACAATTACAGTTAGTATACTGTCGCCTGTGCGGAAGATATCGCGTAAGACTGAGATTATTCTGCGAAAAGAACAACGAATATGGATGTTATGGCGGCGGGTTCGTTACCCGTTCAGCCGCTCGCGCCGCCACGCCTCGGTGTCGCCGGCCTGATTGAACGTGTAGACGTGGAGTCCCCGGATTCCGTAGTCGGGGTCGTCGGCGTAGGGGGCGAGGCCGTCGACGAGGGCATCGGGGGTGTACTTCCCGCGTGAGCCGACGAGTTGGCGCACGAACCCGAGGATGCCGCTCGTCTTCTGCAGGAAGCGGATCGAATCCCCGACGCCGACCTTCTGGGAGATGCTCAGGAGGCGCTGATATTTCATCACGCCCGGAATCCCCACTTCGACGGGGAGGTCGATCCCGCGGTCACGGATCGTCTCGATCCAGTCCGTGACCGCGTCGGGGTCGTAACAGAGCTGGGTCGTGATGTACGTCGCGTACGGTGCCTTCCGGTCCATCGCCTCGGCGAGCGTGCGGTCGTCGAGGAAGTCGTGGCCCTCGGGGTAGCCGGTGATGCCCACTTCGTCGAACTCGTGGCCGAGTTCGTCGAGGGCCGTGAGGAGTTCGTACGCCGACTCGAACTCGCCGATCGGCTCCTCGCGGTCGCCGCCCGGCACGAAGATATCGGTGATCCCCGCGTCGAGCAGCCGGCTGGCCACCTCGTCGAGGTGGTCGCGGTCCTCGACGTAGCGCGCCGCGACGTGTGGGATCGGTTCGTAGCCGCGGGCGGCGGCCTTCTCGGACCACTCGACCGTCGCGTCGAGGCCGAGCTGTGGCGACGCCGTGACGGCGATGGCCGCCCCGTCCGGAAGCTGTTCCATCTGCCCTTCGAAGCTGTCGAACGGCATCAGCTCGAAGCGTGGCTCGCTGAGCAGGCTCGATGCGCCCTCGGCGCGTTTCGATGTGGTGAGTGACATGTGGTGGGTTCCGTTCGTCGTCCCTACGGCCCGGCGGCGGTTAACTCCATTCCCGGAGTTACTCTTCGTTCTCTTTCCGAGCGTTCAGCTTCGCCTGTTCACGGGCGCTCGGGTTGACCGACTCCTTGAACGGGACCTCGGAAACCGTCGCGTACGCCGGCTCACCCGCTTCCTCGGAGTACTCGTCGGGCAGGTGGACGTTGAACTCGAGGTCGAGGTCGTGCTCGTAGATTTCGTCGTTGAGCAGGGCATCCGTCTCCGCCTGCAGTTTCTCGGCGGGCACGAAGCCGAGGCCGACGTTCGTCTCGAGTTCCGGATTCCACCACGGCGAGGTCATGTAGCCACACTCCTCGCCCGTCTCCGGATCGGAGATGAGCCAGAAGTCCGGTGCGTAGTCGCGGATCGGCTCGCCCGCAATCTTCAGGCCCACGAGTTTGAGGTTGAACGGGTACTCGCCGTCCTCGATCAGGGCCTTCTGGCGTTCGAGCTCTTCCTTGCCGATGTAGTCGCCCGCCTTGTCGTCGGGGACCTGATAGCCGAGGTTGACCTGGAACGGTGACGTCTCGTGGTCCATGTCCTGGCCCCACGAGAGGATGCCGGCCGCGATCCGGCGGTGGTGTCCGGGTGCGATCTGTCGGCCGCCGTGATCTTTCACCGTCTCCATCACCGGGTCCCAGACGGCTTCGGCGTTCTCGCTCGCGTCCTTGACGTAGACTTCGAAGCCCTTCTCGCCGGAGAAGCCGGTCTGGCTCACCAGCACGTCACAGCCGTTGATCTCGGCGTCCATGAGCCCGTAGTACGGGATGTCGCTCACTTCCTCGCCGACGACTTCGACCATCACGTCTTCCGAGAGCGGTCCCTGAATCTGCATCGGCGCCACGTCGATTTCGTCGATTTCGACGTCGAAGTCCATGCCGACGTTGACACCCTGGAGCCACTGCATGAGCGTCGAGTCCGAGATGGAGAACCAGAACTCGTCGTCCGCGACGCGCAGGAGGACCGGGTCGTTGAGGATGCCGCCGTCCTCGTTACAGAGGATGACGTACTTGCCGCGCATCGTCTCGATTTCCGTCGCGTCCCGCGTGATCACGTAGTCCGTGAGCGCCTCCGCGTCCGGTCCCTTCACGCGAATCTGACGCTCGACTGCCACGTCCCACAGCGTCACGCTCTCGGTCAGCGCCTCGTACTCCTTCATCGCGCCGCCGTCTTCCGGTTCGACGAGGCCGCGCGGGTGGTAGATCCGGTTGTAGACGGTACAGCGCCACGCACCCTCCTCGTTGAACGACTTATCGAAAAACGGGGATTTGCGTACACGGGTCGAGACGAGCATCCGAATACCCGGATCGCCGGTCTGTCGCAGGTTCCGCGGCACTACGCGGTCGGACTGGTCGACTTCCGGATGATTCGGGTGTGCATCGAGCGTCTGGGATTCGTTGTTCGTCATCTATCCACGACGATGACCGCCATCCAGATAAGGGTGGACCACAGCTATCTCGTACATATAAGAGGCCCCCCGCCACGGGCCGTTCGTCGGCCGCCACAATTTAACGCCTCTATCCGCGTTAAGAATTATCCTTCGTCTCCCGTGACTTTGGTATATAAATGGGTGTCGTCGCGGAGGTGGGAATATAAGACGCACCGGACGTAGTGTTTCGGTATGAGTGATGAAAACACGCTACCCAGCGACGCCGGCACCGTAATCATCGGCGCGGGCATCGTGGGGTGTAACCTCGCGTATCAGCTGACTGAGTTGGGCCGCGACGACGTGGTGGTCGTCGACCAGGGACCGATGCCGACGACTGGCGGTTCCTCGTCACACGCGCCGGGCATCATGTTCCAGACGGCCGAGCCGAAGGAGCTCTCGAAGTTCGCGAACTACAGCCGACAGCTGTACTCCGAACTCGAAGGCCGAGACGGTCGGCAGGCGTACAACGAGACGGGCGGCATCGAGGTTGCCCGCAGCGAGGAGCGGATGGCCTTCCTCCAGCGACGGGTCGAGCACGCGACGGCGTGGGGCATTCCGGACCCACAGCTGCTCACGCCCGAAGAGGTCACGGACCACCTGCCGCTCGTCGACGAGAGTCAGATCCTCGGCGGCTACTACTCGCCGACCGACGGGCAGGTGTCGGGCGTCATCGCCTGTGACGCGCTAGCCCGCGAGGCGATGGACCGGGGCGCAACGTTCGTCCCACACACCCGTAGCGAGGATGTCGAAGTCGTGGATGGCTCCGTCAAGGCGGTCGTCACCGAACGCGGAACGATCGACTGTGACGAAGTCGTCGTCGCGACGAACATCTGGGCCCGCCAGTTGGGCGAAAAGTTGGGCGTCCACCTGCCCGTGACACCGGTCGAACACCAGTACACGATGACCGAGCCGCTGGACGAACTCGCCGACAGCGCGGTCGATATCACTGACCATCCGCTGTTCGAGGGCTACGAGAACGTCTCCGGCGAGAAGGCGAAACGGCTGCTCGTCGGCCCGGACCGTCCGATCCTACGCGACCAGGACAACGCCATGTACTACCGGAACCACGGCGACGCCTACGGCATCGGCTCGTACAACCACGAGCCAATCGTGCCGGACCCACAGGACTTGGGCGGCAACGACCCCGAGGGTGAGCAGGGTTCCGTCCACGAGTTCACGGACTACCACATGGAGAACCCGACCCATCCCGACCGACCGCACAAGGCCCCGCGACGGGCCTCCGACGAACTCCTCCCGGCGACGGCGGACAAGGACCTGGAGTTCAAATACAACGGGATGTTCGCCGAGTCACCCAACGGTCTGCCCGTAATGGGGCCGGTACAGGAACTCGACGGGCTGTGGACGGCGGCGGCCATCTGGGTCACCCACGCCGGCGGCGCGGCGAAGGCGCTCGCGGAGTGGATGGAGAACGGCGTGCCGCGCCTGCCCGACGGCCCGATCGACCTCGCGCACTGTGACGTCAATCGCTTCGACGACCACGAGGGAAGCTGGGACTTCGCACGCGACATCGGCGGCGAGGAGTATCGCATCGTCTACAACATCATGCATCCCAAGTGGGTGTGGGAAGGCAAACAACGCGATATCCGCCGGACGCCGATGTACCACTCCCACATGGAGTACGATGCGGAACTCTGGGCCTCCGCCGGCTGGGAGGAGCCCCAGTGGTTCGAGTCGAACGCGGATCTGGTAGAGCGGTACAGTGACCGGATCCCCGACCGCAACGGATGGGAGGGCGTTTACTGGTCGCCCATCGAGGGCGCCGAACACCTCCACGTCCGCGAGCACGTCGGCCTCCACGACATGACCGCGTTCAACAAGATGGAAGTCGTCGGGCCCGAGGCCAGTGAATTCGTCCAGCACCTCTGTACGAACGACATGGACCTCGACGTGGGACAGGTTCGGTACACCCTGATGTGCAACGAGGAGGGCGGCGTTCGCGCCGACATCACAGTGACCCGCACCGGCGACGACCGCTACCTCCTGCTCACGACGGGCCGCGAGGTGGGTAACAATCACGTCGCGTGGGTGCGCGAACAGGCACCCGAGGGCGCCGTCGTCAACGACGTGACCTCCAGTCTCGCCGCGATGGTCTGTACCGGTCCTGATGCGCGGAACGTCCTCTCCAAAGTCGCCGATGCGGACCTCTCCGACGACGCGTTCCCCTTCTTCACGAGCCAGCAGTTCTACATCAAAAACGTCCCCGTCACCGCCCTCCGGGTCTCCTACGCGGGCGAACTCGGCTGGGAGCTCTACACGCCCTCCGAGTACGGCGAGCGGCTCTGGGAGCACGTTTTGGAGGCGGGCGAGGAGTACGACATCCGTCCCTACGGCAACGGTGCGCTCGACTCCCTGCGCATCGAGAAGGGCTTCCGGCTGTGGGGTGAGGACCTCCACACCGAACACAACCCCTTCGAGGCCGGCCTCGACTTCGCGGTCGACCTCGACACCGATTTCATCGGCAAGGACGCCGTCGCCGCCGCCGCCAACGGCGACAACATCAGCCACGAAGTCGCGTGTCTGACCCTCGACGACCCTGAGGCGGCGATTCTCGACGACCGCCCGGTTCTCGACCCCGAAACTGACGAAGCCATCGGGTACGTCCACTCCGCCGAGTACGGCTACTCGACCGGTGCCTGCGTCGCCTACACCTATCTCCCGCCGTCGCACGCCGACCCTGGAACCGACGTGGAGATCCTGTACGAGGGCGAGAAATACGCTGCGACCGTCCGTGAGGAGCCGCTGATCTAGATGAGCGACGACTTGCCTTCCACCGCGAAGACGGTCATCGTCGGCGCGGGCGCCGTCGGCTGTAGCGTCGCCTACCACCTCTCGGAACTCGGCGCGGAGGATATCGTCGTCGTCGATCAGGGACCCCTTCCGGTCACCGGCGGGTCCTCCACGCACGCGCCCGGCATCATGTTCCAGACGTCGCCGTCGAAACTCATGACGAAGACGGCGTACTACACCAGCCGTCTCCTCTCCGACGCCGGCGTCTACGACGAGGTCGGCGGCATCGAAGTCGCCCGCTCCGAGGAGCGGATGGACTTCCTCCAGCGACGGGTCGAACACGCGACGGCCTACGGCCTGCCCGACCCGCAACTCCTCTCACCCGAGGAGGTGACGGCGTATCTGCCGCTCGTGAACGAGGACGAGATTCTGGGCGGCTACTACTCCCCGACCGACGGTCGGGTCGACGGTATCGCCGCGCTCCAGTGGTACATCGAGAACTCGAACGCCGACTTCTACGGCCACACGTCGGTCACCGACTTCGACGTGCGTGGCGGCTCGGTCACCGCCGTCGAGACGGACCGGGGTCGCATCGAGTGTGACCGCTGTGTCCTCGCGACGAACAACTGGGGGTACAAGACGGGGCAACTCGCCGGGCTGGATCTGCCCATCGTACCCGTCGAACACCAGTACGCCGTCACGGAGCCCATCGAGGAACTGGCGGGCGCGGAGCCGACGGCCCGCATCGACACCGGCGACATGGAGGTGCCGGGCGACCACCGCATCGCCGACGCGATGAGCCGGGGGCCGACCCGGCCGGTCGGCCGTGATCAGGACAACTCCCTCTACTTCCGCACCCACGGCGACGCCATCGGTCTCGGGTCGTACAACCACGAGTCGCTGACGGTCGACCCCGACGCGATGGGTGAGAACACCGAACGCCGGCAGGCCTCCGTCCGCGACTTCACGGACGAACACTGGGAGCGCGCGACCCATCCCGACCGTGACAAATCCCCCAAGCGGGCGTTCGAGGAACTCCTCCCGGTCAGCGAGGACGCCGCGTTCGAGGCGACGGAGAACGGCATCTTCGTGTTCACGCCCGACGGCATGCCCGTCCTCGGTGAGACGAACGCCGTCGACGGCCTGTGGACCGCCCTCGCCATCTGGTGGACTCACTCCGGTGGCTACGGCAAGATCCTCGCGGAGTGGATGGAGACGGGCGTCCCGAAGCTCCCGTCGGGTCCCGTCGAAACCGGCGGCATCCACGTCGATCGGTTCGAACCCCACGCCGGCGAGAAGGGCTACTTCGTCGACCGCGGGGCGACGCGGTACCGACAGGTGTACAGCATCGTCGAGCCGCGTTGGCAACCCGACGACCACCGTGGCCTGCGGCGGAGCCCCTTCTACCCTCAGCAGGACGCCCTCGGCGCCGAGTTCTACCAGGCCGGGGGCTGGGAGTCGCCGCAGTGGTACGAGTCGAACGCCGACTTGGTCGAGCGCTACGAGGACGAGATACCCGAACAGGACGGGTGGCGGGGGATCAACCGCTCGCCCATCGAGGCGGCCGAACACCTCCACACCCGCGAGCACGTCTCGATGTTCGATATGACCTCGTTCAGCTCCATCGTCGTCGAGGGCGCGGGCGCCACCGATTTCCTCCAGCGGCTGTGTACGAACGACGTGGACGTCGACGAGGGGCGGGTCCGCTACTCCCTCCTCTGTAACGAGGGCGGGGGGATTCTGGCGGACGTGACCGTCGTCCGCCTCGGCCCGGAGGAGTTCGTGGTGACGACCGGCGGCGGCAACTCGCCGGGCATCCACGGCGGCTGGCTCGAAAAGCACGCCCCGGAGACGGTGTCGGTCACCGTCGAGGAAGGGGCTCGATCCACGATTGGACTGTGGGGGCCGAAATCCCGGCTCCTCCTCCAGCGGGTCACCGACGCCGACGTGTCCGCGGAGGGGTTCCCCTACTTCAGCGCCAAGCGCATCCACGTGGGCGAGGTGCCCGTCCTCGCGCTCCGGGTCTCCTACGTCGGCGAACTCGGCTGGGAGCTGTGGGCGCCGACGGAGTACGGCTCCCGCCTCTGGGAGACGCTGTGGGAGGCGGGTCGGGACCTCGACGTGCGGCCGATGGGCGGCGGCGCTCTGGAGTCGATGCGTCTGGAGAAGGGCTACCGGCTCTGGGGAACCGACATCGACACCGACGCCAACCCCTTCTCGGCGGGGCTCCCCTTCGCCGTCGACATGGACACCGACTTCGTCGGCCACGACGCGCTGGCCGAGGTGCAGGCATCGGGCCCGGACACCCGACTCACGCCGCTGACCCTCGACGACTCGTCCGACGTCGTCCTCGGCGGCCGGCCGGTCCTCGACGGCGGTGAGGCGTCGGAGACGGGCGAGGCGCTCGGCTACGTCGTCGCCGGCGACTACGGCTACAGCGTCGGCGAGTCCATCGCCTACGCGTACCTCCCCAGCGAGTACGCCGACGCGGGGACGCCGGTTCAGGTCCTGTGCGAGGGGACGACCTACGACGCCACGGTGCGTGACGAACCGCTGTTCGACCCCGGCCGAGAGAAGATCCTCCGGTAATCGGCCCGGCTCGGGGCGATAAAAACGCCAAACTTTATCTGACATAACGAGTAGTCTCTATGTGGCTCTCTGTCATGGGTGCGGCTACCCAGCACCATGACAACCGGTCGCTCGCCGAACGGCGGCCGTGCGGGCGATGCACAGACCGACGACCGACATCCGGAGACACACACACATGATCCATCGACAACACAGGACCGGCACGCGCCGGACGGAGGAACAGGATGGCTGAATCAGACGACGCGACTGGAGAGATGTCCGAGGGGCTCCAGGTAGAGCTGTTTCACCCCGAATCCGACCGCGAACCCGGCGACACCAACATCCAGCGGTTCGGATTCGACATCCACCCGGTCGTCTTCCCGGTCGCGCTCGTAATTATCGCGCTGTTCATCGCGGTCACCGTACTCCTCGGTGATCAGGCCGCCTCGATCTACACGGCCCTGTTCAACTTCATCGGCGAGAACTTCGGCTGGTTCTACCTGCTGGCGGTGAACATCTTCATCATCGTCCTGCTCTTCTTCGCGTTCAGCAAGTACGGCAAGATCAAGATCGGTGGCGTCGAGGCCGAAAAGGAGTTCAGCGACTTCTCGTGGATGGCGATGCTGTTCAGCGCCGGCATGGGGATCGGCCTCATGTTCTTCAGCGTCTCCGAACCGCTGTACTACTTCCAGAACGTCCCCGGCTTCTTCGGCGCGGAGGCCGGAACCGGCGCGGCGGCGTCGGCGGCGCTGGCTCAGACGTTCTTCCACTGGGGTTTCCACCCCTGGGCCGTCTACGGCCTCGTCGGTCTCGGCCTCGCCTTCTTCTCGTTCAACCGCGGCCTGCCGCTCACCTTCCGATCGATCTTCTGGCCCCTGCTCGGTGACCGGATTTACGGCTGGCCGGGACACGTTATCGACCTCGTGACGGTGTTCGCGACGCTGTTCGGCCTCGCCACCTCGCTCGGCCTCGGCGTGGCGCAGGTGAACCAAGGCCTCTCGTACGTCGGTGGGGACCTCCTCGGCCTCGTCTCCGTCCCCACGAACCCGCTCGTCCAGACGCTCCTCATCGCGGGCATCACCGGCATCGCGACCCTCTCGGTCGCCGCCGGCCTCGACGGCGGGGTCAAACGCCTGAGCACCATCAACCTCTACCTGATGTTCGCTCTGCTCGGCTTCCTCCTGATCGTGGGGCCGACGGTGTACATCCTCGGTGCGTGGGTCGAAGGGCTCGGTACCTACTTCAACAACATCCTCGCGCTCGGCTTCTTCCGTGGCACCCTCGCGCCCGGTGGCGGCACGGTCACCGCTTGGACCGTCTTCTACTGGGGCTGGTGGATCGCGTGGTCGCCGTTCGTCGGGATGTTCATCGCCCGCATCTCGAAGGGCCGAACTATCCGGCAGTTCGTTATGGGCGTCCTCGTGTTGCCGGCGATGTTCTCCACTATCTGGCTGTCCACCTTCGGCGGGGCCGCCCTCTTCAACTCGCTGCAGGGCAACGGCGCGGCGCTCGCGACCTACAACGAACTCGGCCAGACGGTCGCCATGTTCGCCATGCTCGAACAGTTCCCGCTCGGGGCAATTTCGGGCATCCTCGCCACGCTCTTGGTGGTCACCTTCTTCGTCACCTCCTCGGACTCCGGGTCGCTGGTCATCGACCACCTGACCTCCGGAGGGAAACACGACGTGCCCCGTGCTCAGCGCATCTTCTGGGCCGTCACCGAGGGCGCCGTCGCCGCCATCCTGCTCTACGGCGGCGGCCTGACGGCGCTCCAGACGGCCGCGATCACGACCGGCCTCCCCTTCGCCGTCATCCTCTGTCTGATGTGTTACACCGTCTATCTCGGGCTCAGCAACGAGTACGAGATCCTCGAATCCGAGGAGTTCGCCGAAACCATCCAGGAACTCACCGACCGCGAGAACGTCGACGTGGTGACCTCCGGCGACGAGATGGTGACCGACGTCAGGGACAGCGACGACGCGGCCAGCAGCGACTGACGACGCCGTCTACTCCTTTACACCCCGTTCGACCGACGCCGAGGCGTTCAGCCATCGGCGTGCCGCCCCACCCAACCCCGCCGCGGCCACGAACGCCCAGACGACCAGTCCGAGCCGATTCGGGAGTGCCAACAGGACGAGCGCGCTCACGCTCGCGCCGGCGAGCGGCCCGGCCCACCGATGCCGGTCGTCGACAACCGCGATCAATCCCGTGCCGACGACGGCGAACCCGAACCCCGCGACGACGAGTGCCCCGCCGATGCCGAGGGCCACCGCCACCCGACCCACGCCGCCGCCGATTCGGAGCGCCTGTCCGAACGCGTACGCCACCACGAGCCAGCCGAGGACGGCCGCCGCCGCGCCGTAGAGCGGCGCGGTGAGGGGCCGATCCAACGTCGCGTCGACCGCTCGCTCGATCACGCCCGGTCGCCAGTACCGGACTGCGGTGCCGACGGCCAGAACGAGGAGGAACGACGCGATAGCCCGACCCGGCTCGCTACTGACGACGCTCGTCGGCTCGAAGCCCCACTGGAGCGGTGCGAGGACGACGGCGCCCGTGGTCCATCGCTGCCCGACCTCCCGGCGCGAACGTAACACGCTCGCCGATTGAACGGGCGGCGGGGAAAGCCTGTCCCCGCCCCCGACTATTTATGCGACTGTCCCCTACGGCGCGCAGTGGCTGACGACGCCGACGCTCGTGGCTTCGGGAATGCGGCCGTCAGTCGGACGACCGCCGCGTTCCGCTGGCTCCTCTCAGCGTGCCGACGACTCGCCGAGCGGCTGATCGCGCCGTTGCGGACCGGCGATGGCCCGAACAAGTTCCGACTATCGAGCGTCGAGACCCACACCACCACCATCGACGGCGACACCGGCTGGGCGTACCGCCCGCCAGCGACGCTCCGGTGTCCGGACTGTGCGGCCGGCATCCTTCAGGCCGACTCGCGCGACGCCATCGACTGCCCGGAGTGTCGGGTCGAACTCCCTGCCGAGCGGTTCTCCGAGTTAGAGCTACTGGGCCTCACCTGCCCGATCTGTCGGACGCCGATGCAACACGGCCAACGCCACCCGGAGGCGTTCGACGTGCCCGAGTGGGCGAACTGTCCGAACTGCCAGTACCACTGGGAGTTCAAGCATTTCTACTGATCGGGGTCGCCGAGACTTTTCACGCTCCGGCGTGTGGGAGGATACGTCCGATGCCCGAGGCCATCCCGACGATTCTGGCGTTGTTGATAGTCGCCGCCTTCGCGGTGGCACTGTGGCTGATGGCTGCGGGGCGGCTCAACGTCGCCGGGCTCTCCTTTCTGAGCGCGAGCATCCTCATCTACCTGCGCGAGCGGTGGCTTCGGCGGGACAGCGGGGCGTAGCTGTCGCGTCGTGGCCCGTCGCACGTCGTCTTTGGCCAGTCCCTGTGGTCGAGCACGGCGGTTACGACGATCCGTCTCGTAGTGATTGGTGTACGTCAGCCCCGGTGCGTTGCCCGGACGAGGCGGCAACACACCGGTCCAAAAACACTATCAGTCGTTCATCTTCTCGCGCACCGTCACGACCGGCGTTTCGGCGGTCCGGACCACCTTCTCCGCCGTACTCCCCAGTAGTGCCCCCCACTTCCCCCGGTACGCGCTCCCGAGGACGATGACATCCATGTTCTGGTCTTTGGCGTAGTCGACGATTTCCTCGCCCGGCGACCCGCTCCGAAGCGCCGCCACACAGTCCAGGCCCTCCTCGGCCGCCATCTCGCAGACGTCGCCCGTGACCTCCTCGCCGTACTCGCGGTAGCGCTCGCGCATCTCGTCCTCGTCGTCCCGGAGATACACCGTCCGTGGCGCACCCGGAAGATCGATGACGTAGAGGGCGTGTACCGTTCCCCCACACGTCTCCGCGAGTTCGATACCGTGTTTGGCTCCCTTCATCGCCTCGTCGCTGCCGTCGAACGGGATCAGAATGTTCTCGTACATCGTTTTTCGTTCCTTACTGGTCGTTCTCCTGACTGGAGCAAATAACTTGGGGGCAACACGCGGTTGTCCTGCCGGCTGGCTGTCGTGACGATGGCGGGTCTCCCGACACCGTTAGCCGGCAGTCTCAACCGTCACCGTCCTCGCCGTCGTCGAACACGCCCGCGAGGGTGTCGTCGTCGGCGCCGAGCACCGACTGCCCGAGCAGTCGCCCGCCGATGACCGCGGGGCTGATGACCGCGTCGGCGCCGACGGCTTCGAGTTTGTCCACGTGTTTCTGGTCGGTCGCGGCGGCGACGATGCGCACGTCCGGGTTCGCTTGGCGGGCGGCGACGACGGCGAGGGCGTCCCGAGCGTCGTCGTCCGTCGCCACTACCACGCCGCGGGCGGTGTCGATACGCGCGTCGAGGAGCGGCCCCTCGTCGGTTGGATCGGCCGTCAGCACGTTCACGTCGCGGTCGTCGAGCGCCGCCGCTGCGTCTTCGTCCGGCGTCACGACCACCACGTCCGCCGTCGTCGCGAGTTCGTCGAGGAGCGGTTCGGTCAGTTCGCCGGTGCCCAAGACGAGGACGTGATCGTCGAGGAGCGTGAGTTCCGAGGCTGTCATGGTTCCGAAGGCGCTGGAGATGCGGGATTCGAGTGCGGGGATGATCAACGACCCCGTGGCGACGGTGAACGCACCGGTTCCGAGGACGATCACCGAGAGGGTGAACAGCTTCGTCACCTGCGTCGTCGGCGTCGCGTCGCCGTAGCCGACCGTCGTCCCCGTCACGACGATGTAGTAGAACGCGTCGGTCACGGTGTCGACCCCGACGAAGTTCTCCCGCATCGCGTAGGTGCCGACGGTGCCGTACACCTGCACCGCGACGAACGCCAACAGGGCCGTCGTCTGGAACGGCGTCAACTCGACCGGGCGGTCGAACTCCGACCGGTTCGCGACGGCGAACCCCAAGCCGACGGCGCCCGTGAGCGCCGGGATGGCGTCGCTCGCCGCCCCCGTCACCAGCGGGAGGACGACCACTCCGGCGAAACAGGCCAGCGCGCCGTACCACGCGAGCCGGTACCGGCTCCGCAGGCCCACCGCGACGACGGTCAACAGGAAGGCGACCACGATGCTCGCGAGCGGCATCACCGCCGCCGAGCCCGGCGGAAACGCCCCCGCGAGCGGGCCGGTCGGCGTGACGCCCCCCTGGCTGAGGTGGGAGATGCCGGCGACGAAGGCGAGGACGGCCGCCGCTCCCGCCAGCAGGACCGCCGTCTTCGAGCCGGAGAACGCCCGCCAGTAGACGAGCGGCACCTGCTCGGGCTGGTGAAACAACTCGTCGAGCGCCGTGTCACCCGGCGTCTCGGGTGGATCGGTCGCCACACCACCCGGTTCGGGCGGCACCGACAAAAAGAAGCCCCCGACGACACACCTATGTCTCCGCCGGGCGACACGTGTGGTATGGCATCGCGAGCCACGGCCGTAGTCGAGCGACTCGCCCGCTCGGCGCTCCTCCCGGCCTGTGCGCTGTCCGGTATCGTCGTCGTCTCCGGCTTCTTCTTCCCGGCCATCGTCGGCTCCGTCGTCTCCGGGCGCGGATGGCTCGCCCTCTCGCTCCTGTTTTTCGGCACCGGACTGGCCTACCTCGCGCTCCTTCCCGTCGACCCACCGACGGCCGACGACGCGCGGCCAGGGGCGCCCTATCTGCTCCGGGTCCGTCACCTCTCCTGGCGCAACTGGATCGGCGGCTTCCTCGCCAGACAGGACCCCGTCACCTTCGGCGTTCCCGTCGCCGTCCTCGCCGCCTTCTTCGCCGCCCGCCTCGCCGCGCCGGATCGCACCGGCGCGGCCGTCGCCACCGCCCAGCGCGTCCTTTTTCGGGGATTCGACTGGCTCTTCCTCGGCGCCATGTTCCTAGCCGTCGTCTACGCTCTGTTTCTCCTCGTCGGGCCGTGGGGTTCGATCCGCCTCGGCGGCCCCGACGCCGACCCCGACTACACCTACCCGACGTACTTCGCGATGGTGTTCACCGCGGGCATCGCCGCCGGCGTCGTCTTCTGGGGTCCCGCGGAGTCGCTCTTTCATTACGCGTCGCCGCCACCCGCCGCGGGCGTCGACCCTCGGTCGCCGGCCGCCGCCGTCGCCGCGTTGACGTACGCGAGCTTCCACTGGGGGGTGTCGGCGTGGAGCGCCTACCTCGTCGTCGGCCTCCCCATCGCCTACTTCACCCATCAGCGCGGCGCGCCGCTCCGCGTCTCGACCATCCTCACGCCCTTCCTCGGCGTCGACGGCCTCGACGGCCCGCTCGCGAAACTCGTGGACGTACTCGCCATCTTCGCGACCATCGGCGGCGTCGCCACCTCCGTCGCCTTCGTCGGCCAGCAGTTCCTCGCCGGCATCACCTTCCAGTGGGGCGTCGCCGTCGGCGGTACCGGCGCCCTCCTCTTCGTCGCCGGACTCGTCGTCATCTACAGCATCTCCGCCGAGAGCGGCGTCCAGCGCGGTATCCGCCGCATCGCCGGCATCAACCTCGGCCTCTTTGCCCTCTTTGCCCTCCTGCTGTTCGTCGTCGGCCCGCGCGGCTTCGTCGTCGACGCCGGGGCCGCCGCCCTCGGGCGCTACGCGACCGACTTCGTCGCCATGAGCTTCCCCTCCTCCAGTTCCTGGGTCGCCGACTGGACGGTCTGGAACTGGTCGTGGTGGTTCTCGTGGGCGCCCTTCGCCGGCCTCTTTCTTGCGGCGCTCTCGAAGGGTCGGCGGGTGCGTACCGTCGCGTTCACCGTCGTCGTCGCCACTGGGACCGCCTCCGTCTGCTGGCACCTCCTCTTCGGCGGCACCGCGCTCGCCTTCCAGCGATCCGGCCGGGCCGACGTGCTCGCGGCCATCGAGACTGCGGGCGGCTCCGAGGCCGTCGCTGGCTTTCCCGTCCTCGCCGCCCTCCCGCTCTCGCGGCTCCTCCTCTTTGCCTTCCTCGCGCTCATCGTCGTCTTCATGGTCACCTCGGCCGACACGTCGACGCTCGTCGTGTCGATACTGGCGACCGAACGGGGTGTCGCCCCGACGACGGGCAGCATCGTCTTCTGGGGCGTCCTTCAGGGTGCCGTCGCTGGCGCCGTGTTGCTCGTCGGCGGCGGCGAGTCGCTCCAGGCCGCGGCCGTGCTCACCGGCGGCCCCTTCGCCGTCCTCTCGCTGGTGGCGCTGGTCGGCCTGACCCTCGCCTTCCGCCGTCACGAACGCGACCGGCCGTCGCTCCGCGGGCGACTCCGGGCCGTCGTCACCGCCGCCTCCCGCCTCGGGGGCGACGAGTAGGGACACTCTCGGCTGTCTGCAACGGGCACCGACCCGTTCCACGCCGTACAGCCGCCCGTATTAGCGATACACCGGCCGGAGATCCGACACGTCCTTGTCGTAGCCGAGCCAGACGCTGAGGGCGGAGGCGACGAGGATGAGGTAGACGGGAAACAGCGCGAGCAGCGAATAGAGGGCCGTCGCCGTCGTGAGCACGTCCTGCAGGTAGAGGGCGCCGAGGGTCGCGAGACCGACGACGATGGCGGTCAGCATGCCCAGCCGAAAGGCGCTCTGCGCCGCCGGGCCGGGGGTGTGTTTCAGAGTCGGCATCGATGCCGATCGTAGGCCGTTCGACGGTATAAATCGCCGGATTTGGCAGCTCCACGACACCGGGTAGCGTGTGCCGAAGTCCCCACGCACCGTGGCGCCCCCGCCCCCGTCACGACGCCTCGATGTCCGCCGTGGACGCCACCGTCTCGAACCGCTCCCGAAGCCGCTCGGCTTCCTCCGGCAGGACCGCCGCGACGACGTAGCGGGCGTGATCGGCGAAAAAGTCGAGGAGGCCGCCGATCCGCGCCGCGTCCAGCATCTCGATGGCGTCGACGACGACGATAGGGACCGTCTCGGCCACGTCGTAGACGAGATAGCCCGCGAGCGCGATCACCAGCCCCACCACCTCGCGTTCGCTCTTGCTGAGGGTGTCCACCGCCGCGCGGTAGACGCTGCCGTCGTCCGTCGTCCTGACGACCTGCAGGTCGAAGACCGTCTCCGAGCCCTCCTCGCGGCGCTCGATCCAGACGCGTTCGATGCCGCGGTAGTCGAGTCGACCCAGGACGCGCGCCAGACAGTCGTTCACCGTCTCGACCGTCTCGCGCTCGATCCGTTCGACGCGCTCGCGACACGCCGCGAGCCGGGTCGTCACCGCCTCGCGTTCCTCACGAAGCGACTCGCGCTCCGCCCGCGCGTCCTCCGCGGCCTCGATGTCCGCCCCCACGTCGGCGAGTTCGCGTTCGAGGCGGCCGCGCTCGTACTCCAGGTCGCTCACCGTCCGGTGACGGTCGACGAGGTCGCCCGCCGCGTCGGTCGTTTCGAGCTCCGCCTCCAGCGCCTCGATCCGGTCGCTCACGTCGCCGATGCGGTCGTCGAGCTCCGAGAGCGCCCGCTCGCGCTCCTCTATCTCCCGTTCGAGGCGCCGGCGCCGCGCTTCGAGGTCGGCGTGTTCCTCGCGGCGCGCGTCGAGGTCAGCCCGCTCCGCCCGGCGGTCCTCGATCCGCGATTCGACGGCCGTTCGCTCCGCGCGCTTCTCGTCGAGGATCGCCCCGACGGCCTCGACCTGCGCCTCTATCTCCGCTCGCTCGGCCGACTGGCCGCAGGTCCAGCAGGTGACCGACTCCGATTCGGGGTCCAGCTCCGACACCACGTCCGCCGCGCCGAAGCCCGGCGGCCGCTCGCCGTCGGTGAGTACCCCTTGGTTCAACTCGACGATGGGGCTCAACGCGTTGATCGTCTCGTCGAGACGCCCCTTCCGGTCGCGGAGACGCCGCAGTTCGGTTTCGATCTCCGCCAGTCGCGCCTCGACGCTCTCTGCCCCGTCGGGCGTCGACTCCGCCAGCCGCTCCTCGACCGCGGCGCGATCCTCGCGTAACGACTCGGCGGCGCGTCGCTTCGTCTCGCGTCGCTCGCGGAGTCGCTCGCGCTCCGACCGGGCGCTCGTCAGGTCGTCGAGGAGTTCGCGTGTCGTCTCGGCCGCCTCCCGGTAGTCCGCCTCGTCGATGGCGTCCCGTTGCTCGTCGAGTCGTGCCGTCACGTTGTCGCGGCGCTCGGCCAGCGTGGCCGCCCGCACCTCCAGTTCGGGCAGCTCGTCGACCCGCTCGTCGAGCGCGGCGATCCGTTCGTCGATCCCGTCGCGTCGTGCCTGCAGGCGCTCGATTTCGGCGTCGATCTCCTCGGTGTCGACCGGCCGCATGAGCAGGTCGTGGAGGTCGCCGCCGTCGACGACGGCCCGTCGGATCGGGTTCTCCTCCCCCAGCGCGACGAACAGGTCGACGAGAGTCGACGCCTCGGCGTACGGTGTCGCGTCCGCGACGACCGTCTCCCCCTCCCGTCGACGCAGGTCGAGCGTGTACCGCCCGCCGTCGGTATCGAGCGTGACGGCCCCGTCGTCGCAGCCGCCCCGGAGCGGCGGGTGCGGGCCGCCGAGGACGCCGCCGAGGCTGCCGAGCAGCGACGACTTGTTGGTGGCGTTCGCGCCCGCGACGACGGTGACTCCCGGGTCGAGTGTCACCGACGCGCGGTCGATTCCCCCGACGTTCCGAACGTCGAGTCGCCACTCGTGAGCCGTAGCGCTCCCGTGCTCGTCGGTCGTGTCGTCCCCGGTCATCGTCGGCAGCCGTCCGACCGCCTCGGCCGGACGAACGTACGCATCGTACGTCGGGACGGGCCTATTACGTTTGTGACTCGCAAGGGTTCTCGGACGCCATCGGGGCGTCTCGCTGGGCCGTTCTACGGGCCGTCACGAGGGCCACTCTCAGTGTCCCCACAGCCGCAGCCGCCGCGTTCGAGCAGGCGCCGTAGGCCGTACTCATCGCCGCAGGTTTCGCAGGCGACGCGCGCGGTCAGCGACACCGAGAGCTCGCCCGTGTCGAACCCCTCCGTCGTCGCCAGCCGCGATAGCTCCCGCTCGGTAACCGTCTCGCTCCGGCCGATCAGCTTGAATACGGTATCACGCACCGTCTCGGCGTCGACCGTCGTCTCCCGTCCCGTCTCGACCCCCTCGCACTCGCGGAGGTGGGTGCGGATCGTCCCGTACGTGACGAAGTCGTCGGTGACGGCGTCGACGTCGACGCCGGCGCGGGCGAGGCGGTCCCGCGCTTCCGTCCGGGCCGCGTGGCTCACGTCGTCGGCGGTGAGGAGTCGGTGGACGTTCGCCGCCTCCCCGTCGACGAGTTCTATCCCCGCCGCCCGCATCGCCGACGCGAGCACCGTCCGGTTGAAGAAGCGTTCGAGGGCGCGCAGGCTGGCGTCCGCTTCGGTCCGGCGCTCGACCAGTCGCTCGGGGAGCGTCGACAGCCCCCGGTGCTCGCAGACGCGTTCGACCTTGCAGCCGTCGGCCATCGGTCGTCGGCCGTACGCGCCTCCCGGTCATAAAGCCCGTCCCGAGCCAAGGCTTATGCGCTCGCTCGCCCACCCTCCGACGAATGGCCTCGCTCCCCGACCGGGCCGGCTGGCGCCCCGCTCCCGCCGGCCTCGCGGTGTTCGTCTCCGGCGTCGCTAGCATGGGGCTGGAAATCCTCGCCGGCCGCATCGTCGCCCCGCAGTTCGGGAGCAGCATCTACACCTGGGGGAGCATCATCGCCGTCTTCCTCGCGGCGCTCTCGCTCGGTTACCACCTCGGGGGCAAGCGGGCGGCCGAACGGGCGACCGACGGCCGACTCGCGTGGCTCCTCGTCGGCACCGCCGCGTACGTCGCCGTCGTCGTCTTCGCGTCCGACCTCCTCATGGCCGCCGCTGGCGCCATCCCGCTCCCGAGCCGTTTCGCCTCGCTCCCCGCGGTCACCCTGCTTTTCGGCCCGCCGACCTACCTCCTCGGGTACGTCAGCCCGTACGCCGCCGAACTGACGGAGACGGAGGCGGTCGGCGCGGCCTCCGGTCGGATCTACGCCGTCGGCACCGTCGGGAGCATCGTCGGCGCCTTCGTGACGACGTTCGTGTTGATCCCCGAACTCAGCGTCGAGGCCATCGGCGTCGGCTTCGGCCTCCTCTGTGTCGGGACCGCGCTGTGGCTCGCGTGGGGGGCAAAAAGCCGCGATCCGGCGCTCGCGAGCGTCGCCGTCGCCGTCCTCGTCGTCGCCGCCGGCTTCAACGGCGCCATCGGCGTCTCGCCCGGCGGCCCCGTTCTCTATGGGACCCAGACCCCCTATCAGGAACTCGAAGTCACGCAGGTCGGCGATACGCGAACCCTCTACCTCGACGGCCAGCCACACAGCGCGATGGACGTCTCGGACCCCGACCGCCACGTCTTCGAGTACACCCGCTACTTCCATCTCCCCCTGCTCATGACCGAGGACGTGGACCGGGTGCTGTTCGTCGGCGGCGGCGGCTTCACCGGCCCCAAACATTTCGCGTCCGAGTACGACGTGACCGTCGACGTGGCCGAACTCGACCCCGAGGTGATCGATACCGCGGAACGCTACTTCGGGCTAGAGGAGTCCGCGAACCTGAACGTCTACAACGTCGGCGGCCGGCAGTTCCTCCAGGAGACGAACCACACTTACGACCTGATCGTCCTCGACGCCTACAAGAAAGACAAGGTACCCTTCCAGCTGACGACCGTCGAGTTCATGCGCCTCGCCGAATCGCGACTGGACGACGACGGCGTCCTCTTCGCGAATATCATCTCCGCGCCGAGCGGCCCAGCGTCGAAGTTCTACCGCGCCGAACACAAGACCATGGCGCGGGTGTTCCCACAGATATACACCTTCCCGACCGCGGAGGGAAGCGTCGTCCAGAACGTCGAAGTCGTCGCCACGAAGCGCGACGAACGGTTCACGCCGACCGAACTCCGCCGGCGCAACGAGGCGCGGGATATCGGCATCGACCTCGCCGACGAGATAGAGATGTACCGCCCGCCGCCGCCGACCGACGACGTGCCCGTCCTGCGCGACGACCGGGCGCCCGTCGACGCCCTCCTCGATCCGATGGTGGGCCAGCGATACGTGATTCAGCGCACGGGGAACGCGACGGCGACGCCGGAAGCGAGGACCGCGACTCACCGTCCCGACACGGTTCGCGCCGCGCGATAACTACTCGATCCGGAGGTCCGCGACGACGTCCTCGTCGAGTTCGACGCCGATACCCGGTCGGTCCGGCGGTGCCATGATGCCGTCCTCCAGTCCGAACTCGCCTTGGTTCGCGACGTAGGGGCTGGCGACGTACTGCCCGGGGTCGTCGGCGTCGTCGTCGTAGACGGCGAACTCGATGAGGTCGCAGGCGGGGCTCGCGACGGCGACGTGGAGGCTCGCCGCGTAGTTGACCAGCGGGCCGAACGCGTGGGGGACGAACCGCCGATCGAACGCCTCGACGAGCGTCGCGACGCGACTCGCGGCCGTCACGCCGCCACAGACGTACAGCGACGGCTGGTACACGTCGAGCGCGTTCGCGCGCAAGTGATCGACCGCCGGATAGTGGGGGTAGTGGGACTGGTAGGCGGCGATCGGTGTGTCCAGGCGGCGGTTGAGCTCCGCCTGTCCCTCGATATCCGTGTGGGGAATGGGTTCCTCGAACCACTCCATCTCCAACTCGTCGGCCGCCCGGCCGAGGCGGAGCGCCTCGGCGACGCCGTAGGAGGTGTTGGCGTCCATCGATAGGCGAAAGCCCTCCGGGAGCGCCTCGGCGATGGTGCGGATCCGCTCGCGGTCACGTTCGACGCCCGCCCCGACGGTGATCTTCATCGAATCGAAGCCGGCGTCGGCGAGCCACGCCCCGTCCTCGACGAGTTCATCGGTCGACTTGCGGTGCGGGAAGGTGGCGTAGGCGGCCACGTCGCCCGCCGCCCCCCCGAGCAGTTCGTAGAGCGGCTTGTCCGCATCCTTCGCCGCGATATCCCAGAGCGCCTCGTCGATGGCGGACAGCGGCTTGAACGCCCCCGAGCGCTTGGCGTGCTGGTAAAGCTTCGTCCACCGCCGACTCACGTCGAGTGGGTTCTCGCCCACCAGATGGCGGGCGAGCGCGTTCACCCCTTCCGCGGCGTACACCGCGTCCCGTCCCGTGGGGTCGTACGTCAGCGTCTCGCCGAGGCCGGTGATCCCTGCGTCCGTGTGGACCTTCACGACGACGGGCGAGACGCCGATGGTCTGCTCCGTCTCCCCGGTTTTCATCTGCACCGTGTCGACGGGACTCTCCAGCGGAATCGCCTCCACGTCAGTTACCTGCATACTCCGGTCGCTTCGCGTGGTGCCGATATAAGCTGGTCGTACGGTCCGTCGACGCCGCTCTCGGGCGTGAGTGCGCAAAAAACGCAGATGTGTGCCGTCGCCGTTCGGCGACGAAAATCCCGTTTAAACGCGAACGACGTTCGTCGCGCGCGGGCCCTTGGGGGCCTGTTCGATGTCGAATTCGATCTCGGTCCCTTCCGTCAGATCCTCACCGCCAACGTCCTCCATGTGGAAGAAAACGTCGTCGTCAGCATCCTCAGTCTCGATGAAACCGTAGCCGCCTGTGTCGTTGAAGAAATCAACCTTACCGTTTGCCATTGCAAATATACCGACGCGCACTCGACGGTTAAGGGTTGTGTATTCGTTTTCCAAAGACGGAATCGTGAGGACGAACGTTTCGTGGTACGCGCTACCACTGGATAGATATCCAAATTCGTCGGTTTTGCGCGTTCTGAGTGCCCATCCCGACACTTCGTCGGCGCGGCGGGCCGTCTCATTCACGGGAGTCGAACTCCTGGTAGATGACGTGCCCGCACGCTTTGCAGTGTGAGGCGTCGGCGTCGTGGTAGGCGAGCCCGCAGTTCGGACACGTGACGTTCACCTTGCCCTTGTGGCCCCACTCCTTGACTATCTTGCTCGCCTGCCACGGAATGACGATGATCCCGGCGAGGATGGTCGCCACCGTCACCCAGCGGCCGGCGGCCGTGACCGGCAGGATGTCGCCGAACCCGACCGTCGAGAGGGTCACGACCGTGTAGTAGAACGCGTCGCCGAAGGTGTTCACCCCCGGATTCACCCGGTGCTCGACGCTGTAGAAGAGCCCGGCGGAGACGAAAAAGATCACGAGGACGGTCAGGAGGAGTTTGACCGCACGCAGGGTGTTGTCCGTGATGGTCCCGAAGAAAAAGTCGGCGTCGCGGGTAAACCGATAGAACCGCAGGACGCGGACGACACGGACCACGCGCAGGAAGCCGACGTTCACCCCGACGGCCGAGAGCGGGAAGAGGAGAACGACGAGCGTCGGCAGTATCGCCACTAGATCGACGAGCGTGTAGCCGTTGAGTGCCTCGGCGACGCGGTTTCGGGCGCCGTACAGTCGGAGGCCGTACTCGACGAGAAAGACGAGCGCGATGGCGACCTCCAGATCCCACAGCAGAGCGTCGGTCCCGGCCGGCAACGGGTACGTCTCCGCGACGAACACGCCGACGAACACCAGGTTCAACCCGAGGAGGCCCACGTCGATCAGCTTTCCGAGCGGCGTCCGGTGGTCCAGCAGGTAAAACCGCACCACGTCGCGGGCGCTGCGATCACCGCTCGTCGACGCCGCCGGCATACGTGTTCGTCGGTCGGGAACCCACGTAGTCCCTCGGATTCGGCGCGTGGACACACAACAGCTATGTACCGCCGCGCGGTGTACTGTTCGCCAATGGGGCAGGACGCCGACGATCCGCAGTCGAAACTGGCACCGAAGACGATCACCGACCGCTTCGACGGCCTCGCTGTCGGCGACACGTTCACCGTCAACGGCCACGACCGGGCCTTCGAGGTGGTCGACACCAGTACGTACTCAGTCGTCGCGGAGGACGCCGACGGGCACCGCGTGACGGTCGCACAGAACCTCCAGACCGGCGGCTGGTCGATCAGCGAGGAGGTCTACCACGTCGACGTTACGGGGGAGGCTGACTGATCGCCCGGGCGGACCGCGTCCCGTCGAGTCGCCGCCGCCGACTCACGACGACCCGTCTCAGAGGGATCATCGGAGCCAACCGGCGGGTTCGAGCTCCACCCCTCGACGCAGTGTCCCGGTTCTTCGCGGGAACGGTACGAACTCCTACGAGTCCCGTGTGAGAAACAGCCGAAATTCGAGTTCGTTCTTGTCGGCGCCGACCACGTCGGTCCCTTCCTTCTGAAACGACGCCTCAAGCGGCGTCCCCTCGGGCGTCGCCTCACACAGGCGGTCGGCGATCCGCTGGACGGCGTTCGCGTTCGGCCCGGGCGACCGGAGCACGACCCCGTCCCGGTCGCCCATGTCGAGGCTCTCGACGGCGTCGACCACCGCTTCGAACCCCTCGTTCTCGCCGACGAACACGCTCGCGAACTGCCGGTCCTCGAACGGCACCGTCACGGCGTCGCGGCCGGTAGACGCGCGACCCGCACGGCGGTCCGCGACCGTCCGCCGGAGCAGGTCCGCTCGATCCGTCAGCGCCGCTACCCACCGGTCCGCGTCGGCGTCGGGGTCCCGGGCGAGGCGGTAGGCGGTGCCGTCGTACTCGAACAGGCCGTACGCGACGGCGAGTTCGAGCAGTCGCTCCGACGCCGCGGCGAGTTCCGCTGTCGCCTGCTCGGCGGTGAACTCGTCCGTTCCGTACCTGTCGTGGGCCGCGAGATAGAGGTCGACACAGTCTTGCAGTCGCGGACGAACCTTCGTCATCGTGCGCTCATCGGTGACCTGGGGCGTAAATCATGCGGAACGGGTGCCGGGCCGGGGATCGGTGCCAGTCAGACCGACAGGTGCTTCTCGATCCGGTCGCCCTCGATCAGCGCGTCTAAGTCGTCGTGGTCGACGATTTCCCCGGATTCGAGGATGTAACAGTAGTCGGCGGTGGCCGTCACGAGATCGAGGTTCTGCTCGACGATCAGGACGGAGATGTCCTGTTCCTTGCTGAGCCGGTTGAGCTGTCGCCCGATATCCTTGACGATCGACGGCTGGATGCCCTCGGAGGGTTCGTCCAGCAACAGGAGTTTGGGGTCGGAGTTCAACGCCCGAGCGATCGCCAACTGCTGTTGTTGCCCCCCGCTCAGGGCGCTCCCTTTGGCTTTGCGACGCTCTTCGAGTGCGGGGAAGTAGTCGAAGATGTACTCCTCGATTTCGTTGTTCAGGAGGCGACCGCCCTTGCTCGCGCTGCCCAGACGGATGTTGTTCTCGACCGAAATCGAGCCGAAGATGTCCCGCGACTGCGGGACGTAGCCGATTCCGTGATTCGCGATCTGATAGGGTTCGAGACCGGAGATTCGCTCGCCGTCGAACCGAATCTCGCCCTGACTCGGCGGGTTGTGACCGATAATGCCACGGAGCAGGGTCGTCTTCCCGGCGCCGTTCCGTCCGAGGATCGCGACGATGCTGTTGTCCTCGACCTCCATACTGAGGTCCCAGACGACCGTGCTGTCACCGTAGCCGACCCTCACGTTGTCTATCTCTAGCATTATCACTCCCGCCCCAGGTAGACTTCCTGGACTTTGTCGTTGTTCTGAATGTCTTCGACCGTCCCCTGGGCGAGTATCTCGCCGTGGTGGAGTACGGTGAGGTTGTTCGACACCTTCTGGATGAAATCCATGTCGTGTTCGACGACCAGCATCGTCGTCTCCGTCTCCTCTTTGATCGTCCTGAGCAGGTCCACCGTCTCGTTGGTCTCCTGCGGTCCCATCCCCGACGTCGGTTCGTCGAGCAAGAGGAGTTTCGGATCGGTGCTGACCGCCATGACGATTTCGAGCCACTGCTGCTCGCCATGAGAGAGGTTCTCGGCGTTCTCGTGTTTCTTGTGTCGCAGGTTCGCCACGTCGAGCAGTTCGTGGATTCGGTCGTCGAGCGCGGAGTCGTCGTGGGACCGAAGCAACTCCGCCGTCGACGATAGCCGACCGTGCATCGCCATCCGCATGTTCTCGAGGATGGATTCGGAGCCGTACACCCGAGTCACTTGGAACTTCTTGATGATGCCCATCCGCGCGCGACGGTACGGATCGGTGCCCGTGATTTCGTCGCCCTCGAACAGGATCGATCCCTCGGTGGCGGCGTGTTCGCCGCTGAGGAGGCTCTGAAACGTCGTCTTGCCGGCGCCGTTCGGCCCGATGAGACCGACGGTCGACCCCCGTTCGATGGTGAAGTCGACGTCGTCGACGGCGACGAGGTTTCCGAACTCCTTGGTCAGGCCCTGGGTTTCGAGGATGGTGTCGGCGCTACTCATACTGATCACCTCCGCCGCCCTCGGCGTCGGCGCTGGCGGCCACTGCCGCCGTCGACTCCTCCCCGAGGCCGAGGCGTTCGGCGAGGTCCTCCAGGAGGCCAACGAGGCCACGAGGTCCGATGAGGACGAACGCGATGAACACCACGGCGAGGAGGATGTTCCACGAATTGACGAAGAGGTCGCTCAACGTCGAGTTGAGATACTGGATCAGGATGGCGCCGAGGACGGCCCCGACGAGGGTTCCGCGCCCACCGACGGCGATCCAGATCACGACCTGCGTCGAGAGCACGAAGCCGAGCAACGGCGGCGAGACGAAGTTGTTGATCGTCGCGTACATCCCGCCGGCGATGCCGGCCATCGCCCCCGAGAGCGTGAACACGAACAGGCGCGCCCACTCGGTGTTGTAGCCGAACATCGCGGTCCGCTCCATGTCCTGTCGGATGCCTCGAAGCGCCCGGCCGAACGCCGAGTCGACGATCCACCGCGAGAGGAGAAACAGGCCGAGCAGGACCGCGAGCGTGACGTAGTACATCGGAATCGTCTCGATGCCGATCCCGACGACTTCGAGCGACGGGATGTTGTACAGCCCGTTGAATCCTCCGAGGAAGCTGACGAACTCGCCCGCGATACTCTCGAAGACGATGGCCACGATCAGTGTCGTGATCGCGAAGTACGGCCCGCTGACGTTCGCGCTGAACAGGAACCAGCCGATCGCGAGCGCGAGCACCGCACAGAACACCGGCGCCAGCACGAACACCACGACCGGGTCGGGAACCGCCGGTACCTCGATGAGCATCTTGGCGGCGAGATACGCACCCGCGCCGAAGAAGGCCGCGTGACCGAGCGTCAGCAGCCCGGTGTACCCCCACACGAGGTCGATAGCGAGTGCGAGGATGGCGAACGTGAGATACACCGACCACGTCGCCACGTCGCTCGACGAGAGTATCAGCGGGACGACGAGGAGGACGGCGAGGCCGGCGAGTTTTCCGGCTAGCCGTGGCGACTTCCTCACGCGTGCGAGTTTCGCTGCCGCGGACATCTACTCCCTCCCTCCGGGCGCGATGAGCCCGTTTGGCCGATAGCGGATGATGACGAGTGCGACGACGAGCACGAGCGCCTGCGCCACTGCCGTCAGATCCGGCAGGACGCTTCGGAAGATGTTGTCGAGCCCACCGAGCAGGACGCCGCCGGCGATGGTGCCGACGAACGTCCCGACGCCGCCGACGATGACCGCGAGGAACGAGTTGGCCAGCCACGACAGCCCCATCTCGGCGTTCACGCTCAGCCGCGGGGCGATGATGACGCCGGCCAACCCGGCGAGTGCCGATCCGAACGCGAACGTCAGGCGGTCGGAGAGCGTCGTGTCGATACCGAGCGCCGACGCCATCTCCCGGTTCTCGATGACGGCCAGCGCCATGATTCCGACGTCGGTGTATTTGAACAGCAGGATAACGGCCGTCATCACGCTCGCCGAGATGCCGATGATGAACAGCCAGTACACCGGCGCCTGCGTTCCCAGCAGGGAGATGGAGCCCTCGATGGGCGCCGAGACGCTCTTTTGCGAGGTGCCGAAGACGAGTTTGACCCCCTCCCGGAGGATGATAGCCACCCCCCACGTCGCCAACAGCGTGTCGAGCGGTCGCTCGTACAGCCGCTTCACGAGGCTTATTTCGAGGACTAGGCCGATGGCCCCGACCACGAACGGGGCGGCGATGATGCCGAGCCACGGCGAGAAGCCGGCGTTCTGGATCATGAAGCCGGTGTACGCGCCGAGCATGACGAACGTCCCGTGGGCGAGGTTGATCACACCCATGAGCCCGAAGATGATCGTCAGCCCCGCCGCTGCAAGCACCAGCGCGGAGATGGACGTAGCGGCGACCAACACCCGCTGCCCGACCTGTAGAGGTACGAGCATCGATAGTTCGATAGGTACCATGGTGAATGGGGTCGTCGTGGCCGGCTACCCTTGCAGGCAGTTCTGCTGGACCGTGATACCGTACGGTTCGATCTGTCCGAACTCCCGTAACACTTCGAACTCGCCGGAGTCGGCGTTGAACTGCCCGGCACGCGACTGCAGGACCGTGTGGTGCGTGCCGGGGTCCATCGACACCGTGCCTTGCGGCGCGTCGAGCGTGATTTCGTTTTCGAGTGCCGCCTTGACCTCCGGCCCCGTGCTCGCGTCGGGGTTGTTCTCGCGGAGCAGTTCCGCCGCCATGAGCGGCCCCCAGTACGCCGCCTCGGCGACGAAGTTCGGCGTCGTCTCCTGTCCGTAGCTCTCGTCGTACGACGACTGATACGCGTTGTTCTGCTCGGTTTCGATGCTCGTGAAGTAGGGTGCCGAGGTGTAGATGCCGTCGGCGGCCGACCCGGCCGACCGGGCTTCCTGTTCGGACATGATGTTGCCCGCCCAGACGTACTCGTCGGTGAGGCCGAGTTCCGCGGCCTGTTCGATCATCGCGACCTGACTCGCGCCGACGGTGGTGAAGTACACCGCGTCGGGGTCGGCGTCGCTGATGTCGTTCAGCTTCGAACCCCAGTCGGTGAAGCCGAGTGGCACGTAGTCCTCTTGGACGATTTCGCCGCCGTTCTCCTGAACGAAGTCGTCGAGCACCGCGTTCGTCGTGTGCGGCCAGACGTAGTCGGACCCGATGAGGTAGAACGACTCGATTCCCTCCTGCTCCATGAGCCACGGGATGTAGGGCTGAATCTGCTGTTTTGGCACGGCCCCGTTGAAGAAGACCCACTCGAGGGTCTCCTTTGGAACGTTGACCTCCCCGCTGAACCCTTCCGCGCCCTCGATGGCCTGACAGACGCCGCCCTCGTAGAGCGTCGGGTACCACAGCGGCACCTCGTTGTTGACGAACGCCCCCGAGATGGCGTTTCGCATCGCGCTCGTGTACGCCCCGAAGACGATGCTACACCCCTCGTCGTTGACGAGGCTCCGCGCCTCCTCGACCCCGGTGCCGGGGGAGGAGGCGTTGTCTCGCTTGATGAGGTTGATCTGCCGGCCGTCGATGCCCCCGTTCTCGTTGATCTGGTTGATCGCCATCTCGGTCGAGTTCATCATCGGCCGGCCGATGACCTCGATCGAACCACTGAGGGCGTAGAGCGCGCCGACGGTCAGTTCGTCGCTCGAACCACCGCCCCCGCCCCCTCCGGAACAACCTGCGAGCGCTGTCGCCCCCGCAACCCCCGCTGTTTTCAGGAAGGACCGCCGCCCGACTCCGAATTTACGCCAGTTGCTATCGTCTCCCATGAACTACTGGCCATGTCTACACTCATCTATTATAAAATATTCGGGTACTACGGGACGAACGTGTTACTTTTTCGGAGAAGAAGTTTCCATGGGCGAGTCTATGCACTCCTCCGGCAACAAATGTGTAAATCGGAACTATATAACTGGTATTAAACATGATATATATGCTTTGTCACTGCAAACGTCGGTGCTGTCAAGTTTTTTCTCCGGTATCTGACGACCCGTCGAACGGGAAATCTGTAACGCTACATAAGTAAAGTATAATAACATTGCCCAAGGTGATTGTTGACGTATCATGCCAGAGACGGTATTCGAAGTCGACACTGAAGCCCCCCCGGACGACCAGCCGGACCCGATAGTGAACCGATGGCATCCGGACACGCCACCCGCGGCGTCGATGGAGCCCGGCGAAAAGGTCCGCATCGAGTGTCTCGACTGGACGGGCGGTCAGTTGGAGAACGACGACAGCGCCAACGACATCCGCGACATGGAGCTGTCGCCGAACCACCACCTGAGCGGTCCGTTCGAGGTGAAAGGCGCCGAACCGGGCGACATCCTCGTCGTCGACATCCTCGACTTGGGCCAGTTTCCGGACCACGAGTGGGGGTACACCGGCATCTTCGACAAGGACAACGGCGGCGGCTTCCTGACCGACCACTTCCCCGAGGCGCGAAAGACCATCTGGGACCTCGACGGCGTGATGGCGAGTTCGCGACACATCGAGGACGTCCGCTTCCCCGGCTGTGCGCACCCGGGCATCCTCGGCACGGCCCCGTCGCACGAACTCCTCGCGGAGTGGAACGAGCGCGAACAGGCGCTCATCGACCGCGGCCCCGAAGACGCCACGGCGGTCAACCACGAAACCGGCGAGTCGGAACCGCCGCTCGCGCTCCCCCCCGAACCCGACGGCGTGTTGCTCGGTGGCATGGAGGGCGAGGAACTCGACGAGGCCGCTCAGGAGGCCGCCCGGACGATCCCACCCCGGGAGAACGCGGGCAACTGCGACATCAAGAACCTCGGCCGCGGCTCCCGAGTCTACCTCCCCGTCTTCGTCGAGGGGGCGAACTTCATCACCGGCGACCTGCACTTCTCACAGGGTGACGGCGAAATCACGTTCTGTGGCGCCATCGAGATGCCCGGCTGGATCGACCTTCGCGTCGACGTCATCAAGAACGGCATGGAGAAGATGGGCACGGACTACGCCATGTTCAAGCCCGGCTACATGGACCCCGACTTCTCCAACTACGTCGTCTTCGAGGGCTACTCCGTCGACGAGGAGGGGACCCAGCACTACAAAAACTCGACCGTCGCGATGCGGCGCGCGTGTCTCGACGCCATCGACTACATGACCAACTTCGGCTACACCCGCGAACAGGGCTACTTCATCCTGAGTACCGCCCCGGTGGAGAGCCGAATCGCTGGCATCGTCGACCTGCCGAACACGTGTGTGACCGTCTCGCTGCCTCAGGAAATCTTCGACTTCGATATCGATCCCGACCTCCTCGCGGACGGCACGGCGGTCGAGGACCGCGGTGACGTCGCGAAGACGTCGTAATCACGCGCTCACGCTTTTTTACACGGCCGCTCAGTGGTCGTGACCCATCGAATGACCGACCGCCCACGGGTAGCCCTCGGTACTGTGGACGAGTCCGTTTTCGTCCTCGTGGTCGTGGTCGTGATCCGCCTCCTCCGGCGTGCGCTCCGGCACCGAGATGTTCCGATCGATCCGGAGGATCATGCTCGCCGCCGCGGCCGCGCTCACGACGGCCTGCCGTTTCACGTGGAGCGGTTCGAGGACGTGCCGATCACCCATATCCGCGACACCGCCCTCGTCGAGGTCGAGTCCTGCCGTGTACTCGCCGTCCGCGTGGGCCCGCCGGAGCGACACCAGTGCGTCGAGGGGGTCCATCCCCGCACTCGCCGCGAGCGTCCGCGGCACCGTTTCGAGGGCGTCGCCGAACGCCTCGACGGCCAGTTGCTCTTTGCCGCGATGGCTGGTCGCTTCCTCACGGACGTGGGACGCGAGCGCCATCTCCGTGGCCCCGCCGCCCGGCAGGAGCGCCTCGTCCTCGATGGCGAGTTTCAGCACGAACAGGCAGTCGTCGAGTTTCCGTTTCGTCTCGTCGGCGACGTGGGCCGTCCCGCCCCGGAAGAGCAGCGACACCTGATCGACGGCGTCGAAGCCCGAGACGACCGCGATGTCGGTCGGTCCCAGCGACCGGCGCTCGACGGTGCTCGCGTACCCCACCGTCGCCGGCGTCAGGTTCTCCACCGTCACCGCCTGTCCACCGGTCGCCCGCGCGAGCTTTCGGAGTTCGTCACGCCGGGTACGCTCGACGGCGAGGATGCCCTCCTCGGCCAGCAGGTAGCGAACCGGATCGTCGATGGACTGCTGGCAGAACACCACGTCCGCCCCCGCCTCGACGATGGCCTCGGCGTAGCGTTCGTACACTTCACGCTCGTGGTCCCGGAGCGCCGCCAGATCCTCGGGCGTCTCCGGATTGATCGCTCCCATCCCGGACGGCGTATCGATCGACAGCTCCTCGTCGATCAACGCGACGCTCGCGTCGGTGTACGACTCGGGAAGGTCCCCCGGCGACACCACGTCGGTCGAGGACTCGTTCAGATCGATGACGAGGCCGTCGATCACCGTCGAGTCGTAGAACGTCCCGCCGGTGATCGTCTTTCGGGTGATCTTCTCGAACCCGACGCGGCCGTCGCTCCTGATGGCCTCGACGGCCTCGACGGCGCGGTCGGCGAGAAACGCCGTGCCCTCGTCGTCCCACTTGCCCGTGACGACGGTCCGGGCGATATCCCGGAGCACGTCGGGGTCGTCGACGTCGACGGGGACGGTCAACGAGGGGAGGTGTGACACCGCCGCCGTCGAGGCGATTTGGAAGCCTTCGGCTACCTTCGTCGGATGGATTCCGTCCTCGATCAGCGACTCCGCCTGCGCGAGCAACTCGCCGGCGAGCACCACCGCCGTCGTCGTCCCGTCACCCGCTCGCGTCTCCTGGCTCTCGGCGACTTCGACGATCAGCCGTGCCGCGGGGTGGGCGATGTCGAGTCGATCTAGGATGCTGGCGCCGTCGTTCGTGACGACGACTTTCCCGTTCATCACGAGCATCTTGTCCAGTCCTTTCGGCCCGAGCGTCGACCGAACCGTGTCGGCGAGGTGTTTCCCCGCCGTCAAATTCGACGCCGCCGCCGACGCCTCGCTCGACCCGGAGATATCCGACAGGGCTGGGGCGCTGTTGTCCGACATGTGGGCGAATCAATACCCCCGTCCCAACATAATCGTTTCAATCTGGCGCAATCGCCCGGCCGGCTCCCCCGACTCAGCCGCGATCAGTCGGAGTTGGCGAGTCCGGTGGCCGGGTCCGTACTCGCAGCGAGTGCCCGCGACACCGCGCCGTCGCCCCCGTCGCCACAGCGGATGACGAGCGGGCCGGATGCGGGCGCATACACGTCCATCTCGGTTCCACGCGAGGAGTACCAAGTGTCGACCACCTCGACCACGCCAGCGTCGCTCAGCCGCTCCAAGTGGTACGTGACGTTCTGGATCGACGTCTCCGCCCGCTCCGCGAGTTCGGACGGCACCATCGGCTCCTCGTGCAGGAGTGCAACGAGGCGGCGCGCCGTCCCCGAAGCGAGCGCTTCGACGATCGCGTCGGCCTCTCCGAGCGGGACGACCTGCGGGTCCGGGTCGGGATCGGGGGCGGACTCCGCGTCGCGAACCGGGAAGATACTCTCTGCCATCGGTATCGGTACGTGGTGGGCGACTCACATATACTGCCCCGGGGCGTCTCCGAGTCGGAGACAGTGCCCCGTGCGTGGGAGTTTTGTGACAGGATGCCTTCGTACGGCCGACGCGATGCCATCTCACTCCCCCCTCCACGTCGACGTGGTGGGGCCGCCGGCGTTCGCCGCGGCCCTCACCGACGCGACTGGCGAGTCCGGGACTCGCCTGTCGGCGACGACCGTTCCCCTCGACGCCCTCCCCGAGCATCTCGACGGTACAGACTGTCTCCTCGTCGACCGCCGGACTGCGGGCGCGTCGTGGCGGGCCGCCCTCGAACGCGTCGCCGACGCCCGGCCGCGGGTTCCGGTCGTCGTCCTGGTCGACGACGACGCCGCGTCGACCGTCGCCGCGGCCGTCGAGGCCGACGCGGCGGACTGGCTTCCCCGCTCGCTGTGCGAGACGCGTCCCGACACCGTCGTCGACCGCATCGACGGCCTCGCCGGCCGCGCCCGCCCTTCCCGCCCCGACGATCCGGTCGAGCGGTTCGACCGGGCGACGGCGACCCACGACCCCGGCACCGGCCGCCTCCGCGCCGCGAACGGGGCGCTGGTCGACCTGCTCGGCTACGATCGGGCGCGGCTCCGCGAGGAGGGACTGGACGCCCTCGTCGCGGCGGACTCGGGGATCGAACCCGTCGCGGCCGACGCCGGCGCGACGTGGGAACCGACCGCCCACGAGTGGCAGGTCGAGACGGCGGACGGCGACCGGCGGTGGCTGTCGACCGACGTCTGGCCCGGCAACGACGGGGACGGTCCCTGTATCTTCGCCGTCTCCCGCGACGTGACCGAGCGGAAGCGACGCGAACAGCGCTTTCGACTCGTCGCCGAGAACGTCGACGAGATCATCTACGTCGCCAACGAGGATTTCTCCGAGGTTCGGTATCTGAATCCCGCCTACGAAGACGTCTGGGGCCGACCCGCCGAGGAGGTGTACGCGGACGCGACCGCTTTCGTCGACGCCATCGACCCCCGGGACCGCGAAGCGTTCGAGACGGAGTTCGCGCGGATGCGCGAGGACATCGCGCGCGGCGAGGCCGCCGACAGCTACGAGTTCGAGTTCCGTATCCGCCGGCCGGACGGGGAGTGCCGGTGGATTTCCGCCACCGGGTACCCGGTCGAGACGCCGGTGGGCGAGGGCTTGTACGTCGGCATCGCGAGCGACATCACCGAGCGACGCGAACTCGAACGGACCTACCGGGAGCTGTTCAACAAATCCAGCGCGGCGATCACGCTCCACGATCCGGAGACGAAGGAGATGGTCGGCGTCAACGACACCATGTGCGACCTGCTCGGCTACGACCGGGAGACGCTGCTCGATATCGGTGCCGTCGGCATCAGCGCGGCGGCCGAGGGCTACACGGAGCAACGCGGCGCCGAGATCATCGACCGGATCATGGCGGCCGGCGAGCCCGAGGAGTACGAGTGGGTCGTCGAGGACGCCGGCGGCGACCGACACGTGTTGCTCGTGACCGGCACGCCCGTGACGATCAACGGGCAGGAGCGGTTTCTCTCGGCTTCACAGGAGATCACCGAACGCAAGCGACGCGAGCGCGAAATCGAGGAGGAACGGCAGAAGTACTCGGCGCTGGTCGAGCAGAGTACCGACGCCGTCGTCGTCGTCAGGGACGGCCGCTACGTCTTCGTCAACGACCGCTTCTGTGAACTCACCGGGTACGACGAGGCGGAACTGCTCAGTATGCCGTTCCAGAACGTGTTCACGCCGGCATCCCGGGAACTGGTCAGGGAGCGGTACGAGCGCCGCGTGGCCGGCGAGTCCCCGCCCAACCAGTACGATGTCGAGGTCGAGACGGCGGACGGCGACCGGCTGACGCTCGAACTGTCCGTCTCGCAAATCCGAAACGAGGGGGAGCCGGCGACGATGGCGAACTTCCGGGACGTGACCGAGCGCCGGCGGCGGGAACGCACGATCGAACGGCTCCAGACGGCTACCGAGCGTCTCCAGGGCGCCGAGACGGCCGACGAGGTGTACCGGATTACGGTCGAAACGGCGCGGGACGTGCTCGGTCTGCCGATGACGGCAAGCTGGCGTCACGACCCCGACGCAGAACGGCTTACATACGTGGACGGGACGGAGCCGGTCGCGGAGATGCGAGCCGGAACCGGGCCGGTTTCCTTCGCCCCCGGCGACACGGAGTACGGGGTCTTCGAGCGCGACGAGGCGACGACCTACGACCCCAGTGAGTACCACGACCACAACCCGCTGGACGCCGCCATCATCGTCCCGCTCGGCGATCACGGCCTCCTCGCGGCGGGCGACTGCAGCCGGGGCGACTACGAGCCGTATCGCCTCGACGCCGCGCAGGTGCTCGCCGGCCACGCCACGACCGCGCTCAACCGAGTGGACAGGGCCGAACAGTTGCGCGAGAGCGAGCACCGACTGCGGGCGATCGTCGATCGGATCGACGAGGCCATCTTCCTCGCACCGGCCGCCGAACTGACCGCGGGCGATCCGGCCCCCGACTTCGTCAGCTCCGGCTACGAGGCCATCTGGGGCCAGTCACTCGACGGCCTTCACGAGACGTACGAGGAGGGGTTTTTCGGGACGCTCCATCCCGACGACTACGACGACTACCGCGCCTTCATCGACCGCCTCGTCGAGGCGGTGTCGGCGGGTGACGCCGACGAGCGGTACAGACAGGAGTACCGCATCGAGCGTCCCGACGGCGAGGTTCGCTGGGTCCGCTCCGAGTTCTACCCGACCGACTGGACGGACGGCGTCCCTCGCGTCGTCATCGTCAGCCGCGACGTGACCGCGGCGAAGCGGCGCGAGCGGACCATCGAGTCGTTCCACGACGCGACGGCGGAGCTGACGACGGCCGACACCGTCGTCGACGCGGCCCGGATGGCGGTCGACGCCGCCGCGGACGTGTTCGACCTGCCCGCGACCGCCGTCTACCGGTACGACGAGGCGACGGCCACGCTCGAACCGGCGGCCACGGGCCCGGCGCTTCCGGACGCGGCGGCGCTCCCCGCACTCACCGACGACGACGCGCGGGCCTGGGACGCGTTCGTTAGCGAGACGATGTACCGCGTCGCCGACGACGCCGAGCCGTTGGGCGACGTGCGGCCGGGCGAGGAGGCGGTACTGTTCCCGCTCGGCGGCAACGGTCTGCTCGCGGTCTGTGGGTCGGGCGTCGACACCGAGGCGGCGAGCATCATCGCCGCGACGCTCGAAGCCGCGCTGAACCGACTCCGTGGCGAGCGGCGACTCGAATCGCGTCGAGCGGAGTTGGAGGCACAGACCGAGCGTGCCCGCCGCCTGGAGTCGATCACCGAACTGACGCGGCGCATCGAGGCGGCCATCACCGGCCACTCCTCGCGCCGCGGGATTCAGGAGGCGGTCTGTGCGGAACTGGTGGATCGCGACCCCTTCGACGCCGCCTGGGTCGCCGCGGCCGACGTGGGGACTGACCGGCTGACGCCCCGGGCGACCGCCGGTATCGACGCCGACGCCGTCGAACGCGTCCTCGACGGGGCCGCTCCCGGCACCGACTCGGCGGCGGCTCATCCCGTGGCCGAGGCGTGGGAGACGGGTGAGCCCCGCGTCGTCGACGACCTGGTCGGGAGCGGCCGTCGTCGCGAGTGGCAGCGGCGCCTCCTCACGTTCGGCGCCGGGTCGGTCTGTGCCGTCCCGCTCGAGTACAGCGGTATCACCTACGGCGTACTCGTCGTCGTCGCCGACGACCCCGGCGAGTTCGAGGACCGGGAGGTGGACGTGCTCTCACAGCTCGGCACTTCCATCGGCTACGCCATCGCGGCCATCGAGCGCCGGCGCGCCCTCGAATCCGACGACACGCTCGAACTCGAATTCCGGGGGAGCGACGCGGCCCTCCCCTTCGCACGGCTGGCGCGCGACACGGCGTGTCGCGTCCGCCACGAGCGGACCGTCCGCCGACAGGACGGCTCCGTCAGCGTCTACTACACCGTCCGCGGCGACCTCCCGGCGGACGTGGCCGACGTGGCGTCGTCGACCCTCCCCGGCGACGTCGAGGTCGCCGCCCGCCGGGACGGGGAAGCCGTCGTCGAGCGCCGCGGATCGTCCTGGTTCGGCGCCTTCGTCTCCGAGTACGGCGGCGTCCTCCGGCGTGGAACGGCGACGGACGGCGATGTCTCGCTCGTGGTCGAACTCCCTCGCGAGGCCGACATTCGAACTATCGTCGATCGGTTCCGGGTGGAGTTCCCGGCGCTCGACCTCACGGCCCAGCGCCAACATCAGGAGACGGAGACCACCCCCGGCGAACTCCACCACCGGATCGAACGTCGCCTGACCGACCGGCAGTACGAGGCCATCGAGACGGCACACGCGATGGGCTACTTCGAGTGGCCCCGCGAGAGCAGCGGCGAGGAAGTCGCCGAGACGCTCGGCATCACGCAGCCGACGATCAACAAACACCTCCGCCTCGGCGAGCGGAAGGTGTTCGACCTCCTCTTCGGGGACGACGACACGGCGTGATGGTGTTTATCGCCCCTGTTTACGGGTGGTTCGCCGAGACAGTCCGGCGCACCACCAGTACTGACGTAGGATCCCCCGTCAGTCGTCGGCCGGCCCGGTTGCCCGGACCGTCCCGCCGACGCCGCCTTCGCCGACGCGGAGTTCGACCGAATCGAGGGCGAGTTCGAACTCGCGACGGTGGTGGCCGTCGGGGTCGTATCGAAGCGTCGAGGTCACGAGGCTAGCGTCCTCGAGGCGGTCGAGGCGCCGGTACACCGTCGCTCGCGACATCTCACACCGTTCGACGAGCTCCGCCGCCGGGAGCGACTGCCCGTCGAGTGTCGTGAGGAGTCGACAGGTGTACTCGTCGCCGAGCAACGAGAGGAGCGTCTCGGCGGGCGTCGACGCCGCGTCGGCGTCGTCCCCTTCGATCGACCCCCGGTCGGTGGGGGCGTCGCGATCGGCGCTGGAGGCGCGTGTCTTCATACGTCTTCGAACATCATCTATCCCCCAAAGCGTCCCGTCTATGCTGACTACCTCCGACGCCGGCGGGGGCTATCCATATTGACTCCGGCACGCGGACCGGTGTTTCCGAGCCAGAAACACGCGCCGCCGGTTTATGAGACGGCGACTCGAAGGGGACGCAATGGCACGTCCGACGCTCCCGTCGCGCCAACCCGACAGTCTCGGATCGAGAGCCGCCGACGGCGGTCGTCGGTGAGTCGATGGCGGACCGGCGTCTTTCGCAGCTGGCCGACGACGCGTCCGGCACCGCCGTCCACCGGGGCGACGGCTCCGATACCGCCCGCGACCGACAGGTTCTGATCGTCGGCGACGGGATCGGTGCCGCGGCCGCCGCCGGGTTTCTCGACCGTGCGGGCCTCGATCCGGTGCTCGCGTCGCCCGCCCGCGGCCGGCCGCTCCCCCCGGTGGTGACCCTCTGGCGACCGGGGCTGACGCTGCTCGAACGCCTCGGGCTCCGGCGCCCCGTCGAGCGCCACGGCACCACCCTGACCCGCTTTGCCTGCCGGACGCGTGGCCGGTGTTGGCCGGCCGGCGACGCCGACCACCCCGTGCTGGTTGCGGTCGCTCGCGCCCGTCTCGACGCCATCCTCGACCGCCGGCTACTGGATCGGATTCGAACCGCCGAGCGGCCGGTCACGACGCTCGCTCCGACGGAGCGCGGCGTCCGTGCCGTCTTCGAACGCGGCGTCGACGAACTGTTCGACGCCGTCCTCACGACCGAGCGCCGTCTGTTCCCCGGCGACGAGGCGACGGACGCACGAGCGATCCACCGCTGGACGGGTCGCTGGCCGGCGACCGCCCCCGCGCCGGACGTACCGACCGAGGCGTGGGACGACCGGCACGCCGCGTTCACCGTCCCCGCTCCCGACGCGACGTTCGTCCACTTGGTCACGGCTACGGGGACGGCGGGCGTCGACGCCGTCGGCCCCGCCGACGTCGGCGACCGGTTCGGGCATCTCTTCGACCCGCCGGCCACTCCGTTCTCGGATCGGCTTCCCGACTTCCAGTACGAACGGCTCCCGTGTGCGTCGCCCGCATCCCGGCGTGTGGACGCCATCGCGCCCTTCGGTCCGGCGAGTCGAACGTCGATTCCCGGCGACTGTCTCGGCGCCGCCCTCGCCATCGAGGACGCGTGGGTGCTCGCCGACGAGTTGGCGTCGGGCGCAGGCGCCGTCACCGACCGTCTCGCGCGCTACGACCGTCGG
>Ga0209917_1000033_pt1 | contig 50876 bp, 55 predicted proteins | sample SalPon2_C_H2O_MG_FD_185710 | JGI IMG/M metagenome (GOLD analysis project Ga0209917, IMG submission 185710) | Salt pond water microbial communities from South San Francisco under conditions of wetland restoration - Salt Pond MetaG R2_C_H2O_MG... | ecosystem: Environmental > Aquatic > Non-marine... | reverse complement strand
GGAGGAGCCGTAGATGATCGAGCTGATTACGACGAAGTATACGTATCTCGTCGTCGTGGCGCTGCTCGCCATCGGTGCGTACGTGATGATCGAGAGCGACAACTTCGTGAAGAAGATCATCGGCCTGAACGTGTTTCAGACCGGTATCTTCGTCTTCTTCATCTCGGCCGCCTTCCGGACGGGCGGAAAGTCGCCCGTCGTCCAGTCCGGTGGCGGTGGCGGCCCGTTCGTCTCGCCGCTCCCTCACGTCCTCATCTTGACGGCCATCGTCGTCGGCGTGAGCCTGACGGCCGTGGCGCTCGGCCTCGTCGTCCGCATCTACGAGAGCTACGGCACGGTCAACGAGGACACCTTGGAGGAGGTGCTGGCGAATGACTGATGCGCTCGTTCCGCTCCTCGTCGCGATGCCGCTCCTCGGCGCCCTGTTCGTCGTCGCAGCGGGGCTGGTGAGCGAGCGCGGCCCCCCGGCGGTCACCGCGCTCGTCCTCGTCGCCCAGACGGGACTCGCGGGCTGGATCGGCTCGCGAGCCCTCCTGACCGGCGAACTGTCGAACGAAGTCGGCGGCTTCGTCGCGCCGTACGGTATCGAACTCGTCGTCGACGGCCTCTCTGCGGTCGTGGTCGTCCTCGTCGCCGTCGTCTCGCTCGTGGTCCTCGTCTACGCCGCCAGTGACGACCCCGGCGGCACCGCCTTCTACACCGAGTATCTCCTGCTCGTCACCGGCCTGACAGGGATGTCCGTCACCGGCGACGTGTTCAACCTGTACGTCTTCCTCGAAATCTCGGGGCTGGCGACGTACGCGCTCGTCGCGAGCGCCGGTACGGGTCGCTCCGCGGTGTCGGCGCTCAAATACCTCCTCTTCGGCACCGTCGCCGCCTCCCTCTACCTGCTCGGCGTCGGCTACGCGCTGGTGGCGACGGGGACGCTCAACATGGCCGACCTCGCGACCGAACTGGCGGCCGTGGGCTACGACTCGCCGCTCGTGCTCGCCTCCTTCGGCTTCATCGTCGTCGGCCTCGCGACCAAGACGGCGCTCTTTCCGCTGCACACCTGGCAACCCGACGCGTACAACGACTCGCCGGACAGCGTGAGCGCACTCATCTCCGCGCTCGTCTCGACGGTGGCCGCGTACGCGCTCCTGCGCATCGTCTACACCGTCTACACGCCCGCGTTCTTCGAGGCCGTGCCCGTCGCCCGCGACGCACTCGTCCTCTTCGCGTGCGTGAGCATCGTCGTCGGGAGCGTCCTCGCCATCGCCCAGTCCGAGGTGAAGCGGATGCTCGCGTACTCCTCGGTGTCGCAGTACGGACTGGTCGTCGTCGGCCTCGCCATCGGCACCCGCGCCGCCCTCTTCGGCGCCATCGTCCACCTCGTCGGCCACGCGATCATGAAAGGCGGGCTGTTCGTCGCCGCGGGGACCGTCGACGATCTGACCGGCGCGACGACGGTCGAGGGGTACGCCGGCCTCGCCGACCGCTTCCCCGTCCTCGGCGGGGCGAGCGCCGTCCTCATGCTCGCGATGGTGGGCGTCCCGCCCGCCGTCGGCTTCGCCGGCAAGTGGTACATCGCACTCGGCGCCGTTCGCGCGGGCGTCTGGCCCGTCGCAGTCGTCATCTTCGCGTCGACGCTCCTGACGCTCGCGTACTTCGCCATCCTCGTCGAGCGGATGTTCGTCGCACCGGCGTCGCCGAGCGTCCGCGCCGCCACTGATGGGGGCGCCGACCGCCTCGGCGGTGCGGCCACCGCGCCACGTCGCCTGCTCGCGCTCGTCGTCGGCGCCGCCGTCGTCGCCGTCGTCCTCGGCTTCGCCGTGACCGGCCTCGAAACCGCGCTCGAACCGACCCTCGATACGCTCCTCTCATGACCGACATCGCCTCACTCAGACCGGCTCTGGCCGTCGCCATCGCGGCGGTTGCCGTCGTACCGATCCTCGCCTCCGGCCGTCGGCCGAACGTCCGCGAGGGCTGGACCGTCCTCGCGGCGGCGAGCGCGTTCGCCGTCGTCGCCAGCATGCTCCCCGCCGCCATCTCGGGCACGACGTACGTCTCCACGCTCGGCACCTTGGTGGCCGGCGTCGAACTCTCCCTGCAGGCCGACCCGCTCGGCCTCCTCTTTGCCACCGTCGCGAGCCTCCTCTGGCTCATTACGAGTTTCTACAGCATCGGCTACATGCGCGGGCTCTCCGAACACGCCCAGACCCGCTACTTCGCGGCCTTTGCCGCGTCCGTCGCCGCCGCCCTCGGCGTCGCCTTCGCCGACAACCTCGTCACCATCTTCGTCTTCTACGAACTCCTGACGGTGGCGACGTACCCGCTCGTCACCCACGACGAGACGGCGGAGGCCCGCGCAGCCGGCCGCAAATACCTGGCCTACACCTTCGGCGGCGGCGTCGCCGTCCTCGCGGGGACGGTTATGGTCGCCACGATGACCGGCACCACCGCCTTCTCCCCGGGCGGCATCGCCGGCCTCGCGAACGCCGACCCGCTCCTCGCACAGGCCGCCTTCGTCCTCCTCGTCTCGGGCTTCGGCGTTAAGGCGGCGCTCATGCCCCTGCACTCCTGGCTCCCCGACGCGATGGTGGCGCCGACGCCCGTCTCGGGCCTCCTCCACGCCGTCGCCGTCGTCAAGAGCGGCGTGTTCGGCATCGCACGCGTCCTGCTGGACGTGTACGGCGTCGACCTCACCGCCTCGCTCGGGATGGGCCTCCCGCTCGCCGTCGTCGCCGCCGCGACCCTCCTCCTCGCGAGCATCATCGCGCTCAGACAGGACAACCTCAAGCGACGGTTAGCGTACTCGACGGTGTCACAGCTCTCCTACATCGTCCTCGGCCTCGCCGTCCTCGACCCGACTGCGGTCGTCGGCGGCCTCCTCCACATCCCCGCCCACGCGTTCATGAAGCTCACCCTCTTCTTTACCGCCGGCGCCATCCACGTCGAGACCCACACCGACGACATCAGCGAGATGGCCGGCATCGGGAAACGGATGCCGCTGACCATGCTCGCCTTCGGCGTCGCCGCGGCGGGCATGGCGGGCATCCCGCTCGTCGCCGGCTTCGTCAGCAAGTGGTATCTCCTGATCGGGAGCGTGGACGCCGGACAGTCGATTTTCGCCGTCGTCCTCCTGCTCTCCGGCGTCCTCAACATCGCGTACTTCTGGCCCGTCTTCTACCAGGCCTTCTTCGAGAGCGAGGACGCCGCCGACGCCAAGCCGCTGATCGAGTTCCCACTCGGCGGGAAGGAGTGGTCGATCCGGCCCGACGAGCCGGCGTACGACCCCGACCCGGTGACCGACGGGGGGCCCGCGAACGACGCGAGCGATGACGCGTCTGACCGCCAGTCCGACGATGGTCACGGGGACGCCGACGGCGGCGGTCACGACCACCACGACGATCACGGTCACGACCACCACGGCGGCCCGCCGGCCGACGGGTGGGAGCGCCGCGGCTGGCGCGGCGCCGAGAGCACGTGGTTCATGCTCGGCCCCATCCTCGCGGCCATGACGGGCGCCGTCGTCCTCGGCGTGATTCCGCGGACGGCCGTCTTCCTCCGCCTGATCGAGGTCATCGTCGCCGCGGCGACGGGGGTGAGCGTCTGATGGCCTCGGCACTCACTGCGGTACCGCCCGTCGTCGTCGTCCTCGCCGCGGCGCTCGTCGCCGGACTCGCCCGGCACCGTCGCCGCCTCGGCCACCTCCTCGGCGGCACGATTACCGGCCTCGTCACCATCTGGATCTGGCTCGTCCCAGCCGGCACCCACCTCACCGGCCAGCTGTTCGGCTTCGACGCCGTCTTCTTCGCCGTCGATCCCTTCTCGCGGGTCGTCGGCCTCGTCTTCGCGTTCATCGCCACCGTCGCCGTTGCCTACTCGTGGGCGACGGGCGCCGAGAGCAAACAGACCGCCTACGCCCTCACGTACGTCGGCTCCAGTCTCGGCGCCGTCTTCGCCGGCGACTGGCTGACGATGGTCGTCTGGTGGGAACTGATGGCCGTTACGAGTACGATCCTCGTCTGGGACTACGGCGGCAAGGCCGTCCGGGCGGGCTTTCGCTACGCCGTCCTGCACGGCATCGGCGGCAGCCTCGTCCTCGCGGCCATCGCGTGGCACTACGTCGCAGTCGGCTCGTTCCTCTTCACCGCCGCGGACGGCATGGTGGGGACGGTGCCACAGCTCCTGGCGGCCATCGGAATCGGCGTCAACGTCGGGTTCATCGGCCTGCACGCGTGGCTCCCCGACACCTACCCTCGGCCACACATCGCCGCCAGCGTCTTCCTCTGTGTCTACACCACCAAGACCGGCGTCTACGCCATGTATCGGGCATTCCCGGAGGGCCACCTCTGGATCGCCTACATGGGCGGGGCGATGGCCGTCTTCGGCGCCGCCGCCGCCCTCCTCCAGAACGACATGCGCCGCCTCCTCTCCTATCATATCCAGTCGCAGGTGGGGTACATGGTCGCCGGCGTCGGCATCGGCAGCGCGCTAGCGCAGGCGGGCGCGTTCGGCCACGTCTTCAACCACATCCTCTACAAGAGCCTCCTGTTCATGACGGCGGGGGCGGTGATCTACCGCACCGGCGAGGAGAACCTGAAATATCTCGGCGGCCTCGCACGGAAGATGCCCGTCACCGCTGCGGCCTTCACCATCGCCGCGCTCTCCATCGCCGGCTTCCCCGGGTTCAACGGGTTCGTCAGCAAGGGTATCGTCATCTCCGCCAGCCACTACACGTTCGTGAAGGGGCCACTCGTCGTCGGGGAGTTCTACACGCTGGAGATACTACTCTTGATCGGCGGCGTCGGAACCTTCCTCTCCTTTATCAAGTTCGGCTACTACGCCTTCCTCCACGGGCCGTACGAGGGCGGCACCGTGACGCCGGCGCCGCGGCCACAACAGGTCGCGATGGTCCTCGTCGCGGGGCTGTGTGTGTTCTACGGCGTCTTCGACGGGGCGCTGTTCGGCCTGCTCCCGTTCGACGTGACGGACGGGGCCGTCGTCGACCACGTCTACCACACCTACACCGTGGTTCACATCCTCGAGGGGCTCGCGCTCGCTGCGGCGGGCGTTATCGGCTTCGCGCTGTTGAAAAAGCCGCTGTCGAAGGTTGGGCGCGTGCCCGACGTGGACGCCGCGTACAACCCGCTGGTCTTCTACGGGACTCGTGCCGCCGTCCACGGCGTGACCGAGACGTACGCCGCGGTGGATCGGGTCGCCGTCGCCGCCGCGGACGCCGCCGCCGACGTTCGCGCCGACCCCGAGGTGCTCTCGCGGTACCGCGCGAACATCGGGGGGAGCATCTTCATCCTGATGATCGTCCTCGGCGGCGTGCTGGCGTGGCTCGGTATCGTCTGACCGGTCACGCTCCGTCCCGTCGGTCGACGTAGACGCTCACGGCTCGGCGTGAGTGAGCGAGACGACGACCGTGACGCCATCGTCACGGAGGCGCGATCGTCGCAAGCGTCGGCGGTCGTCCCGACGAACAGTCCGGCTGCGACTTCGTCCATACCCACTGAGATACCGAGCGCGCCATCAAAGCCCGTCAGACGGAGCGTGCACCCGCACGAGTGAACCGGGATCGCCAGCTTTTATTCTCGACCCACAGTACGGTCGACATGGACCAGTTGCGGCAGTCGCTTCTCGACGCGCCGATCATCGAGAAAGGCGATTACGAGTACTTCGTACATCCCGTCAGCGACGGCGTCCCGATGCTCCGGCCCGAGCTCCTACGGGAAATCGTCATCAAGATCATCCGCAAGGCGGATCTGGAGGATATCGACAAAATCGTCACGCCGGCGGCGATGGGAATCCACATCTCCACGGCCGTCTCGCTGATGACAGACATCCCCCTCGTCGTCATCCGCAAGCGCCAGTACGGCCTGGACGGCGAGGTGTCGCTCGCGGCCCAGACCGGCTACTCCGAGAGCGAGATGTACATCAACGACGTCGAGGCGGGCGACCGGGTGCTCGTCCTCGACGACGTGCTCTCGACGGGTGGGACGATGAAAGCCATCCTCGACGCCCTCGAACACATCGGGGCGGAGGTGATCGACGTGGTCGCGGTGATCAAGAAGTCGGGACCGAACGAACTCGACGACGCGGGCTACAGCGTCAAGACGCTGATCAACGTCACCGTCGAGGACGGCGAAGTCATCATCACCGACCCACACGGCGACGGATAGCGGCCGAACGTCGCCGGCGTCTGCCGGTTCTGAGGTGACCGATGGGTATTAGTGCGCACCGCCGTTTTGAACAGGTATGCCGTCTGGTAACGACCGCCGAAGCGACTCGGGCACGGCGGGTCGTCGGAGACGACGCGACGTGTTGAAACTCATCGGAGTGACGGGGGTCGCCGGACTCGCTGGCTGCTCGGGGAACGGAAGCAACAGCAACGGTGGTGGGGAGAGCACGGACCGAAGCGTTCAGGGAACGTACGTGTCGGCGTCCAGCGTCGACGCGCAGTCGCTCAACTGGCTGACCATCGCCGACGCCACCTCGGGATCGTACGTCACCGCCACGCTCGACGGAACGTGGGCGATCATGCCGAACCGCGAAATCTTCCCGCTGTGGGCCGACTACTCGACCGACGACGGGCGGGTGTACGAAATCGAACTCCGCGAGAATCTGGAGTGGGGTGCGGGCTACGGGCAGATGACCGCCGAGGACTGGGTGTACATGATCAAGAACGTCTTCCAAGCCCAGCCCAACTGGAGCGGCTACCCCAACGCCGACGCGTGGTTCCGGACGAACCCGGACTCCGGGCAGCGCGAACCCATCCCCGTCGAACGGACGGGGACGCGGACCTTCGAGATCAGCCTGTTCGAAATCGACCCCTCGTTCCCGTTCAAACCGATCCTGTGGCGCCAACAGTGCATCCCCAAGGCGATTCTGGAGAAGTACGTCTCGGATCAGGACACCGAGGGCCTCCAGCAAGACGAGGAACTCAACACGCTGGCCTACACCGGGAACCTGGGGCCCTACTCCTACGACGCGTGGGAGCGGTCGGCCCGCTACACCGTCACGCGAAACGAGGACTACTACCTCAAAGACGTGGAGGGCGTCCCCGAGCGGTTCCGGGAGGCACCCTACTTCGACGAGCAGGTCGTGCGCGTGATCAGCGAGGAGAGCACGCGACTCGGCGCCCTGGAGTCCGGTGAGGTGGACTCGTCGGGCATCCCCCCCGATAAGGCCACTCGCTTCGAGAACCTCCCGAACGTCAACGTCAACGTCACCCCCCAGCCGTACGCCCGAATCATCGTCTACAACATGCGGGCGAACGGGTGGGAGCCGTTCCGCTCGAAGGCGGTGCGGCAGGCCCTCGGCTTCGCCGTCGACAAGGAAACCGTGGTCGGGAACGTGTTGCGTGGCTACGGACAGGTCGCCCAGACCATGCAGCCGAAGTGGTCGCAGTGGTACGACGACAGCCGGGTGATGGAGTTCGGCGTCGGCGACCGGTACGGACCGGAACGGACCCGGTCGGCGCTTGAATCGGCGCTTTCGGACACCGAATACGGCTACGACGGCGAACGCCTCGTCGACGGCTCCGGCGAACAGGTGACCCTCTCCATCTACTACGACTCCGGTCAGCCCACAGAGGGGACCATCGCCGAGTTCGTCGCTCAGGAATTCTCCGAGAACGCCGGCATAAACGTTCAGCCCGAAGCCGTCTCGTCGTCGACGTTCCAGAGCAACTACGTCCAGACGTCGGCACCGGACGGGACGGAGCCGGAGTGGACCGCCGGCGTCTTCAACGGCGGCCCGCGCGACGTAGCGACCAGTGCCAAGTCGTGGGATATGTCGATCAACCTCCAGTTCAACACCTATCCATTCACGCCCGCCTCCAGCAAGGGCTTCTTCGAGGAACGCGGCGGGATCAACTTCTACGGTTACTATCCGGACGAGGACATCGCGTCGCTGTACGAGGAGGCGTCGGCGACGACGGACGAGGCGCGCCGGCAGGAGCTGTTCGGGGAAGCATTCGGCCTCATCAGCGAGGAACAGCCCTTCGGATTCCTGGCGATGCCGTCGAGCGTGAGCGGCTACGCCGAGAACGTCCGCGGCTACGACGAAGAGTTCAACACGGGGTGGGACTCCCAGACATGGTACTTCGCGTGAGCGGGGATATCGACGCGAGCGGGTCGCCCGCCCGGACCGCCGACCGGTCGTCGACGGTCACCGGGGCGGCGGTGCGTAGCGGGGGGCGAACGGACCGGTGAGCATGCGCTGGTACGTGGTCCGGCGGGTCGTGTGGGCCGTCGTCGCCACGTTTCTCATCCTCTCGATTACGTGGGGGTTGCTCGCGATTACGCCGAATCCCGCGGCCGAGCAGATGCAGTTCCAGGCGGCCGCGAGCGGCGGGTCGGCGGAGGCGGCCCAGGAAGCGTTCGAGGCGCGGCGCGGCCTCGACCGCTCCCCTTGGGACCGCTACCGCGAGTACATGACGAACATGGTGACGCTCAACTGGGGGTGGTCACAGAGCCGCTCCCAGCCCGTGACCGACGCCATCGCCAGCGCGCTCCCCTACACCGCCATCTACTCCGTCCCGACGACGATACTCTCCATCCTGGTCGGGCTCTCCATCGGCCTCTACTCCGCGACCCACCAGTACACACGGACCGACTACGCCGCCACCTTCTTCGCGTTCTTCGGCTACGCCATCCCCAACTTCTGGTTCGGGATCATCCTCCTGCTCGTGTTCGGCGTGCAACTCGGCTGGTTCCCCGTCGTCTTCGACTCCGACCTCCCCTTCTTCAGCCTCGGGATGGCCCGTCAACTCGTCCTTCCCGTCATCGTCCTCGTGACGGGCACCATCGCGGGCATCATGCGCTACTCGCGGGCGGAGGCGCTGGAGTACGTCGAGGCGGAGTTCGTCAAGACCGCGAAGTCGAAGGGTGCGGACGGCTACCGCATCCTCACTCGACACATCCTCCGACCGGCGGCGGTGCCGCTGATGACGATTCTCGTCGGCGACATCCTCGGCATCTTCCTCGCGGCCTCCTACCTCGTCGAGGTGGTGTTCGGCATCCCCGGGCTCGGGCAACTGTCGTACAACGCCATCATCGCTCAGGACACGTCGCTCGTGTTGGGGACGACGCTCATCTTCACCTTTATTTCGGTGATCGGCAATCTGATACAGGACGTGGCCTACACCGTCCTCGACCCGCGGATCGACTACGGTGATCGCTGATGGCGAGAGGCACCGACACCTTCGAATCGGTCGATTGGGAGGAGACGGGGAGCCGGCTGTCGACGCTCTCGCGGCGCGACTGGGGGGCGCTCCTGTCGGGGCTCGCCATCGTCGCCGTCTTCCTCTACGACTACCTCGTCCTGCCCGCGAGTCGGCCGACGATCACGGTCCCCGTCGAGTGGAACGTCACGCAACTCGACTGGCTGTTCGTGGCGACGCTGCTCGCCATCGTCTTCTACGTCGCCGTCCCGCTCTACGACAACCGCCGGCTCACCGCCTACTACTGGCGGGAGTTCCGCAAGAACCGGATGGCCGTGTTGAGTCTGGGATACCTGCTCGTCGTCTTCTGTATCGGCGTCGTCGGCCCCATTCTGCTGGAGAAGCCGACGCTCGCCCTCGATCAGGCCTACCAGCCGCCGGCGTACATGAGCGTCGACTCGTCGGTGCCGGTCAACTGTCTGGGCGAAGTGGCCAGTGGCCGGTGTCAGGGGACGATGGCCCATCCGCTCGGCACCACCGGCGACGGCAAGGACATCCTCGTCCTCGTCATCTACGGGATGCAGGTGAGCATGAAAGTCGGCCTCATCTCCACCCTGCTGGTGGTGACCATCGGGACGGCCGTCGGCACCGTCGCCGCCTACGGGAGCGGCCTCGTCGACGAACTCCTGATGCGCTACGTCGACATCCAACTCGTCTTCCCCGCTTTCTTCCTCTATCTCCTGCTCACCTACCTCTTCGGCGGGAGCCTGTTCATGTTCATCCTCATCTTCGGGCTGACAGGGTGGGGCTCTATCGCGCGACTCGTCCGGTCGGAGGCACTCCAGCGGGCCGAGGAGGAGTACATCACCGCCGCCCGGAGCGCCGGCGCGGGGACGCTCTACGTCATCCGACGCCACCTCGTCCCCAACGTCTCGAACAGCGTGATCACGGCCGCGACCCTCCTCATTCCGGGCTTCATCCTCTTCGAGGCGTCGCTTTCCTTCCTCTCGCTCGGCGATCCGACCGTCCCGTCGTGGGGGCAGGTCATCGCCAACGGGCGGAGCGACCTCTCGACGGCGTGGTGGATTTCCACCGTCCCCGGCGTATTCCTCTTTACGACAATCCTCGCGTTCAACTTCATGGGCGACGCGCTCCGAGACGCGCTCGACCCGCGACAGGAGACATGACAGAACCACTACTCTCGATCCGCGACCTGCGCACCGTCTTCCACACCGACGAGGGACTCGTCCGCGCCGTCGACGGCGTGAGCTTCGACGTGGGGCGGGGCGAGACGGTCTGTCTGGTCGGCGAGTCCGGCAGCGGCAAGACCGTCACCGGCGAGTCGATAACCCGTCTCATCCGGACGCCGCCGGGCGAGATTGCGGAGGGCGAAATCGTCTTCGACGGCCGGGATCTGACGACGCTCTCGGACGGCGACCTGCGCGACCTCCGTGGCGACCGTATCGCCCACGTCTTTCAGAACCCCCAAGGTGCGCTCAACCCGGTCTACACCGTCGGTTGGCAGATCGTCGAGGCGATCCAGCTCCACGCGGACGTGCCCCGGGCGGAGGCGCGGGCGCGCGGCGTCGACCTGCTGGATCGGGTCGGCATTCCCGAGGCCACCCGCCGGTTCGACGACTACCCACACGAGTTCTCGGGTGGCATGAAACAGCGCGTCGCGCTGGCGATGGCGCTCGCCACTAACCCCGACCTCCTGATCGCGGACGAGCCGACGACGGCGCTCGACGTGACGATCCAGAACCAGATCCTCGGCCTCCTCGACGAACTGCAAGCGGAGTTCGACATGAGCATCCTGCTCATCACGCACGACCTCGGCGTCGTCGCGGAGGTGGCCGACCGCGTCGTCGTCATGTACGCGGGCAAGGTGATGGAGCGCGGCGGCGTCTTCGACGTGTTCGAGCGACCCTCACACCCGTACACCCGCGCCTTGCTTGACTGTCTGCCGGGGCGGGGCGACGGGGGCGCCACCTCGATCGGCGGCAAACTTCCGTCACCGACGGACCCGCCGGAGGGCTGCCGGTTCCACCCACGGTGTGCGTACGCCGTCGACGCCTGCAAGCGGGGCGACCAACCCCCCGACTACGCCGTCGATGGCGACGAGGACCACGTCGTCTCGTGTGTCCACTACGAACCGGGCGGCGACCCGTCGGTCGTTCGGGGGGAGGAGGCGGTGCCGACCGACGGCGGCCGGCCGGTCGACGACGAACCCACCCACACGGACGGGGAGGAGCACACGTGACCCGACCGCTCCTCGACGTGGAGGGCCTGGTCAAGCATTACCCGGTCACCGAGGGGGTCCTCCGGAACGAGGTGGGTCGGGTCCGCGCCGTCGACGGCGTGAGCTTCACCGTCGACCGCGGCGAGACGCTGGGGCTGGTCGGCGAGTCGGGGTGTGGGAAGTCGACGGCGGCGACCACCGCGTTGCGACTGGAGGAGCCGACCGACGGCCACGTCGTCTTCGACGGCGAGGACGTGACCGAGTACGACGACAAGGCGCTCAAGCGGTTCCGCCGCCGCGCCCAGATGGTGTTTCAGGACCCCACGTCGAGTTTCGACCCGCGCATGAGCATCGGCGAGTCGGTGGCCGAACCCCTTCGGGTCCATGGGATGCGCGACCGGGAGCGGCGGCGGCGGATCGTCGGCGACCTGCTGGAGCGGGTGGGCCTCGACGCCGCCGACATGGATCGCTACCCCCACGAGTTCTCCGGCGGGCAGAAACAGCGCGTGGGGCTGGCGCGGGCCTTGGTCATCAATCCCGACCTGATCGTCGCCGACGAGCCCGTGAGCGCCCTCGACGTGAGCGTGCAGGCGGACATCCTCGACCTGATCGAGGAGCTACAGGCGGCGTTCGGCCTCGCCATCGTCGTCATCAGTCACGACATGGGTGTCGTCCGCGAGGTGTGTGACCGCGTCGCGGTGATGTACCTCGGCGAAATCGTCGAGACGGCACCCACGGACCAACTGTTCGAGAGTCCACAGCATCCGTACACCCGCGCGCTACTGGGGTCGACGCCGATAGCCGACCCACGCCGTCGGGGGCAGGGGACGAGTCTCACCGGCGACGTGCCGAGCCCGTCGGACCCGCCGCCGGGCTGTCGGTTCCACACCCGGTGTCCGGAGGTGATCCCCGACGAGGACTACGGACTGGACGCCGGGACGTGGCGGGCGGTGTTGAACCTCCGCTTGCGGGCGGCGTCACGGGGAATCGACGTCGAGGCGGTACGAACCTACGCCGCCGGGGGTGACGACCCCGAGGCCGCCGACCCCGAGGCGGTACGGGCGGCGATCCGCGAGGAGTTCGACCTGCCCACCGAACTCCCCGACCGGCGCGCCGAGGAGACACTGTCGGGGGCGCTCGACCGACTCGTCGTCGGCGACACCGAGGGTGCCGCCGAGCGCCTCGCGGACGCCTTCCCTACCGTCTGCCGGCGCGAGCGCCCCGGTCTCGTCCCCGAGGAGACCGACCTCTCGGCGGACGAGTGGGCGGCGATCAAGCGCTTCCGGACGTGGCTTGCGACGCTCGTCGACGCGGACGCGGACCGGGTGACCGACCGCCTCGACCGACGATGTGCGTCGGAGACGGACCGCGAGGGCGGGGTCGACCGCCTCGCCGTCCGGGCGGCCTTCCGCCTCCCCGAACCGCTGTCGGACTCGGACGCCGAGCGGTCGGTCGGCGCGGCCATCGACGCCCTGCTTGCTGGGAAGGCGGCCGACGCCGCCGACGAACTCTACGGAACCTTCGGCCCGCTCCGGGAGAGCGCCTGTCACCTGAACCGTCGGGAGTGACCCGCCGGTCACGCGTGACGACGGTCAGTCGATCCGGAACGCGGGTTCGGCGACGCTCTCGCTCCGGCACTCGGGGCAGGTCGACGGGTGGTTGATCGGGTCGTCGAAGCCGTCGAACCCGCAGTCCCGGCAGGTCGGCGGCGAGACCAGCACCTGCTCGTCGTCGGCGTCCCGAAGCGACCGGGCGACGTGTCGGACGTGGTCGTAGACGGCGGAGCGGGAGGTGCCGACGCGGGCCGAGAGGTCGCTCGCCGTCGCCGGTGACTCGCGAAGCGACGCGGCGATGCGTTCCCGTGTCGTCGATTCCATGCTCGCCGTTCGCGGGGCGAGGTCAAATTCCTTTCCTCCGGGGGCGACCATTTATGCCCGTGCCGGTCGGCCACCGACGCATGCATCCCGATCCGCGGAGGCGACGATGACCGACCGCGCGCCCGAACTCCACCCCGAGGCGGCGGCGATACTCGAACGCGTCGACCTCCCGCCGACCCACGCGCTGTCCGTCGCGGGCGCCCGCGAGGCGCTCCGGGACCTGCTGGTCAGCGACGCCCCTCCGGACGACGACCTGACGGTTCGTAACCTGTCGATTCCGGGTCCGGAGGGGCCGGGGACGCCGCTTTCGGTGCGGGCGTACACGCCGCCGGTCGAGGCGTCGGGGACGCCCCACGACGACGCTGGCGTCGAGCGCCCCGTTCTCGTCTACTTCCACGGCGGCGGGTGGGTGCGCGGCGACCTGGACACCCACGACGGGCTCTGCCGACTGCTGGCCGAGGCGGCCGACTGCGTCGTCGTCTCGGTCGACTACCGGCGCGCGCCGGAGCATCCGTTCCCGACGCCGGTCCACGACGCCTACGCGGCGACGGCGTGGGTCGCGGAGCACGCCGAACTCGTCGGCGGCGACGGCGACCGGATCGCGGTCGGCGGCGACAGCGCCGGCGGCAATCTCGCGGCGGCGGTGACGCTTCTCGCCCGGGAGCGCGACGGGCCCGACATCGACCACCAGGTGCTCCTCTACCCGGTGACGGATTACGACCTCGACACCGACTCCTACCACGAGAACGAGTCGGGCTACCTGCTCTCGCGGGCGAGCATGCGCTGGTACTGGGAGCGCTACCTCGACGATGTGGTGGACGGCGCCAACCCCTACGCGTCGCCGCTTCGGGCGCCCGACCTCTCCGGACTGCCGTCGGCGACGGTCGTGACGGCGGGCTACGATCCGCTTCGGGACGAAGGGGCGGCGTACGCCGACCGCCTGCAGGAAGCGGGCGTGGCGGTTACGCACGCGAACTACCCGGGGATGGTGCACGTCTTCGCCTCGTTCCCGGAGCTGGAGCGGGCACGGGACGCGCGGGCGACGATAGCGGACGGTCTGGACGCCGCGTTCGATCGGTGACGGTGTCGCCGATATGTTTTACGTCGGGCGCTCGTACCACGGGGATATGCTACTGATCCGCGGCACCGGCGGCGACACGACGCTCACCGGCACCGTCTTCGAACGGGGTGAGCGCGCGCCGTCGTTCCAAGGTGCGCCCGACGAGGACGCGCCCTACGTCTGGGTCTGCGACGAGTTTTACGAGGTCGAGAGCGGCGGATCGACCACCCGGATCGACGGCGAGGAGAAACGGATCGCCTTCGAATCGCCGATGCCCCGCGGATTCGACACGCGCGCGCAGGCGGTCGAGGCGGCGAAAGAGCACCTCCGGACCCAGTTCGCCCGCGTGGGCGTCCCCGAGTCGACGGTCGCCATCGACGTCGAGAAGGCCGAACCGATCGACTGATCGACGGCGAATGCCCGACTACAGTCGCCGCCTCCTTCGATCGCTGCCGATCCTGGTGACCACCCACGCCGACGACGGCCAGGGGACGTACACCGGCGTGTACACCAGCCTGCAGGTCAAGAGCCACGCGTCGCCGAAGGAACTCGTCGGCGAGGCGCTCGCCGACGTGCTCAATCCGGAGGCGACGGCGACACTCCTCGACGCGTTCGCCGAGGCGCTCGGGACGGGGAGTCGCCAGTACGTCGAGTTCCCCGTCCACTTCGGCGACGAGACGTTCTGGCGCGGGAGCTACGTCTCGCCGTTCCCGGCCGACGGCGAGGGTGCGGACGACCCCGAGGAGGTTATCGTGGCCGGGTTCGACCTCACGCGACACGACGAGCGCGAGCAGGCGCTCTACGACGTGTTCGACGCGCTGGAGTCCCACACGGCTCGGCGTGACCTCGAACGCGGCTTCTGTGCGCGGCTCGTCGACGGGCGGCGGTACGAACTCGCGTGGATCGGAACGGTCGATCACGCCGACGAACCGACCGTGCGCGCGTCGGCCGGCGCCGACGGCTATCTCTCCGACCTGCGGGACGCGGTCGGGAGCCTCGACGGCGCGCCCGACCCCGGCGTCCGGGCGCTTCGGTCGACGGGGCCGGTGTCGGTGCACGGCGTCGACGCCAGCGACGGGGACTGGGCGACGGCCGCGGCGGCGCACGACCTGCAGGCGGCGGTCGCGATACCGCTCGTCCATGGGGGTATCGACCACGGCGTCCTCGCCGTCTATCTCGCCGACTCGGAGTATCTGGTGCCGTGGCGCGAGGACGTGCTCGTCGACTACGCCGACGCGGTCGGCTACGCCCTGAGCGCCGCCATGTGGCAGTGGGCGCTCGCGACCGACGTGGCGGCCACGCTCACCGTCCGCATCGGCGACGAGCACCCGTTGCTGGAACTGTGCGACGCCGCCGATCGGTCGGCGCTGACGGCCGTCTCCGCCGTCCCGCGGCCGGAGGGGACGGTGTACTACCTGCGCGACGACGGCGACGACGGACGGGACCTGGCGGCGGCGGCGGAGCGATGCGACGAGCTCGCACCCTACGGCGTCCGCGGGACGCCGGCCGTCGTGACCGAGACGACGACGCCCGAGGGGCGACTGGTACGGATCGGTGCCCGTATCCGCACCATCCGTGTGACGACACGGACGGCGACCGTGGACCTGACGGTTCCGTCGTCGGAGACGGCGCGCCGCGTCCGTGAAGAACTCCGGGAGGCGTACCCGAACGCGACGATCACCGTCCGGTGGGGGACCGACGACGCCGTCGCCGACGCGATCGTGGGGACCGCGGGGAGCGTGTTGACCGACCGACAGTACGAGATGCTGGAGGCGGCCTACCGCCACGGCTACTTCGACCGGAACCGGAAGTGCAACCTCTCGGAGCTAGCTTCGGAGCTCGACCTCTCGCGGTGGACCGTCAGCGAACACCTCCGGCTGGCTCAGCGCCGGCTGTGTTCGCACCTGCTCGACGGCTAGGCGGGCACGATTCCCCAAATGTGGGTGCGGTGCTTATGCTCGATCCATCCAAGTACTTCGGGTGAGCGACGGATCGATGCCACGGAACGCCTCTCCGGGGTCGTTCGACGAGTGTCTGCGAGCCCTCGAACACGAGCGCCGACGCGAAGTGCTAGCCACACTGTTGGATTCGGAACCCCTCCGTCCGTCCGTCTTCGCCGCCGACGACCGGGAGCGGTTGTCGCTGCTCCACACTCATCTCCCGTTGCTCGCCGACATGGGGTACATCGACTGGGACCGAGAGGCGGGGTGCGTCGGCCGCGGACCGCGGTTCGACGAGGTGGCGACCCTGCTCGGCCTCCTCCGAACGCACCAGGACGCCCTGCCCTGGCCGGTCGTCTGATACGGATTGCCGTCACTGTGTCCCGGCGGTTCGCCGCTCCGTTCTGGCGAACCACCGGTACGGACGTACGGCAAACCGTATGACTCCTCAAAACTCCGCGTCCCACCGCACGTCGTCGTAGGTGCGGACGAACGGTGAATCGAGACGCTCCTCGAACTTCCGACGGAGCGCTGTCTTCTCGTCGACGCCGATGCGCGCCAGCGCGTCCGCCCGTTCGATCACCGTCGGCGGGCCGCGCGAGACGGCCACATCGCGGAGAATCTGCCGGGTGAGGCGGTCCCGGGCGTCCTCGTTACGCGTGAGGCCGGCCGGTGCCTCGACGCGATAACACAGGTCCTCGCGGGGGTCGTAGACGACGAAAAACGTCACCTCGTAGTCGGCGGGGTCGCGCCGTCGCTCGACGCCGAGGGCGTCGCCGTCGGCCGCGAGGGTGCGATCCGATCCCCCGCGGGAGCGAAACCAGTTGGTGAACGTGAGGCGGTGTCCGTCGGTGGCGTCGTCGTCGCTCGGCTCCAACAGCCGCGTGAAGAAGGCGGTGTCGTCGACCCACGGGGCGTCGACGCCGTTCTCGCGCAGCGTCCGGGTGACGAGTTTTGCCGAGGGGTTCTTCACGAAGCCCGCGACGGCCACGTCCCGATCCAGCAGTCGTTCGACGAGGCGAACGTAGTTCTCCACGATGGCCCGGGGTTTGGCCTCCGTCGTCAGCGCACCGAGTTCGGCGTCGCGGTCCTGCCAGTTGAGGAGTTCCTTCGGATACAGCGGGCCGTCGAGGAGGAGACAGTCCGAGACGGCGTCGGCGTGTTCGAGGGCGTGGGAGCTCTCGGCGAGATAGAGCGCGAGGGCGTGGACCACCCCCTCGGCGTAGCGGTTCACGCGCGGGGCGTGGAGAATCTTCCGCCGGAAGTAGCCCTCGTCGCGACGCACCCAGTCGAAATCGAGCGAGAGCGTCGGATCGTTGGCGTGGACGGTCGTCACCAGGCTCCGGGCGCGGTGGAGGTCCAGATCCGAGGGGTCGGACGCCATCGCGGCGTGGGCCACGTCGAGGACGAGCCCGTTTTTGAACGTCGTGGGGTTGATCGTCCCCGAGTCGAGGCCGTGGACGGTCGGATACGGGGCGTCGACAAGGGCCACGTCGTCGACGGCGACGGCGCTGAGGCGACAGTCGCCCAGCGGATCGAGGACCGTTCGCCCGTCGACGGTGAGGGGATCGAGCCACTCCTCGAACGCCGTCCGCGCCAAATCGTCGTGATCGCGGTCGTCGACGCGGCCGCCGAGCAACCCCGCGAGGTCGGCCACCTCGTCGACGTGGACCGGATCGAGTGTCATACTCCATCCTCCCGGCCGACGCACAAATATCGTCGTGGTCGGCACCGCCGCCGCCCGGTGCCGGTGATTACCGCCGAAAGACGCCATGCTCATACCCATCGGTCGACTACGGGTGGTATGGACACGGCCGCGGTGGCGTTCGACCTCGACGATACCCTCGCAGTCACGCGGGTCGACCGCGCGACGCTCCTGACGGAAGCGCTCCGCGAGGCGGGGGCCCCCCAGCGCTCGCGGGAGGCGTATCTCCAGGCCCACGCGGAGAACCTGACGGCACGGAGCCGGGAGCCGGTGTTCGAACGACTGTTCGCCAGCGTGGACGACGTCGACGCCGCCGCCGTCGCCGAGGCGTACCGAAATCGGGTGAACGCGGCGCTCGAACCCGTGCCGGGGGTCGAGGCGATGCTCTCGGACCTGCGGAAGCGGTACCGGCTCGGACTGCTGACGAACGGGCCGGTGGTCGCCCAGCGGTCGAAACTCGAGGCACTCGGCTGGACCGACGCCTTCGACGCCGCCCTCGTGACGGGTGAACTCGCCGCCGGCAAACCCGAACCGGCGGCGTTCGAATCGTTACTCGCCGAACTCGGCACCGACGCATCGGCGACGGTGTTCGTCGGCAACGACGTGACCGCCGACGTACAGGGGGCGGTCGCCGCCGGCATCGACGCGGTACAGGTCTGCTATCCGGGCGGTCCGGGGCGCGACCCCGACGCGTTCGCTCACGTCGAGCGCGACGAACTGGCCGCCGAACTGCCGCGGCTTCTCGCGGCGCGTTAGTCCTCGCTCTCGACCGCAGCCTCGACGACGCCGAGCGCCCGTTTCACCTCGGCGCCGTTCTCGACGAAGACGACGGTCCGCGGCGGGTCGACCAGTTTGGGACGGACCCGGAGGCCGGCCTCGCGGGCGGCGTCGAGGGCGGCGTCCTGACCCGCCTCGAACTCGATTCGGGTGCGGTCGGGGTGGACGAAGACGGTCGCGAGCGACCGGTCCGCGGCGCGAACGCGGTAGGCCCGTGCGCCGTCGGTCGTCGGCTCCACCTCGGGGTCGGCGTCGGTCACCGTCACGGCCGCGAGGCCGTCCTCGTGACCGACGAGGTCCGAGGCGAGTAGTTGCGCGATGCGCACGCCATCGTCGAGTTCGCGGGTGACCATGCGTGCGGTAGGGACGGCTGGGGTTTCAACTCCCCGTCCGAGGGCCGGCGTGTGCCTCCCGGTCAGTCTTCGAGGTCGGTCAGGGCTCGGTCGGCGGCGTCCGCCACGGCGACGTTCCGTCGGCGGGCGTAGAGGACGGCGGCGGCCTCGATGGTGACGCCGAGTTCCCGCTGGCGTTCGTTGATGGCGGCGACGGCGTCCTGTTTCTCGACGCCGGCGTCGGTCAGCGCCGAGAGGACGCGCTCGAAGGTGGACTGCTCGCGGAGGACGGACTCGTCGGGGACGAACCCGTCGGGGATGGTGACGGTCGCCGGGTCGAATTCGGCGACGAGGTCGTCGTCCTCGCGGGAGAGGAGGCCCCGGCCGGCGGCCACGTCGACGAGGCGTTTGGCCTGGTCGGGCGTGAACCAGTCGCGGTCGAGCGACAGGGCAACGACGAACTCCCCCTCGCCGAGGCGGTCACGTCCCCGGTCGCGGAAGGGCGCCGCCACGGCGGCCTCGAGACTCATGACACACAGACCGGCGACCCGCCCACTAAATCCTGTCGTGTTCGGAGGCTCCGTTTCGAGCCATTCAAGTACCTGCTGAGACTGGATAGGCGTATGCAAGATCAGGGACGCTCTACGCGGAAGCGTACTGGGGGCCGCCTCCGGCCCTTCCGAAACAAGAAGCGATACCAGCTGGGCCGCCAGCCGGCCGAGACGACGGTCGGCGAGCCCCGGTTCCAGACCGTCGACTCCCGCGGCAACGGGACGAAGACGCGGGCGCTCGCGACGAACGTCGCTCACGTCGCCGTCGACGGCGAGACGGTCGAGGCCGACATCGAGAACGTCGTCGACAACCCCTCGAACACCAACTACGCCCGCCGAAACATCATCACGAAAGGCGCCATCCTCGAGACGAGCGAGGGTCGCGCCCGCGTCACGTCCCGGCCCGGCCAGAGCGGCCAGGTCAACGCGGTGCTGGTCGACGAGTAAGGCTACCGGGCGGAAATATTCGCCACCCGATGTGGCGAGCATCCTCTTCGACGTACGGCCGGCAGTATGTGGGCTTCACCGTATTTTCGTGTATCCTAGTCGGACCGAGCGGCCGACGGTCACGCCTACGGCGTCGGCGCCGCCTTCTGGAGGGCCGTCTCGGCGACGTTGCCGCCGTAGTCGGCACTCCGTGAGAGCGAGTCGACGACGAGGCCGAGCAGTTGCGCCCGCGTCGGATCGAGTTCGCGCAGGAGTTCGTCGATGGAGCGGGCGTGGCTGTCGATGCCCTGGACGGACTCGCGGGCCTCGTTGGCTTGGCGGGTCGCCTCGTCGCTCTCGTCGAGGAAGAGCGCGTCCATCCCCACGTCGATGACCTTGGCAGCGTCGCCGTGGAGGCCGTCGAGCGCGTCGACCACGTCCTCGGGGAGCGGCTCGTCGAAGTTGAGCGAGAGGTGGGCGATTTTCGTCGCGTGGTCGGCGACGCGTTCGAGCTGTCGGGCCGCGGACTGGTAGTCGAAACACACCTCGCGGGAGACGCCGAGTTCCTCTGCCGCGCGCGGGCTCCGAAGCGTCGCCCGGAAGATTCGCGAGACGACCATCCACAGGCGGTCCACGTCGTCGTCGCGCTGGATCACGTCGCGCGCGAGGTCCTCGTCGAGGTCGATCAGTGCCGTCACGGCATCCTCGAGCATCGAGAGGGAGATCAGCCGCATCCGCGTGACGGCGTTGTTGATCGACAGCTCCGAGGAGTCGAGCAGGTCCCGGATGACGACACGGTCGCGGGTCTCCTCCAGCACTTCGAGGCCGACGAGACTCTGGGTCGCCTGCCTGATCGTCCGGCGCTGGTCGGTCGTGATCCGCGCGCTCTCCAGGGCGATGATGTCGAACCCGCTGACGTACATCGTCATGACGGCGCGGATGAGTTCCTCGCCGGCCAAGTCGCCGATGTCGAGGGTCCCCTCCGTCCGGTCGTCGCCGGTCCGGGGTGTCATGAACAGCGAGTCGCCTTCGGGGTAGAAGGCCACCTCGCTGCCCGCGGACACGCCGTTGTCGGTCGCCCAATCTTTCGGAATCGACACGGTGTACGTCGATCCACCCGTCACCTGCACCTTTCGGGTCTCGACCATACGCCGAGAGAACGGGTTCGTCGAAATAAAACCTCGTATATCTATATACTATTGCCGGAGTGCCGCGTCGTGCGCGCCGACACGAGACGATCGACCGTCGATTCGCGGTCTATTTCGGCGGGACTCCATCACTCGGCGGCGTCGAATGACGCTCGTAGAAGGCAGTATAAGTACTCTGTACGACTCTATACTCGATTCAGCCATCCGCGCCCGGCGTGCCATCCGCCCCGGACGCACCCGAAGTCCACGTCATCTGTTGTCGTACCAAATTCTATATAGTTATCATAGAAGGGTACTTACGTCACAGTCGACCAGAATCGAGTGATGACTGAGGGATCCACGAGTGGGCGTGTGTCGCGTCGGAAGTTCCTCGCGGCGACCGGAACGGTCGGCGCGGTTGGCATTGCCGGTTGTACGCAGAGCGGGTCCGGTGGTGGCGACGGCGAGGACGGCGGTGGTGGTGACGGCGGCGACGGCCTCGCCGGCACCATCGACATCGCGGGCAGTTCCACGGTGTTCCCGCTGGCGACGGCGATGGCGGAACGATTCCAGGCAGAGCACTCGGAGGTCAACATCAACATCCAGTCGACGGGCTCCGGTGGCGGCTTCGCCAACCACTTCTGCCCCGGCCGGACCGATTTCAACAACGCCTCTCGGCCGATCCAGGCCGAGGAGGAACAGGCGTGTTCCGATAACGACATCACGCCGGTCGAGATGACCGTCGCGACGGACGCGCTGACGGTCGTCGTCAACAACGACGCCGACTGGGTGGACTGCATCACCGTCGAGGAACTCCAGCAGATCTGGTCGGCCGAGGACTCGCCGACCATGTGGAGTGACGTGAACGACGACTGGCCGGACCAGGAGTTCGAACTCTACGGCCCGACCGACGCCTCCGGCACCTACGACTACTTCATCGAGGCGATTCTCGGCGAGGAGGGACCGGGCCACCGCCAGGACTACTCCGCGACCGAACAGGACCGTACCATCATCCAGGGCGTCGAGGGCTCCGAGAACGCCATCGGCTACCTCGGCTTCGCGTACTACTCCCAGAACCAGGACCGCGTGAAGGCACTCAGCGTCGACGACGGGAGCGGGTGCACCGAACCGTCGCTCGAAACCGCGCGTGCCGGCGAGTACACCCCCCTCGCCCGGCCGCTGTTCACCTACGCCAAACAGGAGTCGCTGGCGGAGGACCACGTCGCGGAGTTCGCCCGCTACTGGATCGAGAACGCCACGAGTCAGGAAATCGTCGCCGACGAGGTCGGCTACGTCCCGCTGAGCGACGCCGACCAAGGGGAAGCGATGGACGCACTGGAATCGGCTATCGAGAACGCTCAGGGCTGACGCGGAGCCGAACGAAGAGCTTTTTCCACCGAGCGCAGAATCGACCCACGTTAGATGAGCACGGACGACCTACAACGGGATCTCACCCGTCGAACGGAAAACTCGCCACAGGAGCTTCTGACGCGCTCGTTTTTCTTCCTGTGTGCGGTGCTGTCCATCGTCACGACGGTGGCGATCATCGTCATGCTGACCACCGAGGCGGCGAAGTTCTTCACGTTCACCGCGCCGCTGATGGGCATCGAGGGGCCGACGGCCTCGGTCGTCGACTTCCTCACTGGAACGGAGTGGATCATCAACAACGAACAGTTCGGCGTCCTACCACTGGTGTCGGCGACGCTCGCCATCACCATCGGGTCGGCCGTCGTCGCCCTGCCCCTCGGCGTCGCGACGGCGATCTACCTGAGCGAGTACGCGACCCCGCGCGCCCAGCGCGTGTTGAAGCCCGCGCTGGAGGTGCTCGCCGGCGTCCCGACGGTCGTCTACGGCTTCTTCGCCGTCGTCTACATCACGCCCGCCCTTCGGACCGTCATCCCCGGCCTCGGCACGTTCAACATGCTCTCGGCGAGCATCGTCGTCGGCATCATGATCATCCCGATGGTCGCCTCGATCAGCGAGGACGCGATGTCCGCGGTCCCCGACTCGCTCCGGCAGGCCGGCTACGGCATGGGTGCGACGAAGTTCGACGTCTCCGTCGGCATCGTCGTCCCCGCCTCCCTCTCGGGCATCTTCTCCTCGTTCATTCTCGCGCTCTCGCGCGCCATCGGCGAGACGATGGCCGTCACCGTCGCCGCGGGGTCACAGGCCAACCTCCTCAACCCCCTGAACCCGGCGTCGTATCTGGAGGGCGCGCTCCCGATGACCGCCGCGATGGTGAACCTCCTGACCGGCGACGTCACCGGCGGCGGCGTCGCCTACCGCAGCCTCTTCGCCATCGGCCTCACGCTCTTCGTCATCACGCTCATCATGAACATCATCAGCGACCTCGTCGCCCAGCGATACCGGGAGGAGTACTGAGATGGCGACGAGTGACCGGGTGATCGAGGACTTCGGCCACGTCAGCCGAACCGTCGGCACCGTCTTCCGCTATCTCCTCCTCGCGGCGACGCTCTTCGGCATCGTCGCGCTGGTGATCCTCCTCATCTACGTCGCCAACGACGCGATCCAACCGCTGACGGCCGATCCGCGCTGGCATCTCACCTTCTTCCTGACGCTCGTTCTTCCGACGCTCGCCGTCGGGGGCTACCTCCTCCGAACCGATCCCGACTCGTTCAAATTCGGCGCGAGCGTCGTCGGCCTGCTGGCCGTCAGCACCATGTTCGGCGGCGGCGCCGCGATGATCTTCGTCGACATCGTGCCACCGGTCGTCTGGTTCAGCTACGTCCTCGCGCTCGGCATCGCCCTCGCCGGCGTCGTCGGGATCGAACGGTTCGACCGACAGCTCCCCTTCCTCGCGCGCTTCGCGGGGGCGGCCGCGGCCATCGTCGGGTCGTTTCTGCTGGTCCCCGGCCTCGTTCAGGGGCTGCCGATCTACCCGTCGAACGGGGTCATGCTCACCGCCTCGCTCGGCGCGCCGGTCGCGTTCGTCGTCGGCCGGTACGCCGCCGTCGACGCCGGCCGTCGGGGTACGGCCCTCGCAGTCCTCGCGGCCGTCGCCGCCGTCGGCGCCGGCCAGGTACTCGGCCCGGTCCTCGCCATCGGCGCGGTGCCCGCGACGGTGTTGCTCTCCGTCGCCGTGGTGCCCACCGCGGGCTACGCCGTCGGGGCGACCCGCCGGAATCCGCCCGTCCGACCCGGGCTGCTTTTGGCTGCCGTGATCCTCGGCGGCGCCGTCGTCGGCGCCGCCGCGGTGGAGGCCCTCGGCTTCGCCGGGCCGCAGTCGTGGGTCGACTGGGGGTTCCTCACCAGCGCCCACAGCGGGACGGCGGCCGACGCCGGCCTCTATCCCGCCATCGGCGGCTCCATCCTCCTGATGGTCACCGTCGCCGCGCTCTCGTTCCCCCTCGGTGTCGGCGCCGCGGTGTATCTAGAGGAGTATGCTCCTGACAACCGCTTCACCCGCTTTATCGACGTGAACATCTCCAACCTCGCGGGCGTCCCCTCGGTCGTCTACGGGTTGCTCGGCCTCGGCGTGTTCGTCACGTATCTCGGTCAGCCGACCGGCACGGTGTTGATCGGCGGCGCGACGCTCGCCCTGCTCATCCTGCCCATCGTCATCATCTCCGCCCGCGAGGCGCTCCGGAGCGTGCCGGACGCGATGCGTGAAGCCTCCTACGGCATGGGCGCGACACGGTGGCAGACGATCAAGAACGTCGTCCTCCCGCGGGCGTTCCCCGGGATTCTGACGGGGACGATCCTGGCGCTCGGCCGCGCCATCGGCGAGACGGCGCCGCTCATCATGATCGGCGCGCCGAACGTCCTCTTCTCCCTGCCGACGGCCCTCTCCTCGAAAGTGAGCGCGATGCCCCTGCAGGTGTACGCCTGGGCGAGCCTCTTCGCCAGCGAACCCTTCTATCAGGCGGCCGTTCCGGCGGGCGTCGTCGTCTTGCTCATCGTCCTGCTCAGCATGAACTCCGTCGCCATCGTCCTACGCAACAAATACCAGAACCAGCAGTGATTCCCCATGTCAGATAACCCAGATCAGGAGTACGCGACCGACGAATCGACCGACGACCCGACCACCGACGACATGGCAATCGAGACGGACGTGAGCGAGAGCGTGGCGTCCTCGGGGCCGACGATGGCCGCGAACACGGTCGTCCGCGCCCAAAACGTCGACGTCTGGTACAACGACGAGCAGGCCCTCCAGGACATCTCGCTGGAGATTCCCGAGAATCAGGTGACCGCCATGATCGGACCGTCGGGCTGTGGGAAATCCACCTTCCTCCGGTGTATCAACCGGATGAACGACCTGATCGACGCCGCACGCGTCGAGGGTGACCTCTATCTCCGCGGGAAGAACGTCTACGACGACGACGTGGACCCCGTGGCGCTCCGTCGACGAGTCGGAATGGTGTTCCAGTCGCCGAACCCCTTCCCCAAGAGCATCTACGACAACGTCGCGTACGGGCTGAAGATCCAGAACAAGGAGGGCGACTACGACGAAATCGTCGAGGAGTCGCTGAAGCGGGCGGCGCTGTGGGACGAAGTGAACGATCGGTTGGACGAGTCCGGCCTCGAACTCTCCGGCGGGCAACAACAGCGCCTCTGTATCGCCCGGGCCATCGCCCCCGACCCCGAGGTCATCCTGATGGACGAACCCGCCTCCGCGCTCGACCCCGTCGCGACCTCCCAGATCGAGGACCTCATCTCCGAACTCGCCGAGGAGTACACCGTCGTCATCGTCACCCACAACATGCAGCAGGCGGCGCGCATCTCCAATAAGACGGCCGTGTTTCTCACCGGCGGCGAACTCGTCGAGTTCGACGACACCGAGAAAATCTTCGAGAACCCCGAGAGCCAGCGCGTCGAGGACTACATCACCGGCAAGTTCGGCTAAGAGCTATAGACTTCGCCTCGATAAACTATAGATCTCTCTATAGTCAACAGTAGACATGGGGCAACGTTTTAGGCCGACCGCGTCGAGACGAGGGTATGGCGCGAACGGATTATCAGTCGTCGCTAGAGGAGCTTCGCGACGACGTTCTCTACATGAGCGAACTGGTTGCGGAGCGGCTCCGGACGGGGCTGGATGCCCTCGAACGGAAGGACGAACGACTCGCACAGGAGGTGATCGAGGGCGACGACGAGATCAACGAGATGTATCTCGAACTCGAAGGCGAGTGCGTCGACCTGATCGCCCTGCAACAACCCGTCGCCAGCGACCTGCGCTTCATCGCGGCGTCCTTTAAGATTATCACGGACCTCGAACGCATCGGCGACCTGGCGGTCAACCTCGGTGGTTACACCCTCGACGCCGAGCGCGACCTCTTTCCCGACGTCGACATGCAGCGTATCGGGATGACGACGCTCGATATGCTGGAGGACGCGATGCACGCCTACGCCAACGAGGACGTGGAGCGGTGTTACGCGGTCGCCGACCGGGACGACGAGGTGGACGCGATGTGCGAGGCCGCGAGCGAAGTCGTGGTCCGCGACCTCATCGAGGGCGACTACCTCGCCGACGACGAAAACGACGCCGAGACCAAATCGTTGATGCAGGACGTGTCCCGCCTCCTGCTCACTATCCGCGACCTGGAGCGGGTGGGCGACCACGCCGTCAACATCGCCGCTCGCACGCTCTACATGGCCGAGAACGACGACGAACTACTCTACTAACCGGGCCATCACCCTCGCTTCCGCCTTCCGGAGGTGTTCGGCCGCCGTCCCCGGCGCGATACCCAACGCGTCGGCCACGTCCTCGACCGTCCCCGCCCGCGGCGACTCGTAGTACCCACAGTCGACGGCGGCGGCGACGGCCGCTCGCTGTCGGTCGGTGAGCCGAGCGGTGTCCGCCCCCACCCGCCGACGGTACGGGCCGACCGACCGAACGGTCGCCCGCAAACCGTCGGGCAGCCCCGAGACGGCCGCGTCGATGTCCGCCGGCGTTCCGACCAGCGTCAGATCGGTCGTCCCGTCGGAGTTGAACGCGACGGGCGGCACCACGACGAGCGTGCCACGGGCGACGGCCTCGATGTAGTTCCGGTCGGCGTCGGTCGCGCGGTCACGGACACAGCAGTAGAAGGTGCCGTCGACCGCCTCGGTGAGGCTGTATTCCACCGTCGCCGCCCGCGCGTCGAGTTTCGCCCGGAACGGCTCGGGGTCGCCCCGAACCCGGAACACCATCGTGTTCGTCCCGTCGAGCACCGTGTTCCAGTGTAACAGCGCCGCGCGCTCGATGGCCTCGTGACGCATCTCGAACGCGTGCATCGGGTGGAGGCTCCCCGCCTCGTGGTGGATGCGCAGGTCGACGTACTTCATCGAGGCGACGTTTTCGACCCTTAAATAAAAGCCTCGGGGGTGAGGCAGTTCCGACTCTGCGCTCCGCGCCCAACTCCGACCCGTATGACACCGACGCAACTCGCGTTCGGGGCCGGCCTCGTCGCCGCCGCGGGCGTCTACGGCATCGTCCTCGGAACGCTTCTGACCGACCACGGGTGGTGGCCACCTGGCGACCGGACGCCCGCGTACTACGTCCACTGGACGCTCGTGGGCGTCTTCGACCTCTCGCTGCTTGCCACCGCAGTGTTGGACTTCGGCGGGTGGGGCCTGCCCCGTCCAGCCGGCGTCGTCGGCGTCGCCCTCGCCTGCCTCGGGACCGCCCTGTTCGTCTGGGGGGCACGGACGATGCACTCCGCGGAGACGATGGGCGTGACCGGCGACCTCTACACCGACGGCCCGTACGCCTACACGCGCAATCCGCAGTACGTCGGCATGATCGTCGGCGTGACGGGATTCGCGCTCGCCGTCGACTCGGCGTTCGTGGCCGGCCTCGCCGCCGCCCACGTCGGGTGGGTGTGGCTCCTCCCCCGTGCCGAGGAGCCACACCTGCGCGCCGAGTTCGGCGACGCCTACGACCGCTACGCCGCCCGTGTCCCGCGGTTCGTCGGCGTCGCGACGCTTCGCCGCGCCGTCACCCCTGAAAACAGTTAACCGCCACCGGGGAGACGATGGCGTATGAACGCGGCGGCAACCATCCGCGAGTACTACGAAGCCCTCCGGCGGGGCGAACCGCTCTATCCTTACTTTGCGGAGCGCCCGGACGTGGTGAAGTTCGGCGTGGGCGAGCGACTCGTCGGCTACGACGCCGTCGCCGAGGGCCTGCGCGAACAGACCCGGACGACGGAAGACTGGACCGTGGAGAGTCAGGACCTCCGGGTCACCGAACGCGACGGCTACGCCTACTTCTCCGATTCGGTGTTCATGTCGTGGACCGACCGCGAGGCCGACCACGAGTACGCGTTCCCGACGCGGTGGAGCGGGACGATGGAACGCCGTGGAGTGGACGACAGCGAGGCCGAGTGGCTCTTCGTCGGCATGCATGTGAGCACGCCGCACGTCGAGTGATGGTCGGGCCGAGTCTCACCGAGGCGGACCGAGCAGTCGCCTCCCGCCGTCTCAGATACGGCTTCGTCATCCTCGTCGGCTGTTCGGGGGGGCTGGCCGCCCTCGCCGCCGACGCCACCGTCGTGCAGGCCCTCGGCGCCGTCCTCGCCGGCCTCCTCGTCGGCGGGGCGCTGCTGGCTTATCTCGGGTACGTCGGCCGGCAGTGGCGCGAGAAACGCCGGCGTTAGACCCGCGCCAGCCACCGCTCGGGGTGGTCGAGCTCCGTATCCGTCGGGAGGTTCTCCGGCCGCTCCCACACCGCGCTCGCCCCCTCCAACCCCCGGGCGTCGGCGACGACCCGGAAGAAGGCCGCGCCGCGTTCGTACTGTCGGCGTTTCAACCCCAGTCCAAGGAGCCGGCGGGCCAGTCGAGCGACGGGGCCGCCGCCCTGTCGCCGTGCATCGAGTTTTGCACGCAGGTCGGCGTAGTCGTCGTCGAACGCCCGGTCCATCAGCAGTTCGGCGTACCCCTCGACGGCCGTCATCGCGGTGTCGAGTTCGGCAAAGGCCTCCCGATCCAACTCGCCCGTCGCGAGGGCGTCGACGCCGCGTTCGACCCGGCTTTCGAGGTGCTCCGAGAGCCACGGCGCGGCGCCGAACTCCGCGGCGTGGGATACCTCGTGGAACGCGATCCACCGCCGAAATCGGGCTTCGTCGACCGAAAGCGTCTCCGCCACGTCGACGATGTTCGGGTGGACGAAATAGAGGGCGTGCTCCCGGTCCGCGGGCGCCGCCTCGGCGAGGAGGAGCGGGTCGTACTGCCCGAGGACGTTCCGGCCGAGGAAGGCGAGCATGAAGGAGAGAGAACCGGTGTTGACGACGCGGGTGAGGCCGGGAAAGAGCGCGCGCGGCGCCTCGCGCTCGATGGGCGCCATCACCCGCCGGAAGGTGTCGACGTTGGCGTCGATCCAGTGGTGTCGGTTCTGGATTTCGACCGTCTCCGGCAGGTCGAACGTGACGCCGCCGAGGGCGTGGAGGCGGTCACGCGCGTCGCGCACGTCGGTCGCGTACCCCTCGCGCTCCGCGTCGCTCAGGTCGAGTGAGCCGGCGTCCGTGCTGGCTTTGGCCGCCTCTCCGACGGCTGGCCAGTCCACGTAGCCGTCGCCGGAGGCCGTCGTGACGGTCCGGACGCTCCGAAACAGATCCATATCGAACCGTGTCGGTACCGAGTAAAAACGCTTCCGTGCGTCGCCGTCGCGAAACGGTTCGCTGCTCTAGATGCCCGCCTCGAAGTCGTCGAGGGCGTAGGCAGGTTCGGCGCCGCGGCGGTCGAGCGTCTCGTTGGCGAGCAGCCAGTAGACGACCGACAGAGCGCGTCGACCCTTGTTGTTCGTCGGGATGACGAGGTCGACGTTGCTGAGCTGGTTGTTCGAGTCGCACATGGCGATGACGGGGATGCCGACCGTAATGGCCTCCTTGACCGCCTGCGAGTCGCCGATGGGGTCGGTGACGACCACCACGTCCGGCTCGATGTAGCCGTCGTAGTCCGGGTTCGTCAGCGTCCCCGGAATGAACCGTCCCGTCCGGGCGCGGGCGCCGATGGCCTCCGCGAACTTCTCGGCCGGGAACCGGCCGTACTGGCGCGAGGAGGTCACGAGAATCTGCTCGGGCGCGTAGTTCGCGAGGAAGTCCGCGGCCGTGCGGATGCGCTGGTCGGTCTGGCTCACGTCCAGCACGTACAGGCCGTCGTCACGGACGCGGTGGATGAACCGCTCCATGTCCTCGGTCTTCTGCTGGGTACCGATGTGGACGCCGGCGCCGAGGTAGTCCTCGACCGGAATGAGGAGGTCCGCCTCGTCGTCGGGCATCACGTCGTCGTCGAACGGGGTGGCTTCCTCTGCCGCCGCGTCCTCGGCTTCTTCTGCCTCTGCCTCGGCCGCCTCCGTGGCCGCCTCGGCGGTCGGTTCCTCAGTGTCCGCGGGTTCGGCGTCTTCGGGCGCGTCGGCCTCGTCGGCCGCCGCCTCGTCGCCGTCCGGGGTTTCGAGTTCGTTGTCGTTGTCTGTCATACTGCGTCCTCCGCGATGCGGATGAGTTCGTTGAGTTTGGCGGTTCGCTCGCCCCCGACCGTCCCCGTCTTGATGAACGGGGCGTCGGTCGCCACGGCGAGGTGTGCGATGGTCGTGTCTTCGGTCTCGCCCGATCGGTGCGAGACGACGGCCTGCAGGCCGTTCCGGGTCGCGAGCTCCACCGCGTCCACGGCGTCGGAGAGCGTCCCGATCTGGTTGGGTTTGACGAGGATGGCGTTGCCCGCCCCCTCGTCGATGCCGCGTCGCAGGCGCTCGACGTTCGTGACGAACAGGTCGTCGCCACAGAGCACCGTCCGGTCGCCGACCCGATCGGTCAGATCGGCGAAGCCGGCGAAGTCGTCCTCGTCGACGGGGTCCTCGACGTACGCGAGGTCGTACTCGGAGACGAGGCCGGCGATGTAGTCGACCTGCTCGTCGGGCGTCCGCTCGACGTCGCCGTAGCGGTACACCCCGTCGTCGGGGTCGTAGAGTTCCGAGGCCGCAACGTCGAGGCCGACCCCGACCTCGAAGCCCACGTCGTCGGCCACGTCGTCGGCCGCCTCCGCGACGAGTTCGAACGCCACCGCGTCCTCGACTGGGGGCGCCCACGCGCCCTCGTCGCCCTTGCCGGCGGCGATGCCGCGCTCGTCCAACAGGTCGCCGATCCGGTCGTGGACGGCGGCGTTGGCGAAGACGGCTTCGACGACGCTCGGCGCGCCCACGGGCGCGGCCAAGAACTCCTGGATGTGGGTGGCGTCCGTGGCGTGTTCGCCGCCGCCGACCACGTTCCCGAGCGGAATCGGGAAGTTGTCGCCGCGGAAGGCGCCGCCCAAGTGTTGGTACAGCGGCGCCCCGAGCACGTCGGCGCCGGCCTTCGCGGCCGCCATCGAGATGGCGACGGCGCTGTTGGCACCGATGGCGGAGAAGTCGTCGGTGCCGTCAGCGGCGTGCAAGGCGGCGTCGACTTCCCGCTGGTTGCCCGCGTGCACCTCGTCGATCAGTCGCGGGACGGCGTGCTGTCGGGCGGCGGCGATGGCCTCGCCCGTCGGCAGTTCGATCGCCTCGTACTCGCCGGTCGACGCACCGCTCGGTGCGGCCGCGCGGCCGAAGCCGCCCGACTCGGTCAACACGTCCGCCTCGACGGTCGCGTTGCCACGCGAGTCGAGGACGCGACGCAGACTCACCGAGCGAATCAGCGTCATTTGCCCTCCCGCCTCACCGTGAAGGGGAGCACGCCGGCGTCGTACTCCTCGGCTGCGACGAGGATCGGTTCGCTCTGGTCGGTATCGACGAGCACCGGCGCCCCGTAAGACACCTGCAGGGCTCGCGCCCCGAGGATACGCGCCTTCTCGTAGCGGTTGTAGCGTCCCTGACTCATTGGTAGGGGGAAACCACGTCCACGAGGTCCTTGTGCGAGACGAACATTCGTCGACAGCAGTGCCGGGTCACGTCCAGGTCGTCGAGCACCTTCGCGGGGTCCTCGCCGTCGTCGAGGCGAGCCTGGTACTCCTCCCAGTGCTCGCCGATGACTTTCCCGCACGTGAAACACCGGACTGGGATCATCATGGGTGGATCACCTCAGCGGTAGGACTTCTGGTAGCGGGCCCGAGCGCCGGGGCCGCCCCACTTCTTGGGTTCGGACTGCCGGACGTCGTTGACCAGCAGCGACCGATCGAACTCCATGAACGCGTCGCGGAGTTCGGCATCGTTGTGATGCTGTACCAGCCCGCGGGCGATGGCAGTCCGGACGGCGTCGGCCTGTCCGGCGAAGCCGCCACCCGAGACGCTCACGTCGATGTCGACGGTGTCCCGAAGCTCCTCGTCGGCGATGCGGAACGGCTCCAGCATCTTCAGCCGCGAGAGCTCCGGTTCGACCAGTTCGACGGGCTGGGAGTTGATACGCACGCGCCCCTCGCCCTCGCGCACCGTAGCGCGGGCGACGGCCGTCTTCTTCTTGCCGCTCGTGTTGGTTACCATGTGACGTTCGCACCCAGTTGTTCGGAGACGTCTCCGAGGGAGACGAATTTGATGTTCGAGAGGCGATCCAGCGACGTACCCTCGAGCACGTCGCCGTCCTCGTCGAAGGGGTTGCCGACGTAGATACGGACGTTCTCGAAGGCTTCGCGACCCCGCGGCTTCTTGTAGGGGACCATCCCGCGGACGGCCCGCTTGAAGATGCGGTCCGGACGCTTGGGGTAGTACGGCCCGCTGTCGGAGCCGAGTTCCGCGCGCTTGCGGTAGGTCGCCATCGTCGATTCCTCGTTGCCGGTGATGACCGCGTCCTCGGCGTTGATGACGGCGACCGTCTCGCCGTCGAGGGCGCGCTGGGCCACCTCGCTGGCGACCCGGCCCATGATGCAGTCACGGGCGTCGACAACCACGTCGGCGTCGAACTCTGCGAGACTCATCGAATCACCCTGACGTTGGATCCTTCGGGGTTCTCCTCGGCGACCTGTGCCAGCTGCTCGGCGTCGCCGACCTGTTCGATCTTCGTGCGCGCCGTCGACGAGAAGTCGACCGCAGCGACCGTAACCTCTTTTTCGAGCACACCGCTTCCCAGCACCTTGCCGGGTACGACGACGGTCTCGTCCTCGCGGGCATACCGTTCGATCTGCCCGAGGTTGACCTCCGCGTGGGTGCGCCGTGGCTTCTCCAGGCGGTCCGCGACATCCTGCCAAACACCGGCACCGGACTCGCGAGACACCGCCTTCAACTCGGCGATGAGACTATTCAGTCTCGGATTCGTCTTACTCATTGTCTTCCTCCAAAAGGGAGTGCAGGGAGCAGGATTTGAACCTGCGGACCCCTATGGGACAGCGCCCTGAACGCTGCGCCGTTGGCCTGACTTGGCTATCCCTGCACGCATAGCGCAGTATCCGTCGCCCCTTCAAACCACTTTCGGTCCCCATCCCGTGTCGGATCGAACCGGCGCCGTCGCTCGCGACTGCGGCGAGCGTCGGCGTGGGTGGGGTTCGGGGCATGGTGGGGTCTAAACGGCGACTTTCGATTCCAGTTCCGCCGCGCGGTCGCCGATGGACTCGACGGCGCGCGTGACCAGTTCCTCGACGCTGAACGACCCGTCCGTCTCCACGTGGAAGACGAAGGCGTCGGGCACGTCGTGTACCTCGATTTCCTTGCCGGGGTATCGCTCGGTGAGGTCGTGGTCGAACTCGCTGGTCGCCACGAGTTCGCCGTCCTCCGTCTCGATGACCCCGCGAAGGATGTTCGGCTCCTGTTCGTCGAACTCGCCGGCGTCGCCGACCACCTCGACGCGCTGGAGGTGGCGGTAGCCGACGGCCACGCCGCCCTGATGTTTGGCGTGGTCGCGGCCACGGTCCAGCACGGCGTCGGCCTCGAGTTCGATCCGCTGTTGCTCTTTGAGTTCGATGATCGGAATGTTGTCGTCGGCCGGCTGGACCAGCGCGTCGGACGACTCGATGTCGCCCGAGTAGGCCGTCGCCGGACCCTCAACGTCCAGTGCTAGCGTCACTTCGTCGCCCACCTCGAAGTCGTCGAGGGGGGTCGTCAGCGGCACCAGCCCCAGCCGGAGGCCGATCATCTCGTCGAACATGACCGACGAGTTCTCGACGAACCGGACGGTGTCGATGGAGAACGTCGGCACGTCGGCGATCATCGCCCGGCGGATGCCGTTGGCGAAGGCCGGCGTCGCTCCACGGACCAGGAACCGTGCGTTCCGGTCGTCGCGTTCGATGAACTCGACGTCGAAGTCGGCTACCATGATGTTAGAGGCGGCTGTTCTTCGGTGCGCGCGTCCCGTCGTGCGGGATCGGGGTCACGTCTTCGATACGACCGATCTCCAGACCGGCACGGGCCAGCGCCCGGATCGTCGCCTGGGCGCCGGGCCCGGGCGACTTGTTGCCGTTGCCACCGGGGCCACGCACGCGAACGTGCACGCCCTCGATGCCGGCCGCGAGGACTTCCTCGGCGACCACTTCGGCCATCTGCATCGCCGCGTACGGCGACGCCTCGTCGCGGTTCTGTTTCACGACCGTCCCGCCGCTCGATTTCGCGATCGTCTCCGCCCCCGTCTGATCCGTGATCGTGATGAGGGTGTTGTTGAACGACGCGTGGACGTGGGCGATGCCCCATTTCTCCTCTTCTTCGGCGCTCATTCCTGGGCCTCCGCGCGTTCGGGATGGAGGTCGTCGGCGAGCGGGCTCGTCTCGTCGAAGGCAACGGACGCCTGCTCGTCGGCCTCCACTTTCTTCGACGGCGTCTGCACGCGCGCGCCGTCGACCATGACGTGTCCGTGCGAGACGAACTGGCGGGCCTGCTGGGGCGTGTGTGCCAGCCCCTTCCGGTAGACGACCGTCTGCAGTCGCCGTTCGAGCAGGTCCGTCACTTCCAGCGACAGCACGTCGCTGATGTCGTCCTCGCTTCCGAGGATGCCGAGTCGCTGGAGCCGAGCGACGAACTCGCCGCCCGCTTCCGCGGCAACCTCGACGTCACCCTGGGCGTCGCCGAGCAGTCGTCGCGCCTCGCGGCGCATCTCGCGCAGTTCGGACTGGGCGCGCCAGAGTTCCTCCTTGTTCTTCAGGCCGTAGCGCCCGAGGAGGTCGGCCTCCTCGGCGATGCGCTCGCCCTGGTACGGGTGGTTCGGGGTCTCGTAGAACTTGGTGTTCTTGCCGGTCGTCATTCTTCGTCACCCTCGGCGGCTTCCTCGGCCATGTCTTCCTTGATCGCCTCGACGTTGACGCCGATGGTGCCTTCGGTGCGGCCCGTGGACTTCGTCCGCTGGCCGCGCACCTTCTGTCCGCGCTTGTGTCGGACGCCACGGTAGGAGTCGATCATCTTCATCCGGTTGATGTCCTGCGTGCGCGTCTGGCCGAGGTTGGAGCCGACGATGTGGTCGCTCTCGCCGGTGTAGAAGTCGTTTCGCCGGTTGACCATCCACTCGGGGACTTCGTCGGCGAAGTTTTCCACCGCCTCGATCACGCGGTCGATTTCGTCGTCGTCGAGGCGTCCGAACGTGGCCGTTCGGTCCACGTCGGCCGCGTCGGCGACGATGCGCGCCGTGCGCTTGCCGATGCCATTCATCTCGGTGAGGCTCCGCTCGACGGCTTTCGTCCCGTCGAGGTCGGTCTGGCCGATTCGGACGAAGTACCGAAGGTCTTCGTCGTCCTCGGGGGAGCCGTCCTGTGGTTCTTCTGCACTCATTGGTATGGGTGTGAGCGTTGCGGCGGGGATTCGAACCCCGGAGGCTTGACGCCACAGAGTTAGCAACCCTGCGCCTTGGGCCAGGCTTGGCTACCGCAACACTTGCGTTCTGTATCGTCGCCCTCTCGGACTCGGGGCCGGGCGCCCCTGCAGCATGCATCCGAAGGAACCCGGGGGCGATACTTAAACATCACGAAAGGACGGGGGCGTGCGATCCGCTCTCATACGGGCCGTTCGAAGTCAGTACTGGCCGTCGTCATCACCGTCGTCTGTGGTGAGTCGGGCAAGAACGGCGGTCCCCCGTCGCGGAGTCGGCCTCCACGCCGACGACGGACCGAAAATAGGGGTCGCGCGAAAACTGTACGCCTACGCCGTCGGCGCGCCGATGTACTCCTCGTTGATCTCCCACTCGCCCTCGTCGTTTTTGATCATGTACTCGCCGTAGTAGGGCACGCGGTTGGCGACCGTTTCCTCGAACGTCTCCCGGATCTCCGGTTTGGTCATCTCGCCCATCGACCGGAGGTCGTCGTTACGGTTGAGACAGCCCTTCAGGTAGCCCTCGTGGGTAACCCGAACCCGGTGGCAGTTGGCACAGAACGTGGCGTTCTCGACGGGGTCGACGATTTCGACCATGCCGCCGTCGACCCAGTAGCGCTTGCGGTCGTGCATCTCGCGGTGCTCCACCTCGTCGGCGATGTCGGCCAGCCAGTCGTGGACGCGCCCGATGTCGATGTTCCACTCGGGCTTGCCGGTCAGTTCGGGCATGTACTCGATCAACTGGAGCTGGAGCCCGTCGTTCTCGGCGACGTGGTTCACCATCCCCTCGACGTAGCCCGCGGTGTGTTCGAAGACGACCATGTTCAGCTTGACGGGGTCGAGCCCCGCGTCGAGCGCCGCCTCGACGCCCTCCATCACCTTCTCGTAGGCGCCGGATTTCGTGATCTCCGCGAACGCCTCGGGTTCGAGGGCGTCCTGGGAGACGTTGACGCGTTCGAGGCCGGCGTCGACGAGGTCATCCGCCCGACCCGGCAGGTAGGTGCCGTTGGTCGTCATGGAGACTTCCATCGAGTCCGGCGTCCGGCGGATGATCTCCTCCAAGTCGCCGCGGAGCATCGGCTCGCCGCCGGTGAACTTCACGCTATCGACGTCGAACTCCGCGGCGACCTCCAGAAATCGCACCACGTCGTCCGCCGACATCTCGTCGTCCTGTGCTTCCATCGGCCCGCGCGTGTCACCGAGTCCCTCGTTGTGACAGTAAACACAGTCGAAATTACAACGGTCGGTGAGGGACACGCGAACCCCCGTCACCTCTCGACCGAAATCGTCCTCCAGCATGCTATCGGATCGTTCGTCCGGAGACGCTTAAATTGACACCATCGAAGCCGTCCGAAGTAACTATAATTAGTTACGCCTCGCCCTCGACGTGTGCCACTGTGGTTTCGTTCGGCGTGGGTGCGACAAAACCCTTATCCGGCCCTCACGCCCACGCTACGTCATGGACGAAGCCGACGTACGGGAGTTGCTCGGCCGGGTCGAGGATCCTGACCTCGGCGACGACATCGTGTCGCTCGGACTGGTCAACGGCGTCGACATCGAGGACGGCGTAGCGAAGGTATCGCTCGCGCTCGGCGCACCGTACGCGCCAACCGAAAGCGCCATCGCCGCGGACGTTCGGGAGGTCCTCACCGAAGCCGGACTGGAGGTCGAACTCACGGCCAAACGGCCGGCGTCGATCCGTGACGACGAGGTGTTGCCGGGGGTGAAAAACATCGTCGCCGTTGCCTCCGGGAAAGGCGGCGTCGGCAAGTCGACCGTCGCGGTCAACCTCGCCGCCGGCCTGTCGAAACTCGGCGCGAAGGTCGGGTTGTTCGACACCGACGTCTACGGGCCGAACGTCCCCCGGATGCTCGACTCCGAGGACCCGCCGACGGCGACGGACGACGACACCATCATCCCCCCCGAGCGCTACGGCGTGAAACTCATCAGCATGGCGTTCATGGTGGGCGAGGACGACCCCGTCATCTGGCGCGGCCCGATGGTCCATCAGGTCCTCACGCAACTCGTCGAGGACGTTGAGTGGGGCGAACTCGACTACCTCGTCCTCGACATGCCGCCGGGGACGGGCGATACGCAGTTGACCATCCTCCAGACGCTCCCGCTCGCCGGCGCCGTCATCGTCACGACGCCCGAAGAAGTGGCCGTCGACGACGCCCGGAAGGGCATCCGGATGTTCGGTCGCCACGACACGAACGTCCTCGGCCTCGTCGAGAACATGAGTTCCTTCGTCTGCCCGGACTGTGGCGGCCAACACGACATCTTCGGCTCCGGCGGCGGCCGCGAACTCGCCGAGGCGAACAACCTCCCCTACCTCGGGGGCGTCCCCCTCGACCCCTCGATCAGAACCGGCGAGGAGCCGATGGTGCTGACCGACGACAACCCGACTGCGGACGCCTTCCGCGTCATCACCGAGGACGTCGCCAACAACGTCGGCGTCGTCAACCGGCGCCGCGTCTCGAACTCGTAGCGCAACCGTGGCTCGTGCGGACGGCCGGAAGTCCTTGCAGGCCGCCGACCCACAAGCGCCGGTTACGACGAACCCCGTCGGTCGACCGCCTTTCGAATCCGCTGGGCGAGAACGGCGTACTGGTTCGTTCCGACCCCTTTCTCGACGTAGTCGGTCACGTCGTCGATGATGGCCTGCTTGGCGACCTGCTCCGAACCCTGTCCGGTAAAGAGGATGAAAGGGAGATTCGGATGCTGCTCACGGATCGCGTTCAGGAACTCGATGCCGTCCATCCCGGGCATGTCGAAGTCACTGACTACACAGTCGGCCGAGTCGTTGGCGAGGTAGTCGAATCCCCCTGCGGCACTCGTGGCACACTCGATGGCAAAGCGGTCGGACTGCCGTTTCAGGAACAGTTCACTCATCTCCAAGTCGGCCGGGTCGTCGTCGACCAACAACACGTCGATGCTTCCCGGGGGGTCGTCCGCTTCCGACTCCGTCCCGAGCTTCGGGGTGGACTGGACGTATCGTCCGAACAGGTTGAACAGGCGGGGCGTCGGCAGGCAGACGACGGTTCTGGCCGGACGGCCGTCGTCCATCCAGAAGAGCGTGACCGCTGCTTGCTGGTCGTCACCGAGCGACTCGTGGCCCGTCCGGAACTCCGTTACCGCCTCGCGTGGAACGACGAACCCGGCCGTGCCGTCGTCCCCGAAGCGGATTCGCGTGGCCGTCAGCGACAGCGATAGCTCGGTCGCCGCGTGACGCCGGCTCCCACCGACGGTGTGTCTGACGACGGCGTTCGTCCCGTTCAGAAGCGCGCGAAACAGCGTGTGCTGGAATCGCAGGAGCGTCTCCGCGTCCCCGTGGACCGACGCGACTTCGCGCACGTTGCCGACCCAAAAGGCGAGTCGAATCGTCTCCGTCGACTTCGGCGTCGCCCGGGGGGAGATATCCTGGACGATGTCGAATACGTGGTCGAGGGGGACCGACCGTGTCCCGTCGCCCATAGCGAACGCGAGTTCCCGCTCGTTCAACACGACGCGCATCCGACGGGGATTCGCCTCGTCGTCGCTCAGTGCCACGTCGGTAGTGAAATCGGCTATGACGCCCCCAGTCAACGTGTGGGTGGGTAATCCGTCTTCGATAATTAGTCTTGTTAGTTTACCCGCTCCGATTCTCAAAGCGTATACTTTGGCGGCAGGTTGAAATCGCCCGCAAGACAGTTTCCGACATGACATTCGGAGCTGATATTCTCCTCGTCGGCGTCGAGACGGTATCGGGGGTATCGACGGCGGCGCTTCTCAAGCGGGGACACGACGGAACCCGTACTATCTCGTGCGACGACCCGACAGACGCGGCGGACTACCTCCGGGAGAACCCGGTCGACTGCGTGGTGAGCGGCTACCGACTTCCCGGCACGAACGGCGTCGAGTTCTGCCGCACCGTCCAGCGGGTAGCGTCGACCCAGCTACCGTTCGTCCTCGTCGGCGAGGACGTCGACGGCGACGTGGTCGAGGACGCCATCGCGGCCGGCGTGACCGATCACGTGCGTGACCGCAACGACGGGACGACTCCCGGAGTATTCGTCAACCGAGTCAGAAACGCCGCCGAGTTGGGACGGACCCGTGATCGGGCCACGGAGCTCTCGCGAATGAATACGGTCATGCGCCGAATCAACCGCCGACTCGTCGAGGCGACGAGCCGCGAGGCGGTGGACCGACACGTCTGCGAGGCGTTTAGCGACGTGGATCCGCATCTGTTCGCGTGGGTAGGCGCGGTCACGGACGACGATAGGGTGCGGCCGCGTACCGCCGCGGGCGTCGAAGAGGGATACCTCGACGCCGTGACGGTCACCGCCGACGACTCCGCGACCGGGCAGGGTCCCGCCGGCACCGCGCTCCGCGAGGGCCGCGTCGTCGTCCAGCGGGTCCGAGACGACGACGCGTTCGCTCCGTGGCGCGACGAAGCCCTCGCCCGTGGCTACAAATCCGTCGCCGCCGTCCCGTTGCAGTACGACGGAACGCAGTACGGCGTCCTCTGTATCTACGGCGATAGCCCCGACGCGTTCGGCGACGCCGACCGCGACGTCTTCGAGGAACTGGGCGAAACGGTCGCACACGCGTACCACCGCATCGACTTGCAGCGGGTGTACGGGCGCCAGTATCGGCAGCTATTCGACGAGGCGCCGGTGATGTTCGCACTCACCGGGACGGTCGACGACAGGCCGGTCGTCCAGGACTGCAATCGTCTGTTCGCCGAGACGCTCGGCTACGCCCCCGACGAGTTACGCGGGATGCCGCTCGTGGACCTGTACACGGACGGAGCGGCGGACACGCTGCTTCGGGATGGGTACGACCGGGCCCGCGCCGGCGACTTCGTCCGCGAGCGCCGGGAGCTGGTTACGAAGGACGGCGAGCCGATATCGACGCTGCTTCGGGCGATGCCCCGCCGGGAGGTGGACGGCAACGTGGTCGGCACTCACGCCCTCTACGTCGATATCGAGGGCCAAGCACAGCTAGAACAGCTCGAAGCCCTCCGAGAACGGATGGAGTTCGCGCTCGACATCACCGACTCACACGTCTACGAAATCGATATGCAAACCGGGGAACAGACGCGCTATGGTGCCTTCGAACGTATCTTCGGCGTCGAGTCCGAGGCGGTGCCAACGACCGAAGCGTTCTACGAAACGTGCGTCCACCCCGAGGACCGGGAGAAGATCGAACGTCTCGAACGGAGGGAGCTGGACCCGACACGGGAGGAGCCGACCCGCGTCGAGTACCGGACTCACCCGGACAACGGGCCGGTCAAGTGGGTTCAATCTGTGATATACCCCCAACGGACGCCTCACAACGCCGGAGCGTCGTCGAGACTCGTTGGTCTCGCGACGGACGTGACCGACCGGATGGAACGGGAGGAGCAACTGGAGGCGGCGACGGTGGCGCTGTCGCGCCGCACCGGGACGCTGGAGCAGTTTCTCGGTGCGGTCGTGAGTCGGGAGACGTCCTTCGAGGCGCGGGTGGAGCGCGTCCTCGAAATCGGCCGGGAGTATCTCGGCGTGGACGTCGCAACCGTCGTCAACGTCGAGGACGGAAGCTACACCGTCGAACACGCCGTCGCGCCGGGAGACGAAGTCGAACCCGGGGCCCAGTTCGCACTGGAAGACTCGTGCTGTTCGCTCGTCGTCTCGGCCGACGAACCGGTCGGCTTTCATCGCCCTTCGGCCGGGGGCGAGAAGACGCGCGTGGTTTCCCGTAACTGCGGGCGACGGACGTACTTCGGTGCGCCGGTCTACGCCGGGAACGACCGCTACGGGACGCTCAACTTTTCCAGCCTCAACCCTCGTGACGAACCGTTCGGCGACGAAGAACGAACGTTCGTGCGGCTGTTCGCCCAGTGGCTGGGGAGCGAGCTCGCGCGGCGCCGGAGCCAAGCGCGCGCCGAGAGTCACAGGGAGCGACTCGAAGCGCAAAACGAGCGCCTCGACGAGTTCGCATCGGTCGTCTCACACGACCTCCGGAGTCCACTCAACGTCGCCAAGGGGCGCCTCGATTTGCTCCGCGACGAACACGAGAGCGAGCACACCGAGGGCATCGAGAAGGCCCTCTCGCGCATCGAGACGCTAACTGCCGACCTGTTGCAGTTGGCGCGGCAGGGGAATAAGCTGGACGACCCGGACCGAATCGACCTCGATAGCCTCGTCGAGGAGTGCTGGGAGACGGTGCAGACGCGCGACGCGACCCTCCGAGTCGAGACGACGCGGACGCTGTCGGCCGATCGGAGTCGACTGCGCCAGCTCGTCGAGAACCTCGTTCGGAACGCCGTCGAACACGGTGGGTCGGACAGCACAGTGACCGTGGGTGATCGGGAGGGCGGATTCTACGTCGCCGACGACGGCCCGGGCATCCCCGCCGAAGACCGCGAGACGGTGTTCGAGGGTGGGTATACGACGCGAGCGGAGGGGACGGGTATCGGTCTGTCCATCGTTCGCGAAGTCGCTACCGCACACGGGTGGGCCATCGAGGTGACCGAGAGTGCTACCGGGGGAGCGCGAATCGACATTACTGGCGCCGGGAAGGAGGAGATACCGACGGCCGGCGACATGGGTCCGTCGAAGTAGCCGAAGTCCCCCACCGTGAGCCGATACCTTTTGTGCTCGTGGGGCGAGGTTGGGGTGTGGACCCAGCACAGGAACACCCCGACAACCCGTTCGGCATGGACGAGGACTGCCGGAACTGTCCGAACCTCTGTGACGCCCGGACGACCGTCGTCCACGGGTACGGCGACGTTGGTGCGGACTTCCTGTTCGTCGGCGGTCGCCCAGGGCCCGGCGCGGACCGCACCGGCATCCCCTTCACTGGCGACGACGCCGGCCGTCGTCTCCAGCGTATCCTCGGCGACCTCGACCTCTCGAACTCGCCGCCCGACGCCGACCGACCCGAACTCGACGGCGCGTACTGCACCTACCTCACCCGGTGTCGCCACCCCGACCGCGGCCCGACCGACGAGGAGATAACCACCTGCGATCCCTTCCTCACCGCCGACTTGCGGATGATCAACCCGGAGATCATCGTCCCCGTGGGGACGCTGGCGCTCCGGGGGGTCGCCGTCGAACACACGACCCGTAATCCCGACGAACTCGACGCCGACGACCTGCACGCGACGACGATCCGCGGCCGCGGCTTCGAACTCGTTCCCATGCGCGCCCTCGACGACCAGACCGACGACGAGACCGAGGCGTTCGTCGAGTATTTCGCGGAGTCGGTGCTCGGTCGGGACTACCGCCAGACGAAGGGCCGAAGCGGCGCGCACGATTAGGGACGGACCGGCGCGTTCAAGGGCGCGCCGCCACGAACCGGAGATATGACCACCATCGCCGTACTGGCGGCCCCCCCGCGGGAGGGCCTCGTCGCGACCGACCTCGCGGCGACGAGTCCGCTGACCGAAGCCGAGGCCGCGGAGTGGTACGCCGCGGTTCTCAAGGACATCCTCGTCGCCGTCGACCGCTCCGGCGGCGACCTGCTCGTCAACTACCGCCCCGACGACCTCCTGCCCGACGACCACGTCACCGAGACGGCGTCGGAGGCGGCGGTCCGGGCGGTGGCCGCGTCGGCGCTCGACGGCCTCGACGACGTGCGGTTCGAGCCACAGGTCGGCTCGTCGCTCGCCGCCCGCGCCGGCAACACCGTCACCCACCTCCTCCGCGAGGAGGGCGTCGTCTCCGCGGCCGTCGTCGAACCGACGATTCCCTTCCTCACCCGGCCGCTCGTCGACAACGCGGCGATGAAGCTCCGCCGGTCGGAGGTCGTCCTCGGTGCGTCGACCCGTGGCCGCGTCTACTACGCCGGCTTCACCGAACCGATCGACTTCACCGACGCCTTCGCTGAACCGACACTGGAGACGCTGACGACGCGGGGTCGCGACGGCGGCCACGAGGTCGATTTCCTTCCGATCCAGCCGGTCGTCGAGACGGGCGACGACCTGCTCGACGCCCTTCCCCTCCTGAACGCGCGGGTCGACGCCGAACGGATCGTCCCCGTCCACACCGCTACCGTCGCCGACGAACTCGGTCTGCGGGTGGAGTACGACGGGGCGGAGCCGCGGATAGTGCGGGACTGACGGATCGCGACGCGGACACCACCGACAGCGAACTCGCTCCAAACGACGGGCCGGTACAGAGCGCGGGTCCGGGATCGGTACGTCGGCGATGCCTACGGTGCCGACCCGGCCTTGCCACGGGGTCGTGGGCTGAGGCCCGGTCGCCGGACTACCACTTGATCACGGTGGGCGTCATAGTGAGCGTATGGCGTCCGACTCAGCGGGTGCGTCGTCGCGACTCGGCCTCGACGACACCTCGACAGCCGGCAGCAGTCTGGTCCTCGCCGGCGTCGTCTCGATCATGGGAATCATCACGGCCCAGTCGCTCTACCCCGACTATTCGGTCCGACAGGACATCAGCGACCTCGGCTCGACCCCACCACCCGACCCGATCATTCACCAGCCGTCCGCGACGATATTCGACGGGACCATGCTCGTGGCGGGGGCCCTCGTGCTGCTCGCCGCCTACGCCCTCTACCGATCGACGGAGCAACGCGTCCTCAGCGTGTCACTCGCAGTCTTCGGGGTCGGAATCGTCGGCGTCGGCGTCTTCCCCGGCAACGTCACCCCATGGCACGGCCTCTTCGCGCTTCTCACCTTCACAAGTGGCGGCGTCACCGTTCTCCTCTCGTCGCGGGTCGTGCCCCGTCCCTTCGCCACCATCTGTGCCGTGTTGGGCGGCGTCTCGCTCCTGATACTGGTGACCGTCTTCGTCTACGGCCTCGCCCTCCGCGCTCCCCATCCGCTGTCGCTACTCGGTTCCGGCGGAATCGAGCGGTGGGTCGTCTATCCGCTCCTCTGCTGGGTCCTCGCCTTCGGAGGGTATCTGCTTGGCGCGGAGTCGGGGCTCGACGGCGGTGCCTAGAGGTGATTCCGACCGAATCGGAATATCAAACACCTAATTATTTCTTCTTGTCATTCGGATAGGTAGTTGGTGACCGCTATGAACGGCATTCAGGATTCGGTGGCGATCGTAACGGGGGCAAGCAGCGGCATCGGCCGGGCGGCGGCACGCCGGTTCGCCGAGGAGGGCGCACGCGTGGTCGCCGCGGACGTGGACGCGGACGGCGGATCGGAGACTGCCGAGGCGATCCGCGACGCCGGCGGCGAGGCGACGTTCGTCGAGACGGACGTGAGCGACCGAGCGGACGTCGAGGCGATGGTCGAGACGGCCGTCGACCGCTACGGCGGCCTCGATTTCGCGTTCAACAACGCCGGTATCGAGGGTCGCAACGACTCGCTGGTGGACCAGACAGACGACAACTGGGAGCGCGTCATCGACATCAATCTCAAGGGCATCTTCCTGGGGCTTCAGGCCGAGATTCCGGCGATGCTCGACGACGGCGGCGGGGTGATCGTGAACACCTCCTCTATCGCCGGCGTCGTCGGCTTCCAGGGCGTGAGTCCGTACGTCGCGAGCAAACACGGCGTGATCGGGTTGACCAAGACCGCCGCACTGGAGTACGGCCGCGAGGGAGTGCGGGTGAACGCCATCTCGCCGGGCGTAATCGAGACGCCGATGGTCGAGCGGGCGGCGGCGGCAAATCCGGAGATGATCGAAGCGGTCAGCGAGGCGACGCCGATGGGTCGGGTCGGCAACCCCGAGGAGATCGGCGACGCCGCGGTGTGGCTCTGCTCCGACGACGCGTCGTTCGTGACCGGCGAGACGCTGGTGATCGACGGGGGGTACGTGAGTCAGTGACGGGACACTGGACTCGATCCACCGCCCGAGCGTCGCGCTCCCTGCGGTGTTCGTGTTCGCGCCCCTCAGGATGGGAACGTCTGCACTCGGCGCACCCGACAGCACTGTCACGTGATATAAACTCGTCTCCGGGAGCCGCGCCGTTCTGGAACGAGCGATGAGGGGCGACCCACCCCACGACTCGGTCGTCGGATCGTGGATCGACCGGCACCGGATCGCCGCGTTCCTCGCCATCACGTACGCGTTCACGTGGACCGTACAGGGGGCGCTCCTCGCCAGCGGGATGGAAGCGTCGTGGACGCACTCGATTCTCATCGGCTTCGGCGGCTTCGGCCCGCCAATCGGAGCGGCCGTCGTGATCCGGGCGAGCGGTGGTAACCTCCGGAAGTGGGTCGGGCAGTTCTTCCGCTGGCGAATCGGTGCCGAGTGGTGGGTGATCGCACTCGGGTTGCCCGTCCTCGTCTTGGCCGTCGGAGTGGTCCTGTTCGTCGCGTTCGGCGGGCCGATCGATCCGGCGTCGCTCCCGTTCCCGGGAATCTATCTCTTCGTGCTGGCTTGGGGCACCGTTTGGGGCGGTGGGCAGGAGGATTTGGGCTGGCGGGGGTTCTTGTTGCCGCTGCTGCAGGACCGGCACAGCGCCCTCGTATCGAGTCTCCTCGTCGGCGTGGCCTGGGCCGGGTGGCACCTCCCCCTCTTTTTGAATCCGACGACGACACACGGCGCGTGGCCGCTCTCACAGCAACTGCTCTGGATCGTCTCGATTCTGGCCGGCTCCGTCCTCTGGACGTGGATGTACAACGGCACGGGCGGCAGCGTGCTCGCCGTCGCCGTGTTCCACGCCGGCATCAACGGGATGGGCGTCTTCCATCCGGCCGATATCGCCGCGATGGCGCCGGGCGGGGTTCCCGATCCGTGGTTGGCACTTCTCTCGGAAATCACCGGCGCGCTGCCACTGGTCGCTCTCGCACTCCTGCTGGTGGTTCTGTACGGTCCCGAGCGTCTCTCGACGGGGGAGATACCGGGGCGGGAAGTCGTCGGCCTCCGGGACTGAGGCTGGGCCGCCCCGGGTCGCGGGACGCTGGCACCGGTTGCCACGGATCCCGAGGTACGTCAGGTTAATGAAGGCCGGAATCGAACTACCGATGGCGCCGTACCGGCCTCGTGGTGGGATGGCAGAGCGGCCTATTGCGCCTGCCTTGAAAGCAGGTAGCCTCACGGCTTCCTGGGTTCGAATCCCAGTCCCACCGATTTTCACGAGCGCTAGCGAGTGAAAAGCGGCCGCTGGGAGTCGAACCACGCGAGTCGCGAGCGTAGCGAGCGTCTCGCCATCGGGTTCGAATCCCAGTCCCACCGACTTCTCTCGACTCCCTTCGGTCGTCTCGATCGGCCGGTGACCTCCCACTCGTTCGCTTCGGTCACTCGTTGGAGTCCCACCGCTTCTCCACGAACGCTAGTGAGCGGAGAGCAGCCGCCAACCAATCACTCGCATCGCCACCTAGTCCCACGCCACGGCGTCACGTTTGTCCCATGCCCACAAACGACACAAACAATCATTATATACGGGGGGCCCTAAGAGGGATGTATGTCGACACACCAACCGTCGGCGGCGGACTCGCACCGGTGCGGATGCGGTGAAACGTTCGATTCGACGGAGGCGCTGCTCGAGCACGCACGGAACGTGCACCGATTCTCCCCGCTGTAGACGGTGACGCGCGTGTCGGACTTCCGATTTCGAGCGTAACGGCTTTGAGCCACGCGGCTAACGGTCCGGTATGGACTGGCCACACGACCCGGACGGCGAGGAGGGAAGCGAGGGCGGCCGCAAGTACGGCCACGCCGTCATCGCGAAAAAGGTCGACGAGGACGAGGATTTCCCCCTCGACGTCGCGGCGTTCGTCGACGAGTACGGCGACGACCCCGTTCGGATCGACCACGAGACGGTCGTCTCGCTACGGGATATCTTCGAGGGCGTCGACGCCGAGGAGTTCGCGGACTTCGTCGAGATGCATCGGGCGTTGGGCGAGGCGATGCGGGCGAACGGCTACTGGTTCTACGAAGGCGCCGACGCGTTCGTCGGCGACGCTTGAGAGGATCGTTGTAAGTCGTTATCGGTGTGTTGCCCGCACTGTCCGGGCAACACACCGGTAAACAGTCACGGCAAACACTATGAGCGGTCGGGCACCCGATTCCTCGGAAGAGTTTATAAATCGCCCGGCCGTCCGTACGACTATGGTACGTGATATCGGACGACGTGAATTCCTCGTGGGAACGGGTACGGCCGGCACCGTCGGACTGGCAGGGTGTATCGGCGGTGGCGGCAGTAGTGGTAACGGCGGCGGCAACGGCGGTGACGGGGGCGACGGCGGCACCGGCGGCCCCGACATGCTCGTGGTCATCGGCTACCCCCAGAGTGGTATCCAGTTGTTCCGCGACTACTACTCGATGACCGACGGGCAACACGACATTCTGGTGCCGGACGGACTCCGCGACGGCGCCATGCCGGGTCAGGTCGGCAACGACATGGAGAACGTCATCGGGACGGCGCCGGCCGCGGGCGGCCCGAATCAGGAGGCGTTCACGACCATGTTCCAGGATCAGTACGACGCGGAACCCGGCGTGTTCACCTCCCAGTCGTACGACTCGGTCGCGCTCCAGATCCTTGCGAACGCGGCGGCAGGCGAAAACGACGGCACGGCCATCCGCGACCAGATGCGCCGCATCGCCAACCCCGGCGGCACCGAGTACGGCCCGCAGAACTTCCTCGACGCCGTCGAGGCGGCGGCCAACGGCGAGGACATCAACTACCAGGGCGCTTCCAGTGCGACCAACTTCAATCAGGCCGGCGACCCGGCGTCCGCGGCGTACTCCATCTGGGAGTTCCAAGGCGCCGATCAGGAGGGCACGAGTCAGATCGAGGTCCAGAACTTCGAGGGAGCGAACCCCTCCGGTGGCGGCGCGATGGCCAGCGAAGCGCCCGGCGGGATGGGACGCACCATCGACGTGGGTATCCTCCTCCCCGAGACGGGTGACCTCGCCTCCGTCGGCGGCCCGATGATCCAGGCGGCGCAGTTGCCGGCGCGGCAGGTCAACAACTCCGACCTCGACCTCGAAGTGAACGCACAGGTCGAGGACACCCAGACCTCACCGTCGTCCGGCGTGACGGCCGCGGAATCACTCGTCAACGCCGGGATGCCGAGTGTCTGTGGCTCCGCCTCCTCGGGCGTGAACGTCCCCGTCTCGCAGGAAGTGTTCATCCCCAATCAGATCGTGGGCTGTTCGCCGTCCAGTACGGCGCTGTCGGTCACCAGCCTCGACGACGACGACTACATCTTCCGAACCGCGCCGTCGGACCAGCTACAGGGTCGCGTGATGGCTCAGATCGCCTCGGAACGGCTCGGCAACGCGACGGCCGCGACGCTCTACGTCAACAACGACTACGGCCAGCAACTCTCCGAGCGCTTCACCGAGGTGTTCGAGGACACCTTCGACAGCACCGTGTCGAATCAGGTGGCGTTCAACATCGGCGAGTCCTCCTACACGTCGGTCATCGAGACGGCGCTGTCGAGCTAACCGCCCAGGAACTGCTGGCGGACCTCCTCGTCGTCGAGGAGCGTCCGCCCGTCGCCCTCGAAGCGATTCGTGCCGTTCGCGAGGACGTACCCACGGTCGCAGCGCCGCAGCGCCTCCTTCGCGTTCTGTTCGACCATCAGGATCGCGGTGCCGGCGTCGTTGATCTCGTCGATTCGGTCGAACATCTCGTCGACGAGGTCGGGGGCGAGGCCGGCGCTCGGTTCGTCCAGGAGGAGGAGTGCGGGATCGAGCATGAGCGCCCGCCCCATCGCGAGCATCTGTCGCTGCCCGCCACTCATCGTCCCTGCCGCCTGAGTCTGTCGCTCCTCGAGGACGGGAAACCGCTCGAACACTTCGGCGACCCGCTCTTCGGGCATGTCGTCGAGGATGTATGCCCCCATCTCTAGGTTCTCGCGGACCGACAGCGACGCGAACACGTTGTCGGACTGGGGGACGTAGCCGATTCCCTCGTGGATGATCTCCTCGGGCGCTCGGCCGGTGATGTCCCGGCCGTCGAAAGTTATCTCCCCGCCCATGTAGGTCGTGAGGCCGAACACCGACTTCATCACCGTGGACTTGCCGGCGCCGTTCGGGCCGACGATGGTGACGTACTCCTCGTCGGCCACGTCCATATCGACGCCGTCGAGGATCTGGAGGTCGCCGTAGCCGGCGTCGAGGTCGCGGACGGTCAGGAGGGCGTCGCTCATACGTCGCCTCCCAAGTAGGCCTCGATGACTTCCTCGTTCGCTTTGATCTCCGCTGGCGTCCCTTCGGTCAGGATCTGCCCCTGATGCATCACGATCACGTGCCGACAGTTGTTCATGATGAGGTCCATGTCGTGTTCGACCAGCAGGAAGGTGTAGCCCTGATCGCGGAGTTCGTGGATGTGTTCGAGGAGCCGTTGCTCCAGCGTCGGGTTGACACCGGCGAAGGGTTCGTCGAGGAGAAGCATGTCGGGGTCGGTCAGGAGCGCCCGCGCCATCTCCAGAAGTTTGCGCTGGCCGCCGGAGAGGTTGCCCGCGTACTCCTCGGCGAGGTGTTCGATGTCGAAAAAGTCCAGCGTCTCCCACACCCTGTCGAGGAGTTCGGCCTCCTGCGTGCGGACGCTCCCGCGGACACCGGGAAGGACCGACCGCCAGAGGTGTTCGCCGCGCTGGGCCTTCGGCGCGAGCATCATGTTCTCCAGGACGGTCATCTCGCCGAGTTCGCGGGCGATCTGAAACGTCCGGACCAGCCCCCGATTCGCGATTTCGTACGGTTCGCGGCCGGTGATGTCCTCGCCGTCGAAGGTGACCGTGCCCGAATCCGGGGAGAGCATCCCGGTGATCAGGTTGAACGTCGTCGACTTGCCGGCGCCGTTCGGGCCGATCAGCCCCGTGAGCGTCCCCTGCTCGACTTCGAACGTCGCGCCGTCGACGGCAGTGATACCGCCGAAGCGTTTGGTGAGCCCCTCCACCCGGAGCGGCGTGTCGGCCACGTCCGGCTGTGCTCCCGTGATGGACTTACTCACCGGCCTCACCTCCGCCCCCGTCGCCGTCGGTTTTCGGTGTCGGGTCGGCGTCGGCGTTGGAGCCGCCACCCCGACCCGCGCCGCCGCCAGGCCGACCGAGCGGGATGGCCGCCGCCGTCTCCTTGCGGTGGCCGAGCATCCCCTGTGGCCGGTTGTGCATCAGCCAGATGAGCGCGACGCCCATGACGACCAACTGGAGTTGGCGGACCGAATCG
>Ga0209917_1000032_pt1 | contig 52178 bp, 50 predicted proteins | sample SalPon2_C_H2O_MG_FD_185710 | JGI IMG/M metagenome (GOLD analysis project Ga0209917, IMG submission 185710) | Salt pond water microbial communities from South San Francisco under conditions of wetland restoration - Salt Pond MetaG R2_C_H2O_MG... | ecosystem: Environmental > Aquatic > Non-marine... | reverse complement strand
CATACGCCGAGCGAAGCGAGGCGTTTCACCGCGCCGAAGGCGCGGCTGCGGTTTTTGGTGCAGATTTTTCGACCGAGCGGTGCCCGCAGGCGCGGCGAAGCCGCGCCGAGGACACCCGAGTGTCGAAAAAGGTGCGCTAGAAGGAATTCTTGATCTTCTCGAAGAAGCCCTCGTCCACGTCGACCTCCTCGCCGCCGGCCTCGGCGAACTGTTCGAGCGCCTCCTTCTGCTCGCTGCTGAGGTCCGTCGGCGTGACGACCTGCACGGTCACATACATGTCGCCGTGGCCGCGCCCGCGAAGTCGGGGCATCCCCTTCCCCTTCAGCCGGAACCGCTCGCCCGACTGTGTGCCGGGGTCGATATCCATCTCGACCGGGCCGTCGAGGGTTGGCACCTCGACAGTCGCGCCGAAGACGGCCTTCGGGAACGAGACCGCGGCGTCGTGGTGGAGGTCGTCGCCGTCGCGCTCGAAGTCCGGATGCGGGTCGATGGCCACCTCGATGAGGAGGTCGCCTTTCCGCCCGCCGTTCTCGCCGGGTGCACCCTCGCCACTCATGCGGAGGGTCTGGCCGTCACGGATGCCGGCCGGCACGTCGACCTGGAGGGTGACCTCGCGCTGGACGCGGCCGTCTCCGCCACAGGTGGAGCAGGTCTCGGAGTAGAGCGTCCCGTCGCCATCACACCGGGGACAGGTCTGGCGCTGCTGGACGCGGCCGAGCGGCGTCTGCTGGACGCGCGTGGTCTGGCCCTGCCCGTTACACTCGGGACAGGTCTGGGCGTCGGCGTCGGGCGGGTGCCCCTCGCCGTCGCAGTCGGGACACGCCTCCGGGCGCGTGACGGTGAACTCGCGCGTGATACCCTCGTAGGCCGCCTCCATCGAGATATTCATCCGGGTGCGGAGGTCACGGCCCTGTCGTGGACCGTTCTGCTGGCCACCGCTGCCACCGCCGAAGAACTGATCGAAGATGTCGCCCATACCGCCACCGCCGCCGCCGAACGGGTTGCCCTGACCGCCCATTCCCCCCATCCCGCCCATGCCGCCACCGCCGCCTGCGCCGCCGCGCTTTTCGGCCTGCTCGAACTGTTCGTGGCCCATCTGGTCGTACATCCGGCGCTGTTCGTCGTCCGTGAGGACCTCCTTGGCCTTCTTCGCTTTCTTGAACTTCTCTTCGGCGTTTGGGTCGTCGGACACGTCGGGGTGGTACTCGCGAGCCTTCTCGCGGTACGCCTCCTTGATTTCGTCCTCGTCGGCGTCCCGTGACACCCCGAGCACGTCGTAGAAGTCTTGACTCATTACCTGCCGTAACTCGCCGAGACGTTTGAAAGGAACGGGTCCCGACGGTCGGCCCCCGACTCTTTTCTCTGATTATCGAGTAGCTTCGTGTATGTCCGAGACAGAACTCTCCGAGGAGACGCTCGAACGACTCGATGCCATCCGCGTCGAGGGGCAGAGCTACGACGACGTGGTGTCGGAACTCATCGACATCTACCACGCCGAGGAGCTAACGCTCCAGCACGGCGGCGACGCGCTCTGAATCGCGAACGTTTCTCGCCGGCGGTAGCGACAGTCGCTACTCCTCGCCGACCGACTCCAACACGGTGCGGTCGATGAATCGCCCGTTGCGTTCGGCCTTCTCCGCCCGGAGTTCCTCCAGTTCGCTCCGGGTCGCCCCTTCCGCAGCCGCGAGCGCGTAGACGACTTCGAGCACGTCGGCCAGCTCTTCGAGCGAGCCGTCCTCGCGATACTCGGCAATCTCCTCGTCCAGCTTCGCGTCCAGTCGCTCGACGTACTCGTCGGCGGCGGCCGTGTGAGTCTCGACGCGCTTCCCGTCGCGACGCAGTAGCTCGGGAATGTCGTCGCGAACGAGCTTGTCGTACGCTCGGCTCATGTCCGGAGATGCGAGCCGCGGCAGTTCACGGTTGTGATAGCCTCAAAAATCAGCAGTCGAGCGAGGCGTTACGCCTCGTCGTCGCTCTCTTCGCCGTCGACGTCCTCGAAGTCGGCGTCGACGTACTCTCCGTCTTCACCCTCGCCCTCGGGACCCATCCCGCCGGGACCAGCACCGCCCATGCCACCGGCACCGCCGGCGGCCTGCTGGCCGGCCTGCTGCTGGTACATCTGCTTGCCAATCTCCTGGAGTTCGCTGCTGAGTTCCTCGGTCGCTTCCTCCAGTTCGTCGGTGGTGGCGTCCTCGTCGTCGAGCACGGCCTCCACGTCCTCGATGGCGTCGTGGATGTTGTCGATGACGTCGCCGTCGAGTTCCTCCTCGTTTTCTTCGAGCAGGCTCTCGGCGCGCTGGACCGCGCTCTCGGCGTCGTTGCGCGCCTCGATGCGCTCGCGACGCTGCTTGTCCTCCTCGGCGTGGGCCTCGGCCTCCTCCTGCATCTCCTCGATTTCCTCGTCGGAGAGCCCGACACCGCCCTCGATGGTGATGTCCTCCTTGTTGCCGGAGCCTTTGTCCTCGGCTTCGACGTTGACGAGCCCATTCTCGTCGATGTTGAACGTCACCTCGATCTGCGGGGTGCCGGCCGGAGCCGGCGGGATACCCGTCAGCTGGAACGCACCGAGCAGTTCGTTCTCCTCGGCGATTTCACGCTCGCCCTGGAAGACGCGAATCTGCACCTGCGTCTGGTTGTCCGCGGCCGTCGTGAAGATCTTCGACTCCTCGGTCGGGATGGTGGTGTTCTTCTCGATGAGTCGCTCGAACAGCCCACCCTTCACCTCGATACCGAGCGAGAGCGGTGTCACGTCCAGCAGGACGATGTCGTCCACGTCGCCCGAGAGCACGCCACCCTGAATGGCTGCGCCGAGCGCGACGGCCTCGTCGGGGTTGACGTTCTTCTTGGGTTCCTGACCGGTGATTTCCTCGACTTTGTCCTGAACCTGCGGCATCCGCGTGGAGCCGCCGACGAGGATGACCTCGTCGATGTCGGCCGCGTCGTAGCCGGCGTCCGAGAGTGCCTGCCGGGTCGGCTCGACGGTGCGGTCGACGAGGTCCGTCGTGAGCGACTCGAACTTCGCACGCGAAATCTTCTGTTCGAGGTCCTTCGGGCCGGAGTCGTCGGCCGCGATGAACGGCAGCGTGACGGTGGTCTCCTTCCGGCTGGAGAGTTCTACCTTCGCCTCCTCGGCTGCCTCGGTGAGCCGCTGGAGCGCCTGGCGGTCCTCGCGGAGGTCGATGCCGTGTTCGGCCTCGAACTCGTCGGCCAGATACTCGATGATGGCCTCGTCCCAGTCGTCGCCGCCGAGGTCGTTGTCGCCGTTCGTGGCGACGACCTCGTAGACCCCGCCGCCCAAATCGAGGACGGACACGTCGAACGTCCCGCCACCGAGGTCGTACACGAGGACGGACTGGTCGGTCTCGTCGTCGAGGCCGTACGCCATCGCGGCGGCGGTCGGCTCGTTGACGATGCGTTCGACCTCGAAGCCGGCGATCTCGCCGGCGTCTTTCGTCGCCTGTCGCTGGCGGTCGTTGAAGTACGCCGGCACCGTGATGACCGCCTTCTCCACGTCGTCGCCGAGATACTCCTCGGCGTCGCGCTTGATCTTCTGGAGAATCATCGCCGAAATCTGCTCGGGCGTGTACTCTTCGCCGTCGATGTCGACGGTGTAGTCCTCTTCGCCCATGTGGCGCTTGATCGAGGAGATAGTGCGCTCTGGGTTCTGGACGCCCTGATTCTTTGCCGGCTTCCCGACGAGTCGCTCCTCGTCGTCGGTGAACGCCACCACGGACGGCGTCGTCCGGTCGCCTTCCGCGTTGACGATAATCTCGGGGTCGTTACCCTCCATCACCGCGAACGCAGAGTTCGTGGTCCCGAGGTCGATACCGAGAATCTTGTTGCTCGTCATTACCCCTCGTTACCGGGCTAAACTGATTAAAAGTTGCGTGATGGGGAGACACACGGATGGACACGACGGGGCGTCTCCGTGCGATTTTCACGCATTCGGGCGCGAACGACCGATACGTATAAACAGAACCGCTAGCTCACTCGGCGACCGTGACCTGTGCCGCCCGGAGCACCTTGCCGGCCATCTCGTAGCCGGGCCGGTGGAGGTCGGCGACGGTGCCCTCGGGCACGTCGCTCTCGACGCGCATCAACACCTCGTGGCGCTGTGGGTCGAGTTCCGTCCCCGCGTCGGGCTCGATGGGGTCGACGTTCTCGGCGTCGAGCACCTCGTCGAACTGCCGGAGCGTCGTCTCGACGCCATCGCGAATCTCTCCCTCTTGATCGAGGGCGCGGACGAGATTGTCGCGCACGTCGACCAGCCGCTCCACGAGGTCCTCGGTGGCGCGCTCGCGGGCCTGCTCGGTCTTCTTCTGTTGGCGTTTCTTGAAGTTTTGGAAGTCGGCCTGCTTGCGCGTGAGCTTCGATTCGAGCTCCTCGCGCTCGTCTTCGCTGGTCTCGAGGTCGGCTTCCAGTTTCTCGACGCGCTCGCGCAGGGTCGCGATTTCCCGGGCGGTCTGTTCGGGCGACGTCTCCTCGACGCGTGCCACGAGGTCGGCGTCGGGCTCTGGAATCTCGTGTGTCGCCTGCTCGTCGCTCATGCCACCAGAGAGGAGTGGGACGCGTATAAGCGTGTAGAAACAGTGATACCCGACCGCACACACCCGGACGTATGCGCGACATCGAACGGTATCTCAACGTCAGGAGCGCGACCGCCGCCTCCGTCTCGGCCGACGGCACGCTCGCGTTCCTGCTCGACGCGACGGGCACGAGTCAGCTCTGGACGATGGACGCCCCCGGCGAGTGGCCGGTCCAGCGCACGTTCTTCGAAGACCGCATCACTTTCGCCGACTTCGAACCCGACGGCAAGAGTATCGCCTTCGGCATGGACGAGGGCGGCAACGAACGCGCCCAACTCTACCGGCTCGACCCCGACGGCACCGTCACCGAGTGGACCGACATGCCGGCGGCGAAACACCGGTGGGGCGGCTGGAACAGCGACGGCTCGCAGTTCGCCTTCGCCTCCAACCGCCGCGACGAGGCCGTCTTCGACGTGTACGTGCAAGACCGCGACGCGACCGGCGACGACGCCGAGCGCATCTTCGAGGGCGACGGCTGGCTCTCGCTCGCCGGCTGGTCGCCCGACGACGAGACGCTGCTCGTGCACAAGGCGCACTCCTCGTTCGACCACGACGTGTACGCGCTCGACGGGGCGACGGGCGAGCGCACCCACCTCACCCCACACGAGGGGTCGGTCCGCTACAGCGGTCTCGAATGGGGTCCAAACGACGACATCTACCTCGTTACCGACGAGGGGCGTGATCTGCTCGCGCTCGCGCGACTCTCGACTGCCGGGGACCTGACGTACGTGCAGACCGACGACGACTGGAACATCGACGGCGTCGCCGTCGACGAGGACAGCGGCCGAGCGGTCTACTCCCGCAACGTCGACGGCTACACGGAGTTCACCGTCGGCGATATCGAAAACGGCGGCGTCACGGAACTCGACACGATTGCCTTCGACGGGGTCGCCGGCGGCGTCTGTTTCTTCGAGGACGGGAACCGGTTTGCCGTCACGGCGACGAGCGACACCGACAACGCGAACGTCCGGGTCGCGACCGTCGGCGGCGACACCGTCCGGTGGACGAACGCCTCCACCGCGGGGCTTCCCCGCGAGGAGTTCCAGTTGTCGGAGCTGGTGCGCTACGAGACCTTCGACGACCGCGAGATTCCGGCCTACGTCACCCTCCCCGAGGGGGCCAGCGAGGAATCCCCCGCGCCCGTCATCGTAGATATCCACGGCGGGCCGGAGAGCCAGCGGCGACCCTCCTTCTCGGCCGTGAAACAGTACTTCCTCTCGCAGGGGTACGGCTACTTCGAGCCGAACGTGCGCGGCTCGACCGGCTACGGGAAGGCGTACACCCACCTCGACGACGTGGAGAAACGGATGGACTCGGTGCGCGACATCCGAGCCGGCGTCGATTGGCTCGATGCCCACGACGCCGTGGACGAGGACCGCCTCGTCGTGATGGGTGGCTCATACGGCGGCTTCATGTGTCTCGCCTGTCTCACCGAATACCCCGACCTGTGGGCCGCCGGCGTCGATATCGTCGGTATCGCCTCTTTCGTCACCTTCCTCGAAAACACGGGTGAGTGGCGGCGCAAGCTCCGCGAGGCCGAGTACGGCTCGCTGGCCGAGGACAGGGAGTTCCTCGAATCCATCTCACCGCTGAACCACGCCGACGAGATTCGCGCCCCGCTGATGGTGCTCCACGGCGCGAACGACCCGCGCGTCCCGGTCGGGGAGGCCGAACAGATCGTCGAGAAGGCCAGCGAGCACGTCCCCGTCGAGAAGCTCATCTTCGAGGATGAGGGCCACGGCTTCGCCAAGCGGGAAAATCGCGTCGAGGCGTACGCCGGCATCGCCGAATTCCTCGCCGAACACGTCTGAGTCGGCTGTTTCTCAGCACGCGAGAGTGCGGGTAGTTGGCCACTACGCGCCGGGTCGCTCGTGAAGAGTCAGCGGGATTTATCCGGCTTGCGCGACTGGCTGAGGTATGGCAGGGGCGACCGCGCGCGAGCGAGTGACTGCTCGGCTCGTGCAACTTCGTGGGAGCTACGAGAACTTCGACATCCAGCAGACCACGGTCAGCGTCTCGCCCGAGACGTTCGCCGACATCACCGGCGACGAGGAGACCGTCCTCGCAGAGGTGCATGTCGAGAACGGCGACGGCGACCGGCTCCTCATCGACGGGCCGACCGGCTGGCACGCGCCGAGCACAACCGTCTCGACGGGCCAGTCGCTCGGCGAGACCGTCCGTGACACCGTCGCCAGACAGACCGGCGTCGTCCCCGACATTCAGGCGTTAGAACGGGCAGCCATCGTCGCACTCGGCTGTGAGGCCAGCGACGACGAGGCCTACCAACTCCAACTGCAGTTCTCGGCGATTCCCGAACGCGGCGAGCCGCGCTCGCCGGCCGCGTGGCGGTCGCCCTAGAGGACGCCCGTCACCGTCGCGGCCTCGATTGCTGCGCCTTCGCTCATTCCGTCGCCCAATATCGTGTAACGGTCGCGAATCTCGTGGGCAGTCGTGACCGCCTCGATGAACGTCTCGCCGTCGATATCGAGTTCGCCCGTCGTCACGGGTGCGTCGATACTGGCGAGGGCATCCCGCACCTGCGTCCACTCCCCGTCGTTGCCCGAGTGGAGATACTCCGTGACGATGCTCGCGACGCCGACCTGGTGGCCGTGGAGCGCGGCGTCGGGCGCGAGCCGGTCGAGCTGGTGGCTGATGAGGTGCTCTGCACCCGAGGCGGGACGCGAGGAGTCAGCAATCGACATCGCCACGCCCGAGGAGACGAGTGCCTTGGTGACGAGCCACGCCGACTCCTCCAGTTCTCGCTTGACCGAGTCCGCCCGCGAGACGAGCATCTCGGCGGTCAGCTGTGAGAGCTCGCCCGCGTACTCGCTGTACTCGACGTTTTTCAGGCGGTTCGCGAGCTGCCAGTCCTTCACGGCGGTGTAGTTGGAGATGATGTCCGCACAGCCGGCCGTCGTCAGCCGCCACGGCGCATTCGCGATGAGTTCCGTGTCGGCGATGACGGCGAGTGGCGGGTCGGCGGCGACGGAGTGGCGAGTGTCGCCCTCTGGGACGGAGCCGCGTCCGGAGACGATGCCGTCGTGGCTGGCCGTCGTCGGCACGGAGACGAAGCCCACGTCGAGTTCGTCGGCGGCCATCTTCGCGATGTCGATGGGTTTCCCGCCGCCGAGGCCGACGAGATAGCCGGCCTCCTCGGCGCGGGCCGTCTCGATGACGCGCTCGACGGTCTCGAATCTGGCCTCCTTTGCGACGACCGTCTCGGCGGCGGGACCGACCCCGGCGAGCCCGTCGCGGAGCCGCTCGCCCGCGATGTCGTTGGGCGTCGGCGAGGTGACGACCAGCGGTCGCCCCGCGAGGTGGAGGTCGGCGACGGCCTCGGGCACGCGGTCGATGGTGCCGTGGCCGACGACGACGCTCCGCGGCAGTTTTATCCACGTCGATTTCTCGAACATACTCCCGACTCGCGGCCCCCGGACAAAACGGTTGTCCGAACGCGCGGCTAAAACGTCTCCAGCACGGAGAGCACGCGTTCTTCGGCCTCGCGGTCGGGACCGTTCTCGCGGCCGGTGCGGTCGGAGTCGCGGTGGGCCTTGACCGTCGCGGCGACCGTCTCCTCCAACGGCGTCGGCTCCCAGCCGAGGTCGCGGATCTTCGCCGTTTCGAGCAGGTGCGGATACTCAATGTAGAGGGGGAAATCCGTCAGTTCGAGGTCGGCCGCGCCGAGTTCCCGCGGGCCGGCGAAGACGGTCTCGACCTCGGTGTCGCAGGCGTCGGCGATGCGGTCGACCCACTCCCCGAGGATGGGCGCGTGGCCGTCGCCGACGTTGTACGCCTCGCCCGCCTCACCCTCCTCGGCGACGATACGGAGGGCGCTAGCCACGTCCTCGACGTAGACGAGATGCCAGAGGTTCGTCCCGTCCCCGGGGACGACGATTTCCTCGTGGTTGTCGACGCGGTCGATCCAGTAGTCGAACCGCTCCGTGTAGTCGTGGGGACCGTAGACGACCGGCGGCCGGACGGCCATCGCGTTGACGCCCTCGTCGGCAGCCGCGAAGATAGCGCGGTCGCCCTCGGCCTTGCGCGAACCGTACGTCGCGTCGCTGTCGTCGGTCGCCTGCTCGGTCGTGCAGTCGCGGAGTCGGGTCTCGTCTTCGCGTTTCGGGACGCGCTTTGCCCCGTAGCTCGCGCCCGAAGAGATGTAGACGTACGCGTCCACGTCGGCGAAGATGTCAGTCGCGACCCGCACGTCGCGTGGGTAGTAGGCAACGCAATCGATGACGATATCCGGATCGACCCGCTCGCCCGCGAGTCGGAGTTCGCCCTCCTCGGTCCGGTCGCCCTCGACGTGGGCCACGTCCGGGTGGTCGGCGAAGGGGTTCTCGTGGTTGCCGCGATTGAATACGGTCACGTCGTAGCCGTTGTCGAGCAGTTCGCTCACGGTGTGGCGGCCGATAAAGCGCGTCCCGCCGATGACGAGTGCCGTCGCTGTCATGGCCACCACTCCGGAGGGAGGCGGGAAAACAGTTCTCAGTCGTCGCGTTCCCGCTCTGCGAGGATGGTCGGCAGAATCACGCCGACCCCGACGAGCAACCCCCACCGGAGCAGGGCACTGTCGGTTAGCCGGCCGGTGACGACCCACAGCCCCGTCGCGACGAGGGCGAACAGAATCGACCGCTGTGTGTTCTCTGAAACCACGAGCGAAAGAGTAGCGAGGGCCGGATAACCGTTCTGCTCAGTCGTCGCTGGTGACGAAGCCGGACTCCTCGTCGCCCGCACGCGCGGAGGCGTCCGGACGGACGGGCAGTTCCTCGCGCACGTCGTCGGCTCCCTCTTCGAGCACGCCGGCGTAGGCGTCGGGCATCACCTTCAGGATATTCTCCAGTTCCGACTCCCAGTTGTCAAGGATGTACTGGCCGCGGTCGGAGTCGGTGTAGGCGACGTGGTTCTCGACCAATCGGCGGAGCATCGCGCGGTCGGATTCGTCCAGTTCCGCTGTGACCGACACCATCTCCTTGTTGACCGACTGCTCGAAGTCCCCCTCCCGGTCGAGCACGTAGGCGACGCCGCCGGACATCCCGGCCGCGAAGTTCTTGCCCGTCTCGCCGAGGACGGCGACGACGCCGCCGGTCATGTACTCACAGCCGTGGTCGCCGACCGACTCAACGACCGCCTTCACGCCGGAGTTGCGGACGGCAAAGCGCTCGCCGGCCATCCCGTTGATGTACGCCTCGCCGCGGGTGCCACCGTAGAGGGCGACGTTGCCGACGAGGATGTTCTTCTCCGGCTCGTACGTCGCCACGTCGGGCGTGTTGACGATGATGCGACCGCCCGAAAGCCCCTTGCCGACGTAGTCGTTGCCGGAGCCGGTGAGCTGCATCGTCACGCCGGGCGCGAGGAACGCGCCGAAGCTCTGGCCCGCGGTGCCGGTGAAGTCGAGCCGAACCGTGCCGTCGGGTAAGCCGTCGCCGCCGTGTTTCGTCGAGATGCGGTTCGAGAGCGTCGCGCCGACCGCGCGGTGGTGATTCGAGATGTCGCGGTCGATGTGGACCGGGTCGCCGTGTTCGATGGCGGCTTCGGCCTCGTCGATTAGCTCCCAGTCGAGCGCCTCCGCGATTTCGTGGGTCTGTGGCTCCGTTTTGGTGCGCGCCTCGCCCGGCTGTTCGGCGATCATCGCCGAGAGGTCGAGCTTGCGCGCCTTCTCCTGTGTCACGTCGTCGCGTTGGCTCAGGTGCTCGGCGTGGCCGACCATCTCTTCGACCGTCTCGAAGCCCAACTCGGCCATCTGCTCGCGCAGCTCCTGTGCCATAAACGTCATGTAGTTGATGACGTGGTCGGGCTGGCCGGGGAACCGCTCGCGGAGCACGCCCCGCTGGGTGGCGACGCCGACCGGGCAGGTGTTCTCGTGACACTGGCGGGCCATCACACAGCCGGAGGTGACGAGCGGTGCGGTGCCGAAGACGTACTCTTCTGCCCCGAGCAGCGCCGCGACGGCCACGTCGCGCCCGGTCTTGAGACCGCCGTCGGTGCTGACGCGGATGCGCGAGCGCAGGTCCGTCGCCCGGAGCATCTGGTTCGCCTCCGACAGCCCGAGTTCCCACGGCAGCCCGGCGTTCTTGATTGATGTGCGCGGGGACGCGCCCGTTCCGCCCGAGTGGCCGGAGATGTGGACCGCGTCGGCGTTGGCCTTCGCGACACCGGCGGCGATGGTGCCGATGCCGGCCTCGGCGACGAGCTTCACGTTGATGTCGGCGTCGGGGTTCGCCGCCTTCAGGTCGTGAATCAGCTGTTTGAGGTCCTCGATGGAGTAGATGTCGTGCAGCGGCGGCGGCGAGATGAGACCGACACCCGGCGTCGAGAAGCGAACGTGAGCGATCATCTCGTTCACCTTCTCGCCGGGCAGATGGCCCCCTTCGCCGGGCTTTGACCCTTGTGCCATCTTGATTTGAATCTCTTCTGCGTTGGCGAGATACTCGGAGGTGACGCCGAAGCGGCCGGAGGCGACCTGCTTGACGGCACACTCCTTTTGTGTGTCGAACCGTTCCGGCGGCTCACCCCCCTCGCCGGTGCCGGATTTCGCGCCGAGTCGGTTCATCGCCATCGCGTTGTTCTCGTGGGCCTCCGGCGAGAGCGAGCCGAGCGACATCGGCGCGGTGGCGAACCGCTCGACGATGGATTCGACCGGCTCCACGTCCTCGATAGCGACCGGTGCGCGGTCGGAGTCGAGTTCGAGCAGGCCGCGCAGCGACTGGAGTTGGTCCTGCTGGTCGTTCATCTGCTCGGCGAACTTCAGATACTGCTCGTAGTCGCCCGAGCGGACGGCCTGCTGGAGGGTGCCGACGGTGGAGGGGTTCCACTCGTGGAACATCCCCGACGAGCGGTGGTCGTACTCGCCTTGGTGTTCGAGCTCCGGCTCCTCGTCGCCGAAGGCGACGGCGTGGCGCTTGCGGAGGTCGCTCTCGATGTCGTCGATGTCGATGCCCTCGGTCCGGGCGGGCGTCCCCTCGAAGTACTCGGCGACAAAATCGGAATCGAGGCCGACCGCCTCGAAAATCTGTGCCCCTTGGTAGCTCTCGACCGTCGAAATCCCCATCTTCGCCATCGTCTTGAGCACGCCGTCTTCGAGCGCGTGGACGTACGCGCCGAGGGCGGTCTCCTCGTCGGCTCCGTCCGGGCCGGCGACGATGTCGGTGACGGACTCGTAGGCGAGATACGGATTGACGGCACCGGCACCGTAGCCGATGCAGGCGGCGACGTGGTGGACCTCGCGGGGGTCGCCGGACTCGGCCACGAGTTCGACGCGGTTGCGAAGGCCGTTGCGGACGAGGTGGTGGTGGACGCCACCGACCGCAAGCAGTGCGGGAATCGGGAGGCGGTCCCTCCCGGCATCGCGGTCAGAGAGCACGAGCACGTCGTGGTGCTTCGCGGCAGCGGTCGCCTCCATCCGGAGTTCGCGGACGGCAGCTTCGAGGTCGCCGTCGGTGTCGTAGGTCGCGTCCAGCGTCACGGTCGAGAGCCCGTTCACGTCGTCGCCCCCGTCGAGTGACTGGAGCGCGTCCAGTTCTCCGTTCGTCAGGACGGGCGACTCGGCGACGACCTGTTTGGCGTGTTCCGGCGTCTCGTCGAGGAGGTTCCGTTGGTTGCCGAGCCGCGTCTCCATCGAGGTGACCATCTCCTCGCGGATGTAATCGAGCGGCGGGTTCGACACCTGCGCGAACAGCTGTTTGAAGTAGGTGAACAGCGGGCGATTGAACTCCGAGAGCACCGACAGCGGCGTGTCGTCACCCATCGAACCGACGGGGTCTTTTCCGTCGTGGGCCATGGGTTCGAGCATCTCGTCGAGCTGGTCGCGGGTGTAGCCGAACAGCGCCTGCCGCGCCCGAAGGTCTTCACCGGCGTTCGGCTCGTGGCTGTCGTGGTCGGCGAGCGAATCGAGCGAGAGCTGCTGGTCGCGGACCCATTCGCCGTACTTCTGGTCGGTGAGGGAGTCGAACACTTCGTCGTCGGGGACGACGCGACCCTCCTCTGGGTCGACGAGGAACAGCTGGCCGGGCGAGAGTCGGCCGCGCTCGCGGATGTCGGCGGGGTCGGTGTCGAGCGCGCCGGCCTCGCTGGCCATCACGAGGGTGTTGTCCTCGCGGACGTCGTAGCGACACGGGCGCAGGCCGTTGCGGTCGAGCACGGCACCGATGCGGTCGCCGTCGGTGGCACAGACGAGCGCCGGGCCGTCCCACGGCTCGACGAGCGAGGCGTGGTAGTCGTAGAACTCGCGGCGCTCCTCGGAGACCTGATTCGCCTCGCCGCGCCACGCCTCGGGGATGAGCATTCGGAGCGCGTGCGGGAGATTTCGGCCGCCCTGCATCAGCAGTTCGAGCGCGTTGTCGACGCTCGCGGTGTCTGACTGGTCGGGGTCGTCGATGATAGGCTTGACCGTGTCCACGTCGAGGTCGTCGTGTGTGATGTCGGTCTCGCGGGCCCGCATCCAGTTGACGTTCCCCTTGATGGTGTTGAACTCGCCGTTGTGGATGATGTTCCGGTACGGATGTGCGAGGTGCCACGCGCCGAGCGTGTTGGTCGAGAACCGGGCGTGGACCATCGCAAACGTGGACGCGACCCGCTCGTCGGAAAGCTCCGGGAAGTAATCGACCAGCTGTTCGGCGGTGAGCAGTCCCTTGTAGACGACGGTCTTGCGGTCGAGCGAACAGACGTAGAAGCGGCCACCGCCCGGCGGGCGGGTGTCCTCGATGCGTGTCTCGACGGCCCGGCGGGCCTCGTAGAGCAGTCGGTCGAACGACTCGCCGTCGAGGTCGGCGTCGGGCGCGACGAACACCTGTTCGATGCGCGGTTCCGATTCGAGGGCGGTCGGCCCGAGCTCGTCGTTGTTCGTCTCGACGCCGCGCCACGTCAACACGTCGAGTCCGTGTTCTGTGAACTCGTCGGCGACGATATCGCGTAGGTCGCTGGCGGCAGTCTCGTCTGGCGGGAGAAAGACGGTGCCGACGGCGTACTCGCGAGCGGGCGGCAGCGACACGTCGAGTTCCTCGCGGTAGAACCGGTCCGGAATCTGGAGAAGAATCCCCGCGCCGTCGCCGGTATTCGGGTCCGCGCCGGTGGTACCGCGGTGTTCGAGGTTACCGAGCAGTTCGACTCCCTCGGCGATGGGCTGGTGGCTCGCGTCGCCGTCGAGGTCGAATACGACTCCGACCCCGCAGTTCGCGCGCGTCTCGTCGGGGTCGGCGAGTAGCTCAGTGGCCCCCCCGTGTGCGTTGTCAGACATTACCATTGCTAGCCGACTGGACCTTATTTTTGTTCCGCTCCAAATGTAAGGGGTCATTAGACCCATATTATGTACCTTTAATAAATTCGGCTGTCTGACGGGACGTTATTCGGCCGCGAGACCGTCGTCGAGCCACCGCTGCATGTAGCCGAGATACGGGTGATTCGCGATGGGAAACAGTTCGGCGTCGGGATATGCATCGAGCGAGGCCGGCGCGTCAACCGGCAGACACCGGTAGCACGTCGTCACGTAGTGGACGAGTTCGCCCGATTCGTACTGGACGGCCTGCACGTTCGGGTTGGAGTAGACGCCGGTGAGTTCGACCGGGTCGGCCGTGAGTCCAGAGGCCGTTTCGACCTCGTGCTGGAGTGCAGTCTCCAGTGACTCACCAGGCTCGACGGCCGCCATCGGGAGCGTCCACGCGTCGAACACCTCGTTGTGGACGAAGAGCAGTCGATCGTCCGTCGTCGGGACGATACCGGCGACAGCAGGGAGAATCTCGTCGAATGCAGGCTCGGTCATCAGGGTCGGTACGGTCGGTGGTGAGGAAACGGTTCGGGTCAGGTCCCCGTTTCGACCTGCCGTGCGTTCAGAATCGAGAACTGGATATCCGTCGCCGCCGCCGGGACCAGAAGGTCCGTGTTGAGTTCGATACGCTCCTCGGTCGAGAGCCGACCGGTCGGGAGTGTCGTCTCCATAATCTTCGCTCCCGTTGGGTCGGTGAACCGAATCGACAGCTCGGCTTCGACCGCCTCGCCCTCGTTGTGGAGGGCGGCCGTGAGGTGTGCCGTCTGTCCCTGGGTCTCCATGACGGACTGTTCGGTCCCGTCGTGGGTCAGGGCCACCTCGGTGACGATGATATTCTCCGCGGGGTTGGATTTGATGTACGCGAACAGGTCCTCGCCCATCTGTTCGAGCGAGGCTTCAAGCTCCTCGTCGTCGACCAACGCGAGGACGGGATTGAGCGCCGACCGGACGCTGCTCGCCTGTGTCTTCCGGCGCGAGCTGCTGGATCTGAGCTTCTCGTACTCGATGAAAAACGACTGTGCGGCCCGGGGCACGTCGCCGTCGAAGTACTCTTTCAGCGCCGTCACTTCCTCGTTGAAGTTGATTTGACGGGGCAGCGGCTCGTTCGACTGTGAGCGGACGCGCTGATACCGATCCGTCTCCTCGAAGGGCGTCGACTCCGTTTCGCGGGTGAGCGACGACTCGTTGCCGAAAAAGCCCAGTAGATCGAGCGTCAGCCCGACGACGAAGGTGATGAGCAACACCGCGATGGCGATACCACCGAAGTACCGGCCGATACGGCCCGGGAACGCCGTGAGGAACGCTGCGACGAAGATGGCAGACACCATCCCCGAGACGAGCGCAAAGCTGGCGAAGTTGCCGAACTCTTCACCGATTGCCTGTCCCGGTGGTGTGTCCTCAGCCATTGATTCGGGCGTCGTTTTGCACGACCGCAGTGTGTAACATCGTCAGCAGGTGTGACACCCACAGACCAATCGTAATCCCGAGAAACACCGCCGCAAAGAGGACGCTCTCTTCACGCCCCACCGGTGCGAATCCGGCCCCAATCGCGAGCAGGGCTGTCATAACCATCAACCCGTACTCGATTTTGGTGACCCGGTTCATCGTCTTGAGTCGATTCAACATACTCGTGATAAGACGCGTCAGCGGTATAAGTATTACATCGGTGTGACCTCCGTCGGAGGCCAGAAGTAGCGTGTTTCGAGGAACCAAGGAGAAAACACCACACCGATGACAGTACCGCGAATTGCTCCACCCCACGAGTATACGGCGAGCGAAGCGAGGCGTTTCACCGCGCCGACCGACGGGAGGCGCGGCTGCGTCTTTTTAGTGCAGGTTTTTGCCGCGAGCGGATTGCCGGCTCCGCCGGCAATCTATTTCGTGGCGGCTACGCCGCCACATTGCTCCCACAGGCGCGGCCTTGCCGCGCCGAGGAAGCCCGAGTCGGCAAAAAAGTGCTTAGTAGTTCTTCGCGAAGAACGCCGTCTCCGTCGCTGCCTCGCCACAGACGCCACACGTCTCGTGGACCGGTTCGGTGTCCTCCTCCAGCGGGAGCATCACGATTTCGGCCGCGATCTGGTCTTTGATCTCCGTCTCGCAGCTCTTGTCGCCACACCAGCCGGTCTTGACATAGCCACCGTGCTGGCCGAGCGTGCCGAGAATCTCGCCGCGGCCGTGCGCCTCGCGCACGTTCTCCTCCAGGTTCGCCTCGGCGTCGGCGTACAGTTTCGCGTACACCGTATCGAGGGCGTCCTCGGTCGCGTCGGTAAGGTCCGCGCGGTCCGCCGTCTCGGTCTCGCCGTCCGGGCGGTGGACGAGGGTGATTTCCTCGTCGTCGACCTCGTTCGGCCCGACCTCGATGCGGACGGGTGTCCCCTTCAGCTCCCACTCGTTGAACTTGAAGCCGGGGTTGCGCTCGTCGCGGTCGTCAAGGACGACGCGGACCCCGTCGGCGTCGAGGTCGGCGTGCAGCTGTTCGCAGTAGTCGAGCACCTCCTCGCGGGTGTCCTCCTGCCAGATGGGGACGATGACGACCTGTTCGGGCGCGACCGTCGGGGGCAAAACGAGTCCCTGGTCGTCCGAGTGAGTCATGATGAGTCCGCCGAGGGCACGCCACGACAGCCCCCACGATGTGGTGTGACACACCTGCTCGTTCTCGTCCTCGTCGCGGTACGTGAGATCGTACGCCTCGGCGAAGCCGGTGCCGAGATAGTGGCTCGTCCCCGCCTGCAGCGACTTCCCGTCGGGCATCAGCGCCTCGACGGTCGTCGTCGTCTCGCCCCCGGGGAACTTGTCGTGGTCGGGCTTGCGACCGAGCGTCGTCGGCATCGCGAGCACGTCCTCGTAGAGGCGGTTGTACTGTTCGAGTCGGGTCATCGTCTCCTCCCACGCCTCCCCTTCGCTCTCGTGGGCAGTGTGGCCCTCCTGCCAGAGGAACTCCTTGGTGCGGAAGAACGGCTTGGTGTCCGTCGCCTCCCAGCGCACGACCGAACACCACTGGTTCAATCGCAGCGGGAGGTCGCGGTGTGAACGCGTCCACTCGGCCATGTACGGCGTGATGATTGACTCGGACGTTGGACGGACGGCGAGGCGCTCTTCGAGCTCCTCGTGGCCGCCGTGGGTGACCCACGCGACTTCGGGGTCAAAGCCCTCCACGATGTCCGATTCGCGTTCGAGATACGACTCCGGAATCATCATCGGGAAGTAGGCGTTCTCGACGCCCGTGGTCTTGAACCACGAGTCGAGGTTTTCCTGGACCTGTTCCCACAGCGCGTAGCCGCGTGGTTTCACAACGATGAACCCGCCCATCGGAGCGTAGTCGGCGAGGTCGGCCTTCTGGACGACCTCCGCGTACCACTCGCCGGTCTCGTACTCCTTGCGTTTCGTGATGCCGAGAGACTGCGCGTCGGATTCGTCGCCGTCGTCGCTCATACGCTAGCCTGTCCGGGCGGTCGCTTAAACACGGTCGTTTCCGTCGGCCACCACGCCGCGTGTCAGGTTCCCCACGCGATACGGTCCCAGAGCCGCTCGTACCCGTAGTAGGTGAGCGTCTTCACGACGTTCGTGATGAGTCCGATAGAGAGCGCGTCGGTCACGTCTCCGACGACGAGGTACGCGACGACGATGGAGACGAGTATCATCACGAGTCGATAGCAGGCGGTCTTGACGACGACGCGCCGGCGCGCCTGCAGCGGAGTGCGGAGCCGCGACCGAAGTCCCATATCGGGGACGAGGCACCCGGAGTGAAGGCTGTTCTGCTACAGTGCCCCGAGAGCGAGCAGCGCGCCCATCCCGACGACGATGGTGGCGAGTACGTCCTCGGTCACGTAGGCAGCGACGGCCGCGAGCAGGCCCGCGAGCAGACGGTCGCTCGCGAGGAGTCGTACAATCGCGTCGCCCGGGGGGAGTCCCGACTGGGCGATGGGCGTCCCGTCCACCTGTGCGAGTTCGGGAACGACGAGCGCGGCGAGCACGGCCGCGGGCACGAATCGGAGCGCGTTCTCGACGCCCGCCGGGAGTTCGAGTCGGCCGTACACCGCGATGAACGAGCCACGAATCGCGTACGTACCGACCCCGCCGACGAGGATGGCGAGCCAGATGGTAGTGGTAGAGGCGGTCACGCCGGCTCACCCCCGAGGGCGGCGTCGGTCACGACGCCGGCGAGCACGCCGACCACGGCTCCGACCGGGAGCGCGAGTTCGTACGGTAGTCCGACGGCGACCGTGGTGAGCGTGCCGCCGAGGAGTGCCGCCATCCCGGTCGCCCAATCGTCGACGGCGGGGACGAGCAGCGCGAGAAAGACGAGGGGCAACGCGAAATCGAGCGGCAGCCAGGGCGGGACGCGTGCCCCGACGACGACACCGAGGACGGTACACAGCTGCCAGCACACCCACAGCGGGACGGCAGTGCCGAGATAGTAGCCGATGCCGGCGGTCTCGGCGCTGCGAAACTTCGCGAGCGAGAGGGCGTACGCCTGGTCGGTGAGGAGATACGCGCCCAGCGCCTTCCACCGGCGGCGCGCCCGGGCGACGTGTGGCGCAATCGACGCGGAGTACATCACCATCCGGAGATTGATGACGAGAATCGTGCCGACGACGACGGCCACGGGCGCACCGTCACCGAGCAGATCGATCGCGGCCAGCTGTGACGCGCCCGCGAAGACGATGACGGAGAGACCGAGGGCCTGTCCGCCGGTGAGCCCGGCCTCGACGGCTGCCGCGCCGGCGACCAGTCCGAACGGAATGATGCCGAGCACGACGGGGGCGGTGTCGCGTGTGCCCGAACGGAAGTCTGCGAGAAACGACATACCGAAGTGTGTAAGCGGTCGGTTAGAAGTGTTCCCGTCGACCGGCGTTCCCGCTTTGGGAAGCCTTTTATGCGAATAGGATCCTACACCGAGGTAAGCGGGTTTTCCGGTACAGTGTCCCGCAGTCACTGTGCGTGACTGAGAAACCGTATGACGATTACGTACACAAGCGCCGTGTCGCAGTCTGCAGCCCAGACAGCGCCGCAGCGCGTTCCGGACCCCACCTACTACCTATGAGCTCAGTAGAGCGGCAACTCGACGACCTACAAGCAGAGATCGAAGACGAGGTTCCTTCAGATATCAGTATCTCGGACGTGACCTACGAGGGACCGGAGTTGGTCGTGTACACGCGCGACCCGAAGAGGTTCGCCAGCGACGGCGACCTCGTTCGCCGGCTCGCCTCCAAACTCCGGAAACGCATCACCGTCCGACCCGACCCGGACGTGCTCTCGCACCCGCGTGAGGCCGAAGACACGGTGCGTGACATCATCCCCGAGGAGGCCGGCGTCACCGACCTCGATTTCCACACCGACACCGGCGAGATCTTCATCGAGGCGGAAAAGCCCGGGATGGTCATCGGCCGCCACGGCTCCACCCTCCGTGAAATCACCCAAGAGGTCGGCTGGACGCCCGAGGTCGTCCGGACGCCGCCGATCGAGTCCTCGACGGTCTCGAACGTCCGGAACTTCCTCAAGCAGGAACGGGAAGAGCGGCGCGACATCCTCGAACGCGTCGGCCGTCAGATCCACCGCGAGGAGATGTCCGACGACGAGTGGGTCCGGATTACGACGCTCGGCTGCTGTCGTGAGGTCGGTCGCGCGAGCTTCATCATCTCGACGCCGGAGACGCGCATCCTCGTCGACTGCGGCGACAAGCCCGGCGCGGAGGGCGAGGTGCCGTATCTGCAGGTGCCCGAGGCGCTCGGTGCCGGCGCGAACACCATTGACGCGGTCGTGTTGACCCACGCCCACCTCGACCACTCGGCGCTCATCCCGCTCCTGTTCAAGTACGGCTACGACGGCCCGATCTACTGTACGGAGCCGACGCGCGACCTGATGGGGCTGCTCACCCTCGACTACCTCGACGTGGCGGCCAAGGAGGGGCGCACGCCCCCCTACGAGTCCTCGCAGGTCCGTGAGGCAATCAAACACACCGTCCCAATCGAGTACGGCGACGTGACCGACATCGCGCCGGACGTGAAGCTCACGATGCACAACGCCGGGCACATCCTCGGCTCCGCCGTGAGCCACTTCCACATCGGCGACGGCCTGTACAACGTCGCCTTCTCCGGTGACATCCACTACGACGACACTCGGCTGTTCAACGGTGCCGTCAACGAGTTCCCGCGCGTCGAGACGCTCGTCATGGAGTCGACCTACGGCGGCCGCAACGACTACCAGACCGACCAGGCGGACTCCGAGCGCAGACTCAAGAAGGTCATCAACGAGGCGTACGAGCGCGACGGCAAGGTGGTGATTCCCGCCTTCGCGGTCGGCCGCTCACAGGAGATCATGCTCGTCTTGGAGGAGGCGATGCGGAGCGGCGACATCCCCGAGATGCCGGTCCACCTGGACGGGATGATCTGGGAGGCGACGGCGATTCACACGACGTATCCGGAGTATCTGCGCGACGACCTCCGTGACCGCATCTTCCACGAGGACGAGAATCCGTTCCTCGCCGACCAGTTCAACCACATCGACGGCGGCGAGGAGGAGCGACAGGAGGTGGCCGACGGCGACCCGTGTATCGTGCTTTCCACCTCGGGGATGGTCACCGGCGGGCCGATCATGTCGTGGCTCCACCACTTCGGTGCCGACCCGGACAACCGGCTCGTCTTCGTCGGCTATCAGGCACAGGGGACGCTCGGGCGGAGAATTCAAAACGGCTGGGACGAGATTCCGATGAACGACGGCCGTCGCTCGGGCAACCTGACCCTGAAGATGGACGTTGAGACCGTCGACGGCTTCTCCGGCCACGCCGACAGACAGGGACTGGAGAACTTCGTGAAGACGATGAATCCGCGTCCGGAGAAGGTGTTGTGTGTCCACGGCGACGAATCCTCCGTACAGGACTTCTCCAGCGCGCTGTACCACGAGTACAACATGCGCACCTTCGCCCCGAAGAATCTGGAGACGTTCCGGTTCAAGTAGTCGCTCCGTTCGGTTTGGGTTCGGTTCTGACGGCGTCACTCTGTTTGGTGTGAATTTGACAGCGACAGCACCGATCTCGTTGCTTGGCCTCGGGAAACCGCACCGCGACACGCCCGGGGCTTTCTGGCTGTTGTCCTCATCGATGTAGCCAGAGCAAGCAGAGCCAACGAACCCAAAGCCACCAATCAAGCCGTCCCCAGACTACTCGACACGGAACACACACTCGAGTGAGCCGCCCTCGGCGAGCGCATCGACCAACGCTTGGTCGACTCCCTCGGCAGCGGTGTCGGCGTTCACCATCACGGTCCGGTCGTCGACGTAGCCGCTGGTACGAGCGACGAGACTGCGGTCGCTCTCGAAAGAGAGTTCGGGGTGGCCGGCACCGACAACCGTCTGCTCGCGGTCGCCGACGCGGAGCGTCGCCTCGACGGTGGCGTCGTGGGACTGACACGCCGCGACGAACGCGGCGTCGAAGTCGGCAGGCGTGGTGTCGGCCTCGATACCCAGAATGCAGTCGCCGGCGGGGGTGAGCCAGTCGTCGCTCGTGAGCTCCCACGTGCTCGCGTGCTCGGCGGAGACGTGCTCGTGGCCGCGTGCGCGAACGGTCTCGGTTTCGGGCATACGCGGAGGTGGCGACGCGACGACTTCAGCCCGCTGACTCGCGTCGCGTTTATATATCACTCCGGAGCGTGTGGTAATGCTTCACGCAGTCGCTGTGGGGTGTGTGAGGCCGTTTCAGCCGTCGCGGGGTGGGAAATCTTTATGTATCCGTGCAAGCAACATGGAACTACCAGAACGCATCCGGCGTTCAAGCACCGCCAGCCAACCAGAATGACAGGGAATGCACTTGTCCGTGGTTGCTCGTTTTTCAGTAGCTGGCGCTGTACCCGGAGCGGTAATGGAATCGAGTACAACTATGAGTGACAGTATCGAAAGCAGCGACAACGTAGAACTCACAGACGACGAACTAGAGACGAACAACAAGGGACAGCTCATCAAGAAGGCTGGTCAACTGCGGGACCGGCGCAACGAGCTGAACCAGCTCGCGTCCGAGCGCGCGTCCAAGCGCGACGAGCTCAACGCCAAGACCCGCGAGAAGGTCGACGAGGCACAAGAGCACCGCGAGAAGCGCGACGAGCTCAACGAGCAGGTCCAAGAGCACAAGCAAAAGCGCAACGAGCTCAACGCCAAGGCCAACGAGCTGTTCGACAAGGTCGACGACCGCAAGGACGACCTCGAACTCTCGGAGGGCAAGTCCGTCGACGACCTCGAGAGCGAAATCGAGGATCTGGAGTTCAAACAGCAGACCGAGGTGCTCTCCACCGAGGACGAGCGCGAGCTCATCGAGGAGATCGAAGAAAAGCGCGAGCAGCTGGCCGAGCGAAAGGAGAAGCTCGACCAGTCCGGCGACCTCGAAGAGGTCAAGGAGAAGGCCCAGGAGGTCCGCGCCGAGGCGTCCGAACACCACCAGAAGGTGACGGAGCTCGCCGACAAGGCCCAAGAGCACCACAACCAGATGATCGAGGCCTATCGGGAGGCCGACGAGATTCGCGACGACGCCGACGAGTGGCACGAGAAGTTCGTCGAGGCACAGGAGGCCGCCGACCAGCACCACGACGACTTCGTCCGCGTCCAGAAGCGGCTCCGCGAGCTCGACAAGGAAGAAGAAAGCGAGAAGCAGGAGGCCCGCGAGGCCAAAGAGGAAGAGGCCCGCGAGGAGGCCGAGGAGATCTACGAGGCATTCCAGAACGGCGAGACCCTCGACACCGAGGACCTCATGAAGCTGCAGAAGACCGGTCTCCTGTAATCGCGATTTTTCCCTCTGTTTTTCCCCACCCGACAGCGGCGGCGTCGGGATTTATCGCCGTGGCTCCACCACAGTCGGTATGAGTCAGGGACGAACGCTCGGTCGGCTCGTCGCGCTCACGGTGAGCGTGGCCGCGGCGGCCGTCGTGAGCTGGTATCTGTTCGTAGAGCGAGTGACCGATATCGCCGACATACTGGGGATTCTGCTCGTGCTCGTGAGTGTGCTCGCCACGCTCCAGGTTGCGAGCCGACTGCTCGACGGGAAGTATCCGGCGTACAACGTCGCGGAGGTCGCAGTCGAGGGACCAATCGTGCGCGACGGCGGGGGCGGCTCGCTCCCGAGTTCGCCGACGACGCCGGGAGCAGACGAGATCACCGAGCAGATCGACCGCGCCGACGAGGACCCCGTCGTGGAGGCGCTGCTCGTGAAGCTGAACACGCCGGGCGGGGCAGTCGTCCCGAGCGACGACATCCGGCTCGCAATCGAGCGGTTCGACGGGCCGGTGATTGCGTACACGACCGACACCTGCGCGTCGGGCGGCTACTGGATTGCGAGCGCCTGTGACGAACTGTGGGCGCGTACCGGAAGCGTCGTCGGCTCTATCGGAGTCCGCGGCTCGCGGTTCACGGCGACGGAGCTACTCGACACTGCGGGCGTCGAGTACGAGCAGTTCACCGCCGGCGAGTACAAGGAAGCCGGCGTCCCCTTCACGGAACTAGAGAAAGACGAACGCGAGTACCTCCAGGGACTCATCGACGGCTACTACGACGAGTTCGTCGACGTGGTCGCAGACGGCCGCGACCTCGACCCCGAGTTCGTCCGGTCGACGGAGGCGAAGGTGTATCTTGGGAGCGAGGCCGCCGAGCTGGGACTGGTCGACGAGTTGGGGACGCGCCGCGACGTGAAAGAGCAGCTCGAAGCCGACCTCGGCGAGGTGACGGTCCGCGAGTTCGAGCCGTCGCGGGGACCGCTGTCGGCGGTCCGAGGCGGGGCGGCGTCGATGGCGTACGCGTTCGGTCGCGGAGTAACCGACAGCGTGGACGGCGACGCGGCGTTCCGGCTCCGGCGGTAGGCTGAAGACTTTTCACCTGACGTGACATCCAACAAAACGTGACGACTCTCGTCGTGTGTGTCGATCGCGCTGGCCTGACCGACGAGCCGGTCGTCGGCTGGGAGGCCGTGCGCGCGCTCGTCACCGACATCGGCATCGAGGACCCCGGCGACTCCCGGGTGAACTCGACGCTCGAGGCGCTGAAGGTGACTCGCGACCTGCGCGACGAGAACGAAGACGCAGAGGTGGCGGTCGTGTCGGGCGGCGGTGACGCGGTGAGTGCCGACCGCGCCGTCGCGGCCGGGCTCGACACCATCATCGAGCGCGTGAATCCGGATTCGGCGGTCGTGGTCGTCGCGAGCGCCGAGGCCGAACGACTAGTCCACATCGTGGAGTCGCGGCTCCGCGTCGACGCCGTCGACCGGGTCGTCGTGCGCCAGAGCCACGACATCGAATCGACCTACTACGTCCTCAAACAGTTCCTCGCCGACGAGGAGCTTCGCTCGACCGTGCTCGTACCGCTGGGTGCGACGCTGTTGGCGTTCCCGATACTCCTCCTGCTCGCCGAGTCGGTGACGCTCGCCATTGCCATCGTCGTCGCCGCATTAGGCGTGTTCCTGCTGTACAAGGGACTGGGCGTGGACGAGCTGGCGAACGAGCTTCCCGGTCAGGTCCGCGAGGCGTTCTACTCCGGGCAGGTGTCGCTCGTCACCTACGTGGTGGCGGCGGGACTGACACTCATCGGGGCGTTCGTCGGTGCGATCCCCGCGACCGGGATGGACGACCCGTTCCTCGCGGTGATGGAGTTCGTCTACACCGCGGTGCCGTGGCTGGCGACGGCCGCACTGGCGGCCTCGGCCGGTCGGTTGGCCGACGAACTCCTCGAGGACGAGTCGGTCCGGTCTGCCCTCCTGAATCTCCCCTTCGGCGTGGTCGCGGTCGGGCTCGTCGTCCGCGGCTTCGCGGGCTACTTCCTCGAGCGCGGTGGCGTGCTCGGACCGGCACAGGTGCCGGCGCTCTCCTTCGGTCCGATTTCTGTCGCCCCCTTTGCGCTCGCGACGCTGGAGCGGCTGGCGCTGTTCGTCGCCGCCAGCCTCGCCGTCTCCGTCTGTGGTATCCTCGTCGTCAGCTATATCACCGACCGCGAGGCGGTCGGGGAGCTGTCCAGTCCGTGAGTGCTAAACCCCGAGCGCGCCGTCTCCGAGTATGAGCGACACACCGTGGGTGAGTCTGTTTTCAGGCGGAAAAGACTCCTCGTGGGCGCTGTACCGTGCACTCGAAGCCGGCCACCCGGTCGAGCGACTCGTCACCGTCCACCCGGAAGGGGATTCGTACATGTACCACACGCCGGCGACGCATCTCGCCCGCCTCGCAGCCGAGTCGGTCGGTATCGAACTGTTGGAGGTAGAGCCGTCGGATTTCGAGGCCGACAGCGCCGTCGACTCCGGTGAGCAGGGGGACGCCGAACTCGAGCCGTTGGAGCGTGCCCTCGAAACGCTGCACGGGGAGTGGGGTGGTATCGGTGGTATCACCGCCGGCGCAGTCGAGAGCGAGTACCAGACCTCACGCATTCAGGCGATGTGTGACCGCCTCGACGCCGAACTGTTCGCGCCGCTGTGGCAGAAAGACCCCCGCGACCTCGCGGACGCGATGCTCGATGCCGGCTTCGAGATTCTCATCATCCAAGTCGCGGCCTACGGGTTGGACGAGTCGTGGCTCGGTCGCGCTCTCGACCACGACGCCATCGCCGAACTCGAATCGCTCAACGAGGAGTACGGCGTCCACATCCTTGGGGAGGGCGGCGAGTTCGAGACGTTCGTTGTGGACGGGCCACACATGGACCGGCGTATCGATCTGGAGTACGAGACGGTGTGGGAAGCCGATAGAGGCCACATCAAGATTACGGACGCGTGGCTTGCTGAACAGTAACAGCTGAGAGTGTCCGTGAGCGGAGCGAACGGTTCTCCGAGCCGACCGACTGGAGGCTCGGCTGCGGCTTTTTGATGTCCTCGTGAGCGAAGCGAACGAGGTCTGCGGAAATCTCTGATTTCCGCGATGCGAGAAACGCACCGCGTTTCTCAGCAGCAGGCGAGACGCTCCGCGTCTCGCGGTGCAGATTTTTGCTGTGAGTGGCTCCCACAGCGCGCCTCCGGCGCGCGAGGAAGCCCGAACAGCAAAAAGGTGCTACTCCGTGTTGCCGAGCTGTGAGTGTGCGCCGATGAGCGCGCCAGCGAGGTCGATATCCTCGACGTTGGTCTCCTCGTCGATGATGGAGTCGTGAATCTCACAGTTGAGGACGGTGGCGTTCTCGAAGACGACGGCGTTCGAGAGCGTGGAGTCGACGATGCGGGCCCCGTCCATGACGTGGACGTTCTCGCCGATGTCAGAGTCGATGACGACGGCGTCGTCGCTGACGAGCGAGTCACCGTCGAGTGCCCACGCGACGGCCGCGAGGTACGACTCGGGCGTCCCGATGTCGAACCACGCCTCGTCGAACGGGAACGCGTACACCTCGTCGTGTTCGACGAGCCACTGGATGAACCACCCCGGCTCGTCGGGGTTGTTGCCGTCGGCGAGATACTCCTCGAATCGGAGGCTCTCTTCGGGGAACGCGTAACACGCAATCGAGACGAGCGAACTCGGCGGGTCGTCCGGCTTCTCCTCGAAGTCGACGACGCGGTCGTCCTCCACGTCGATGACGCCGTAGGAGGTCGCCTTGTCGCGGGAACCGACATCGTAGGCGGCGAGCGTGGGGGCGTCGTGTGACTCGAACGCGTCGATGAACTCGGACACGTCGAAGCCGATGAGGTTGTCGCCGGCGATGACGACGAGGTCGTCTTCGATACCCTCGCGCTCGACGAGCTGACCGAGCGCGCCGACGACGCCGAACTTCTCCGACTCGCCGGTGGTGTCCTCGACGGAGAGGACGGGCTTCTCGAAGTCGCCCTCCGCGAGATACGTCTCGAACTCGTCGGCGAAGGCCTCGTTGGTGGAGACGAACACCTCCTCGATGCGGTCGTCGCGTTCGAGTTCGGCGAACACGCGGTCGATGACCGTCGTGTTGCCGATTGGGAGGAGCATCTTCGGGCGGTGTCTGGTGATAGGCCAGAGGCGGGTGGCGTATCCGCCGGCGAGGACGACTGCTTTCATATCCAGTAGGCTCCGAGGCCGATTATAAAGGGCTTTTTCATACGCAGTCGGTCGCATGCCACGCGTCTGACACAGTTTTTTAGTAGTCGCTGCAAAACTGACGGTATGACAAGCCTCGCTGACGTGTACGACGGTGGGGCGAGCGGACCGGGCCGACAGCGGCTCTACGCCGGACTCGGGCTGTTCGCCGCCGGCGCGGTGGCCACGGTGGTCGGCATCGTGTTCGGGACCTCCTCCGGTGGCGGCGGCGTCGCAGGCTTCGACGTGACGACGACGCGGACGCTCTCGGGCGTATTCGCCGGGCTCGGCCTTCCGGCGATTTTCCTCGGTGCGATGACCGTGCTCCCGAGGGCCTCACGCGGGCTTCGCATCGCCAGTTGGGCCGGTGCAGCGGTGGCCGTCGGCGGCGTCGCCGCGTTCGTCAGCGTCTACCCGAGCAACTGGTTCGGGATGACCCCCGACTACACCCTGCCGGTGACGGCCGTCTACTTCGTCGGCGTCATCACGACGTTCTGGAGCCTCTTCGTCGCGGTCGCGAACTTCAAGGCGCGCAACGACCCTGGTGGAACCGTCAAGTTGGAGGTGACCCGCGAGGGGAAGACGCGCGTCGTGGAAGTGTCGAACGACCGCCTTCGACAAGGGCTGGGCGGTATCGGCCTGCTCGGTGAAACCCCCGACGGCGACGCCGAGACACAGACCAACGCTCCCGAGACGAGGACGCAGTCGCGCCGACGGTCGACCCCCGACACCAACGGCGCACAGGTGCTCGGCTCCGACGGCGGCGCGACGACCGAGTCGATTCAGGAGGTAGACGGCCCCTCGCAGGATTCGGGTGTCGACCAGTTCTCCACCACGCCGGACCGCGAGTCGACCGTCGGCGACCGGTACTGTGGCAACTGCAGCGAGTTCAAATACGTCCGCACCGACGACGGTCTCCAGCCGTACTGTGGTCTCCACGAGGAGGTCATGGACGACATGGACGCCTGCACGGAGTGGACGGCCGACTAGATCGCCGCGAGTCGCTGTTTCATCGACTCCCAGTGTGATCCCTTCCAGAAGTACTGCCCGCAGTCGCGACACCGCCAGATGTCGAACTCCTCGGTCGACGGCGCGTACTCCGGCGTCGGGTCGTCGTCGGGAACGGTCTCGACCGGCCCGTTACAGTCGCCACAGTAGTGCGGCTCGGAGTCGAGTGAGATGTCGAGTCCGTACGCGGCGAGTTCACGCAACTGGTCGTCGGTGTCGCGCTCGGTGAGACACCGACCCCGGTCGCCGGCTCGCTGTGCGAGTTCGACGTCGCGCGTGAGGAGCGTTCGGTCCTCCCTCCGTGCGATGTCGAGCAGTCGGTCGTCGTCCCGTGTCCCACGGTCGAGGGCGTAGGCTGCATCGTAGCCACAAAATCGGAGCATCGTCGCCAGCTTCCCACACATCACGTCGAGCAGGAACGGGCCGTGGTCGCTCACAGTCCGAGGAAGTCGGCGACGCCGTCAGCATCGCGCGTGTTGAGCACGTCGTCGGTCTCGGCCCAGCCGCGGCGGGCGGTGTGAACGCCGAAGCGGGCGAGCTCCAGACTCGACGGCTGGTGGGCATCGGTGTTGACGACGATGGTCGCGCCGGCCTCGATTGCCTGTTTCACGTAGCCGCCCCGGAGGTCAAGTCGGCTCGGATTCGCGTTGATTTCGAGGGCGGTATCGCTCACAACTGCCGCCTCGGCGATCCGTTCCATGTCGAAATCGAGTCCTTCACGACGGTTCAACAGCCGACCGGTCGGATGGCCGAGGATGTTCACTTCCGGGTGTTCGACGGCGGCGACAAGGCGGTCGGTCCCATCACCGTCGAGCGCGGCGTGGGGCGAGGCGACCACGCAGTCAAGTTCGGCGAGCACGTCGTCGGCCACGCTGACGGAGCCGTCCTCGCCGATGTTCGCCTCGACGCCCGTGAACACGCGGAGGTCGGCGTCGCTCGCGGCTTCCCGGACTGTCTCCGCGAGGTCGAGCAGGGCGTCGTCGTCGACGCCGACGCCGCCGACCATCCCCGGCCCGGTCGCGTGGTCGGTAATCGCGAGATAGTCGTAGCCGCGGTCGGCTGCTCCCTGAATCATCCCGGCGACGGAGGCCTGCCCGTCGGAGGCGTCGGTGTGGAGGTGGAGGTCGCCCCGGAGGTCACCCTCCTCGATGAGCGTCGGGAGCTCGCCGTTGGCTGCGGCGTCGATTTCGCCTCTGTCCTCGCGGAGTTCGGGTGGGATGTGGGGTAACTCGAGCGCCTCGTACATCGAGACCTCGGTGTCGCCGGCGACGCGTTCGCCGACCCGCTGGCCGGCGTCGGGATCGTCGACCTCCGATACGTCGAAGACGCCGTACTCGTTCACTTTCAGGCCCCTATCGAGCGCACGGTTTCGAACGACGATATTGTGGTCGCGGCTGCCGGTGAAATACTGGAGCGCGCTGCCCCACTCTTCGGTGACGACGACCCGGAGGTCGACGCGCAGGCCGTCGACGCGGAGACTCGCTTTCGAGGTGCCGGCTTCGATGACCTCCCCGTCGAAGTCGGTGAACGCCTCGATTACCTGCGTCCCGTCGTCGCTGGCCGCCAGCACGTCTACATCACCGACGGTCGGCCGCCAGCGGCGAAGCGACCCAGCGGTGTCGGCCGCCTCGACCGCGTCGAGTTCGCGAAGGGACGCGAGCAGCCGGTCGGCGAGCGGTCGGGCATCGCCCAGCAGTTCACGCTGGTGGCTTTCGCGGGCGAAGGGGATGCCGTCAAGGATGTTCTGCTCGGTCGTCGCGCCGAAGCCGGACACCGCCTGAATCTCGCCGGCCTCTGCGGCGGCTTCGAGGTCGTCTAAGTCCTCGACGCCGAGTGCCTCGTAGAGGTCGGCGGCTGTCTTCGGTCCGACGCCCTCGACGCGGGTGATGGCCTCGATATCAATCGGTAGCTCCTCGCGCAGTTCCGTTAGCTCCTCGATGTCTCCGGTGTCGATATACTCGATGACCTTCTGGGCGATGGCGTCGCCGACCCGGTCGATCTGTTTGACGCTCTCGACACCCTCTTGTGCGAGAGTCTCGATGGCGACGGTGTGGCCGCGGATGTTGTCGGCCGCCTGTCGGTAGGCTCGAGGCTTGTACTCGACGCCCGTCGCCTCGAGCCGGTCTGCCATCTCGTCGAGCCGGTCGGCGACGGCGGCGTTTCGGCTCACCGTCCACCCAACTGGGAGCTGTCTTCGTGGCCCAGCGCCTGCTTCAGGAAATTCAGCCAGCGTTTGGTGTCTGCCGTCTCCTGCCGTTCGCGCTCGCCCTCGATATCTGTCGGCCGGAGCGATTCGAGCGCCGCGAGCGCGCGGTCGATACCGACGATGTCCTCGGCCAACTGCTCGCCCTCGGTGAACGCGAGTTCTTCGTCCGTCTCGCCCTCGATGCGCTGTTTGCGCTGGAGTCGCTCCCGCCGGAGGTTCTTCTTTGCGCGCTCGACGCGCTCGCGCTCGCCGTCCGGAATCGTGTCCCGGCGCTTGATTTCGAAGACGAACTCCTGAAGATCGACCTCCTCGCCCTGCACGTCGATCCGGTCGGGGATGGACGCGCCGACGGTGGCGCTCTCGCGCCCGATTCGTTCGAGCAGTATCTCGCGCTCGTACTCCTGCATTGTCCGATCGGACGGTCTCCGCGACCAAAATACGCCCGGCGCGGAGAGGTATAAACTACATACCGCAATAGCAAATTGAGTAGTCCGCGAGTAGCCGCGACTCTCTGTAAGCCCGACAACGTCTATCGAAGCCGCTCTGCTGTCGAATATAACTCTAGAACATCCGAATCGGAGTGTACGGGAAGGACTAATACTCGTCCAGCCCTCAATTGGGACCACTCAATGGCCCGTATTCGCGGCGCAGCCCTCATCATCGCCGTTCTTCTCGTGACCGCAACTGTTCCCGGCTTTGCCGTCGGCGCGATTCCAGACGCGCGCGTGACGATTACCGACGCGAGCGTCTCGCCGACGAACCCGACGGCCGGCGCACCGACCACCGTCTCGGCGACCGTCAGGCTCTCCGCCGGAAGCGACTCGGCCGGGACGCTCGAACGCGTCGCCGTCGTCAACGAGACGGGAGCGACGCTCGCGAGCGCGACCGGGCTTGGGTCGCTCTCGCCGGGAGAGACGCTCACGGTGCCCGTTACGGTCAGCTTCTCCGACCCGGGGGCACGCGACCTCACGGTCGTCGCGACGGTCGCTGATGCAGACGACGACCAGGCGACCGTTCGCCGACCCCTGTCTGTCGCCGTCGAGGCCGGCACACCACAGCTAACGACCAACGCGGCGGGACTCACCGCGGGAGCCGACTCGGACGCCACGGTGACTGTCTCGAACCCAACGGGCGCACCGTTGCGTGATATCACCGTCGCGTTCACCGACGTTGCGGGCGACCGGACCCGACAGACGGTAGCGACGCTTCCGGCGGGCGTGAGCCAGCCGCTGAACTTCAGTCTCGCGCCGGCGACCGCCGGTGAGCGAGACCTCACGGTCGAAGCTTCGTACACGACTGCCGCAGGCACGCGGGCGACGACCACGCAGACCCGAGCCGTATCGGTCGCGCCGCTGCGAGACGACGTGGGGCTGCGCGTCGAACGAGTGACGGCAGACCAGCAGTCGGCAGCCGCAGACGCCGGCGGAGTGGGCGGGATTGCCGGTGCACTCGGCGGCGGAAACACCCTCCAGTCTGACGACGAAGACGCCGCTAGTGGGCAGATGGGAGCCGTCAGAGTGACGGTGACGAACTTCGGGAACGCGGCCATCGAAGAGCCGGTGCTCGTCCCGCGGCTCTCGAACGGGACGACGGCGCTGAGCGTGGGGAGGACTGCCGTCGCCGGCACCATCGCGCCCGGCGCGACCGAGAGCGTGACCGTCGACCTCTCGGGGGCTGAAGCCGCGACACTCCGACTCGCGGTCGAGTACACCGTCGGCGGCGACGCGAGCACCGTCGTGCGCCCGTACGACCTCGACCGCGCGAGCGGCGCGGTGTCGGTGACCGGACTGAGTCTCAGCGCCGACGACGAGCGGCTCGAGCTGTCGGGGAACCTCGGGAACGTCGGCGACGGTGAGGTGCGCGGCGTCGTCGTCGGTGTCGGCGAGGGCGAGCACGCAGGACCGACGTATCCGAACAGAGATCAGTTCCTCGGCACCGTCGGCCCGAGCGAGTTCGCCCCGTTCGATCTGACCGCCCAAATCGACCCGGAGAATGTGACGAGCGTGCCGATAACCGTGGCCTACACGACCGCCGGTGAACGCCAGACGACGACCGTCGACGTGCCCGTCGCGACCGACGACGACGGCGACGGCGGACGGTTCCTGAGCGGTGTCGAGGGGACCGTCGTCGGGCTCGGCGTCGGCCTGTTGGTCACCCTCCCGCTGGTCGTCTTCGGCGCGCGCCGCTACCAATGAACGACGGGGACGGACACGGCTCGCCGCCGCTCCGGCTCGACGGCATCACGAAGCAGTACGACGGCGGCGGCGGGACCGTCACCGCACTCGACGACGTCGACTTCACCGTCGAGCGCGGCGAGGTGACTGCCATCATGGGACCGTCCGGCTCTGGCAAGTCGACGATGTTGAACATGCTTGGACTGCTCGATGACCCGACGACCGGCAGCGTCGAGCTACTGGGCGAGCGGGTCGCTGCGCTGTCGGCTCGCGAGCGAACGGACGTGCGCCGCAAGCGCGTCGGCTTCGTGTTCCAGGACTTCCATCTCATTCCGACGCTGTCGGCCGTCGAGAACGTCCGGCTGCCGACGCGGTTTCTCGACGCCGACTACACCGACCGCGCGGTCGATTTACTCGGTCGTGTCGGACTCGCCGACCGGCTCCGACACACGCCCGACGAGCTATCAGGGGGGCAGAAACAGCGGGTCGCCATCGCGCGCTCGCTCATCAACGAACCGGACGTACTGCTCGCCGACGAGCCGACCGGCAACCTCGACCGCGACACCGGCGAAGCGGTGTTGGGTGAGATACAGACCATCGCCGACGCGGGCGTCGGGGTCGTCGCCGTCACCCACGACAGCCTCGTGGGCGAGTACGCCGACCGGACGGTCGAGCTAGTCGACGGGGTGCTCGATGGCTGACGAACGCGCGTCGGACCAGTCTGTGGAGTCGTCGCTGGCGACGCGGCTGGCCCGACGGTTTCCCGCAGGCTCGCTCGCCGTCCGGAACCTCTCGCGCCAGCGGCTCCGGGCCGGGCTCGCGATGCTCGGTATCGTCATCGGAGTCTTCGCCGTCATCACGCTCGGGATGCTCGGGACGGCGCTCCAGACCGCCGCACTGGCCGAACTCGGTGGACTCGGCAATCAGGTCATCATCAGTCCCGACGACGGCGAGGAGAACCTCGGGCCTCGCGAGGTGCAGGCTATCCGGCAGGCCGCCGCCGGCGGCGGAACCGTCATCCCGCTAAACTCGGGGGGTGCAAGCGTCTCGGGCCCGAACGGTCAGTCCTTTGCCCAGCTGTACGGGACGACACAGCCGGCGGCGCTGTTCGCCGTCGACGACGTGCCCGACACGCTCAGACAGGGCGTCGCCGTCGGTGATGAACTCGCCGCGGGACTCGGCGCACGCGTCGGGTCTGCCGTCGAAATCGAGGGGAACCGCTATCGCGTGCTCGCGATTATCGACTCCGAGGGCACCTTCTCCCCGATCAGGCCGGGGTCTGCGGTCGTGCTTCCACCCGACGAGTTCGTCGCCGACGACTACGCACAGGTCGTGGTACAGGCCGACTCCGCGGACGACGCACGGGCGATTGCTGACGGAGTCCGCGAGCGGCTGAACACCCGCCAGGAGCGCGTCTCGGTGCTCTCGTTGACGAGCGTGCTCTCCCGGATTACCGAGTTCTTCGCGCTGTTGAACGGGTTCTTACTCGCCGTGGCCGGCATCTCGCTCGTCGTCGCCGGCGTCTCCATCTTCAACGTGATGTTGATGACGGTCTCGGAGCGTCGGGGTGAAATCGGCGTGCTCCGGGCCGTCGGCGTCCACCGCGACGAGGTGCTCCGGACGCTGCTCGTGGAATCGACGCTGCTCGGGGTCGTTGGCGGGGCGCTCGGAGCCATTCTCGGGACGGCCGTCGTCGTGGGGGTCGCACTCGGCACCCGACTCCCGCTGTCTGCCGTGCTCGTCCCGACGAACGGGCTCGTCGTCCTCGGCGCGTTCGGGTTTGGAATGTTGATCGCGCTCGGGGGCGGACTCTATCCGGCCTACCGAGCGGCGTGGGAGCCGCCGGTCGAATCCCTGCGCGGATAGCGGTCGACGCTCCGTATGACGGGAGTGAATCGACGGTCCGGCTCCAGCTATATTGTATGTTGACTGAGGGGTTTAACCATTCAGCGAGCGTACGTGGAGCATGAATCGAGAGACGTTCGCAGGGCGGGCGACGATACACTTCGAGCTACTGGTGACCGTCGCGGCACTAGCCGGGCTAGTCGCAGTCGCAATCAGTGCGGGGACGACGAGTTCGTTCGTGCTGCCGACGGCCATCGGCATCGGGTTGATGCTCGGTGTCGCCACGGGCCGGTCGCGGACGAAAGCGGCCTCGACCCGCTCGCTGGACGCCGGAGCAGCGCTCTTCGTGGTCGCGTTCGGCTGGTGGGTCGTCGGGACGACGCCGTGGCTGGTGGCGACGATAGCGTGGGTCCTCATCGGTCGGCTAGCCGTCGCCGGACTCGGGATAGGTCGCCGGCGAAATCGCGCCGGGCATGTCGAACGGGCATGATCGACCGAACACAGACGGAACAGGAACTCGGATAGGTGAGCTGCCCCGGACGTTATCAGCGTCCGAGAGCGGAACACAGTTACTCGGCGGCGACGGAGAGTTAGTATGCTTGCTGTCGTCGTCTCGCGTGCGGACAGGGCCTCACAACACATTGGCGAGCAGCTGCTCGCGCTCGGCTCGTGGACGGAACGCGAGGATGGGAGTCGGCCGGACGCCGAGGGAGGCGGGACGGTGTACCGGACCGACGGCATCGAACTCCGGACGTTCGACGAACTTCACATCCACGCGGAGGGACTCGCGTCGGCGTTCGACGACCCCGACCGGCTGTTCGTCGCCAGCCGACACGCCGGCGACACCGGCCCACTGCTGACGACGCACCCGACCGGGAATTCCGGCCCGGCCGAACACGGCGGCGACGACGCCAGCTTCGCCCGGGCTGACCCGGATTCGCTCGCGGCGCTTCTCGACGCCTTCGACGGGTACGCGCCCGACGGCTACGGAACGGCAATCGAGTGCACCCACCACGGACCGACCGACATCGACGTGCCCTCGCTGTTCGTGGAACTCGGGAGCGACGACCAACAGTGGGACGACCCCGCCGGCGCGCGGGCGGTCGCGCGGGCAATCTTCGACGCCCGCGAGCGTCTCGCGACACAGCGACCGTTCGTCGGCGTCGGGGGCGGCCACTACGTCCCGCGGTTCGAGCGCATCGCTCGCGAGACAGACTGGTCGCCGGGACACATGCTCGCCGACTGGTCGCTCGACGGGATGGCACACCCGCGCGAGGCCGAGGCGACGATTCGGGCGGCCTTCGAGCGGTCTGGCGCGCGCCACGCCGTCGTCGAAGGCGACCATCCCGTGTTGTGTGAGGTCATCGAATCGCTGGGCTACCGCGTCGTGAGCGAGACGTTCACGCAGACGACGAACGGGGTCCCCCTCTCGACGGTCGAGGCTGTCGAGGCGGCCGTCACGACGGTCGGTGACGGACTCCGATTCGGGGGGCCGGCGACCGGCTACGAAGGCGATGTCGTGGTCCGGTCGCTACCTGCGTCGCTGGCGAGCGAGGCGGCGAACATCGACACCGACGGCGCGCGCGAGGCCGTGGCGAACGCGGCCGTGGCGTTCGAGACCGAGGAGGGCGGGACCCGGCCGGTCGGACGGGTAGCGCTCGCCGACGAATCTTCGTTCGGGGGAATCGTCGCGGCGTTGGCAGACGTGTTGCACGAGAGCTACGAGACCGTCGAGGTGGGCGAAGGGGCCGTCGTCGCGCGCGACCAGCAGTTCAAGCCGGAGAAGGCCGCGACACTCGGAGTGGGCGAGGGACCGGCGTTCGGTGCGCTGGCCGCGGGCGAGTCGGTGGAGGTCGACGGCCGGACCATCGACCCCGAGGTCGTCCACGAGACGCGGGAAGAACGGTTCCCGCTATAGGCCGAAGTCGGCCGGCTCTGCCTCCGAGACGGACGGAAGTCCTCGGAGAGGTTTTCGCACAGCGAGATACGGCGCAGCGAGTCCAAAGCCAAGGGCCGCCAGCGCGAGCGTCACCTCGATACCGAGAAGGGTACCGACGACGCCGCCGACGAGCGAGCCGAGCGGGAGCGTCGCCCCCGAGGCGGTTCCTTTCACCGCAGAGACGCGCCCGAGTACCTCGGTCGGAAACAGTTGCTGGCGGAGCGTCGAGGAGAGCACGCCGCTGATACCGACCGGAACCCACGCGAGTCCGAACAGCCCGACCGTGAGCGCCGGTCCGGGTGCGAGAACGGACGCGAGCCACGCAACGCCGCTGACCGCGTTGCCGGCGATGGAGAAGCGTCCGTAGGGAACCGTCTCGAAGCGCGGGCCGAGCACGGAGCCGACGAGTCGGCCGATGCCGAGCGCGCCCAGCATCGCGCCGTAAATCACCGCTCCGTCGAGCGGGACGCCGAGCAGTATCGCCCCGTCGAGACTCGCGCCGAAGGCCGGGAGGATGGCCAGCGTCACGCCGGTCGTGAAGTTGGCGAACGCAGTCAGGGCGGTGAGTTCGACGAACGCCGTGCCCCGGAGCGTGTCAACGCCGACCCGAAGGTCGGCCAGATACTCGCGCAGGCGGGGAGTGTCCGCGTCGGCCGTGTCGTCCTCGTCGGCTTCCTCGGGAAGCGGGGCGACCGTGACCGTCGCGAACAGGACGGCAGCGAGGGCGAACGTACCGGCGTCGACGAGGAACAGCGTCGTCGCACCGAAGACGGCGATGAACGCCCCGCCGACCGCGTCGAACACCATGTCGAGTCCGAGCGTCACGGTCGCGAGCGCGGAGTTCGCCCGCGAGAGCTGGCTGTCGGCGACGATACGGGGAAGCAGCGCCGACTCCATCGGTGCCATCACGAGCGAGGCGACCATCAGGGTCGTCGCGACGCCGAGGATGACACCGACCGTCAGTCGGCCGGTCGCGTATGCGAGCGGGAGCGCGAGCACGACCGCCCCCTGCGTGAGTTGTGAGCCGACGAGCAGCGGACGGAGGGAGAGTCGGTCCACGAACGGGCCGGCGAGCGCCTGCAACAGCCACGGAAGCAGGAGGATGGCGTTGACCGCCCCGACGACGGCAGACGACCCCGTGAGCTGGAGGGTGAGCCACAGCAGGGCGACGGTGTAGAGGCTGTCGCCGGCGTTCGTCGCGAACTGGCCGGCGAGGAAGGCGACGAAGCTCCGATTCCGCCAGACGGAGCCGTCGCTCATCGGTCCCCCCGTAGGCGTGTGGTTATCGAGCGATGCGAGTGGTCGAGTGGCCGCGGCTGCGGCCGGTGGTGTGGCGTCATTCGCGTGCGGATAGCTGGTAACCGAAAACGAGACGAGTGCTGCAGCTATCCGGCCAGTCGGCTGGCGGGCGGCGCGAGCGGGTCGAACACGATTGCGCGCCGGCTCATGGTCGAATATTCTGAGCCGGACACTTAGCCCTAACGCGCTCGTGTCAGCCGATGGCACGCCAAACAGCAATCAGTTATATGCCAGCCCACACACGAGACGGTATGCGATTCAATGACACGACGGTGTTCGTCACCGGCGGCGGGAGCGGAATCGGGCGAGAGAGTGCACGGCGGTTCGCCCGCGAGGGAGCGACGGTCGTCGCAGCCGACATCGACGCCGACGGGGCCGCAGAGACGGTCGAGCAGATTGCCGAGTCGGACGTGGCCGGCACGGCCGAGTCGGTCGAACTCGACGTGACCGACGCCGAGGCGGTCCAAGACGCAGTCGACGCGACCGTCGAAGCCCACGGGCTCGACGTGATGGTGAACAACGCCGGCATCTCGCACACGAGCGGGCCGATGGAGGAGGTGTCGCTGACGGACCGCGACCGCGTCTTCGGCGTGAACGCGATGGGCGTCTGGAACGGCTGTCGCGCCGCGATTCCGCATCTGAAGGAACAGGGGTCGGGCAATATCGTCAACACGGCGTCGCTGGCCGGCGTCATCGGCCAGCCGTGGTCGAGCGCGTACGCGTTCACGAAAGGCGGCGTCGCGAAGTTTACGCGCTCCATCGCGGGCGAACTCGGACGCTACGGCGTCAGGGCCAACGCCGTCTGCCCCGGCTTCACCGACACCCCGATGGTGCAGGGTGGACTGGAAGACCACGAAGATCCCGAGGCGGCCCGCGACTCGCTTGAGTCGCAGTACGCGCTCAAGCGCATCGGCGAGCCTGAAGAGATCGCCGGCGCAATCGCCTTCCTCGCCAGCGACGACGCCTCGTTCGTGACGGGCCACGAGCTGGTGGTCGACGGCGGCTACTCCGCGCTGTAGGGTCTACTCGGCGATAATCGGAGTTCCTTTTTCTCCCACGACCGTCATCGGCAAGTCGCCACTGTGAGGCGGGATAACGAGTTTTATATCGCGTCATTTGATTTATCACTGCGATTCGGCTGACTTGCGTCCTCACGGCAAAATCCCGGTCTCTGTTGCCGAAACAGGGAAAGATACAATACCTGCATGGCGCAAACGGGAGCATAATGGATTCCATCATCGACGACGCCATCGACGAAGCCGAGGAGACGGCCGACGAGGAGTCGGCCCCACCTACGGAGTCGACACCGGTCGAGACAGACGAGTCCCCGAGCGCTTCGGGGACCATGACGGACGACGAACTCGCGAGCGTCGTCAAGGACTTGGAGACGAAGATTACCGTCGTCGGCTGTGGCGGCGCGGGCGGCAACACCGTCACCCGGATGTCACATGAGGGAATCCATGGCGCGAAGCTGGTCGCCGCCAACACGGACGCACAGCATCTGGCCACGGAGGTCGAAGCGGACACGAAGATTCTGATGGGCCGCCAGCGCACGGGCGGGCGCGGTGCCGGCTCAGTTCCCCGCATCGGTGAGGAAGCAGCCCAAGAGAACATCGAGGACATCCAGGCGTCCATCGACGGTTCGGATATGGTGTTCATCACGGCCGGACTCGGCGGCGGCACCGGCACCGGGAGCGCACCGGTCGTCGCACAGGCCGCACAGGAACAGGACGCCCTCACCATCTCCATCGTGACGGTCCCGTTCACGGCAGAGGGTGAACGGCGACGCGCGAACGCCGACGCCGGGCTGGAGCGTCTGCGTGCGGTCTCGGATACGGTCATCGTCATCCCGAACGACCGACTGCTGGATTACGCGCCGAACCTCCCGCTACAGGACGCATTCAAAATCTGTGACCGCGTGCTGATGCGCTCGGTCAAGGGGATGACCGAACTGATCACGAAGCCCGGGCTGGTCAACGTGGACTTCGCTGACGTGAAGACCATCATGGAAAACGGCGGCGTCGCGATGATCGGGCTCGGTGAGTCCGACTCCGAGAACAAAGCGCAGGACTCGATTCGGTCGGCGCTCCGGTCGCCACTGCTCGACGTTGAGTTCGACGGCGCGAACTCCGCGCTCGTCAACGTCGTCGGCGGTCCGGACATGTCCATCGACGAGGCGGAGGGCGTCGTCGAGGAGATCTACGACCGCATCGACCCTGACGCCCGCATCATCTGGGGTGCCTCGGTCAACAACGAGTTCGACGGGAAGATGGAGACGATGATCGTCGTCACCGGCGTCGAGTCGCCACAGATCTACGGCAAGAGCGAGGCCGAACGCGAGCAGGCCAGCCAGCGTGACGTTGGCGCGGGCGGTCGCCACGCGGGTGACCGCTCGCCGAGCGAGTCGACGGAGCGCACCACCGACAACGACGAGACGGAGTTCATCAACTAAGTATTCGTCTCGATTCGGGTGACGACGGATACCAACAGGTATAGAAAGCCAGCCGCGGAACGACCTCTATGGACGTACCTTTCGACCTGAACAGCTACGTGCGGGTGCTGAAGCTGGCGAGCACCCCGTCGTGGGAAGAGTTCTCCCGCGTCGCACTCATCGCCGGTGCCGGCGTCGCGCTCGTCGGCCTGCTCGGGTTCGTCATCTTCCTCCTGATGTCGTTCGTGCCGGGGGCTGGTCTCTGATGGGGATTTTCGCCGTCAAGACCACGGCCTCACAGGAGCGGACCGTCGCGGACATGATCATGAGCAAGGAAGAGGAGTCGATTCACGCCGCGCTCGCGCCCGACTCGCTCACTTCCTACGTCATGGTCGAGGCCGACGACAGTTCCGTCTTCGAGCGCATCCTCGACGAGATTCCCCACTCCCGCGGCGTCGTCCCCGGCGAGTCCGGCATCGCGGAGGTCGAGCACTTCCTCTCTCCGAAGCCGGACGTGGAGGGAATCGCAGAAAGCGACATCGTCGAACTCGTCGCCGGCCCGTTCAAGGGCGAGAAGGCGCAGGTCCAGCGCATCGACGAGGGGAAAGACCAGGTCACCGTCGAGCTGTACGAGGCGACCGTCCCAATTCCGGTGACGGTTCGTGGCGACCAGATTCGCGTCCTCGACTCCGAAGAGCGATAGAGGTTCTCTGACTCGTTCGCTGTGTTCTGTCTCTTCGTCTCGCCAGCGTGGCGTAGATCGCTCGGTGAACGCTGTTGAACTCTGCGGACACCCAGAGTAAGGAGCCAGTTCGACAGAGACAGCCAGTCACTTCATAAGCACAGTGTGAGATCTCTTCGATAGTTCTCTCAAAGATTTTCCATCGTGAACGGAATACGGCTGGTATGAGCGACAGTGATAGAAGTCGTCCGAGCGACACGATGCGGGAGCGCGTGCCGGAGAACAGTCGGAAGTTCTGGCTACTATTGAACGCGAACCGGTGGCTGGTCGCTGCCGGGATCTCGGGGGGCGTGTTCCTCGCGCTCGCCATCATCGGGCACCTCCACCCGACCGAGACGCCGGCGCTGTTCAGCCAGAGAGACCCGATCGAGACGCTGTTTCAGGGGCTGCTGACGTCCATTATCACGGGCGTCACGCTCGTGCTCGCGCTCAGTCAACTTGTACTCTCTCAGGAACTGGGGCCGGTCGGAGATCAGCGCGAACGCATGGAGGGCGCGATGGCGTTCCGGAAGGACGTTGAGGACGTTATCGAGGAACCCGTCAGCCCCGCCCAGCCCTCGGTGTTCCTCCGGTCGCTCGTGAAACTCACGAAGCGACGCGCCAAAGCCGTCTCGGACGCCATTCAGGATATTGACGACGAGGCCCTTAACGACCAAGTGGCCGCGTTCACAGAGAACGTGAAGGGGAACGCGGACGCCGTCGAGAACGGCCTCAAGGACGCCCAGTTCGGGGAGTTCGACGTGGTATTCTCCGCGCTGAACTACAACTACTCGTGGAAGTTGTACGCGGCGCGCCGAATCCGCGCGGAGAACGAGGACGTTCTCACCGAGGACGCCCGCGCGGCGTTCGACGAACTCATCGACGCGCTCGAGCTGTTCGGACCGGCGCGCGAGCACTTCAAGACGCTGTACTTCCAGTGGGCGCTCATCGACCTTTCCCGGACGATGCTGTACGCGTCCGTACCCGCACTCCTCACGGCGGTCGCAGGCGTCGTCTACCTCGAACCGGCGCTGTTCCCAGGGACCGTGTTCGGCGTGCGCCCGCTCGTCGTGGTGGTGAGCGCGGGCGTTGCCGTCTCCCTGCTGCCGTTCGCGTTCTTGTTGTCCTACATTCTTCGCATCGTCACCGTGACGAAGCGCACGCTCTCCATCGGGCCGTTCATCCTCCGGGAGACCGACCGATCCCGTGACCTCAACTGGGGGGAAACCGAAGCGAAGAGCGGGGAGAACGCGGGCGTCGGCAACAAGGGTGAGTAAAGCGAACGTCGGCCATTCGCTCAGCCTATCGGACGTTCTCGTAGCCGGGATAGCGTCCATCACACTGCAAACTTATCGTCAGAGATTATACAGAATCAAGGAGAATACTGGTGGCTTTAGCCACCAGATGAATCCGACATTTTAACTGACAATTGGCTGGGCTACGCATTGTGCGTGGAGAGCTGGCGGTTGACTCGGTGTTCGCCACGGTTCATAGCCGAAATCAAAAGGTAAGCCGACCACGTCGACAGTCGGTAACCAATCAGGTAACTCGAAGCTATCGGCCTATGAGTTCCAGTATCTGTCTGCGAACGTCCTCAGCTGAATTATAGGTTTGATCATCTGTTGAAGAGAGTACGTCCTCCAGGGGTTTCTTATCGTCCTGAGTTTCAAGTTCATACTCACCATAGGCCGCAACCAACTCATTTGTCGTGGTTGGATAGTCGTGCGACTTGAGCGCTTCATCAAGCTCACCAAGACGCACGCTTTCATCATCAAACAGCGGTCTCTTTTCATCACCTCGGGCTTTAGCCTCCTCTAATTCTCGCTCACGCTGGCGATTCTCTTCACGATCCGCGTGCTCCTCTCGGCCCTGTCTATCATCTGCCATATACAGCAGTAGAATATCCAGACGGATATAATCCTCGGCGGTTGGTTCGCACGTTTATCGAACGGGTATTTCAATCACCTCAAACATCCCGCCCGACACCGGCAGCACCGCCCAGGAGCCTCCCCAGCCGATGCCACCGCTCACTCCGTTCGCGTTCGTCTCTCGTACGATACGTGGCGCGCACGACACGCACCAAGCCGCACACCACCGCACGACGGAAGAACGAATCGGGCTGAAATTCGGGCGACCACGACGTTCATATCGCCGGCGGGCGACCACCGACCGTGACCACTCGCCGCGCGTACGGGCTGACGCTGCTCGCTGCCCTGACGTACACGTCGCTGATGTTCTGTTGGTTCACGCTCCCGGCGTATCTTCCGACGATTCGACAGGAGCTCGCGCTGACCGGAACGCAGGCCGGGCTGGTCGCCGGCGCGGTCCCGCTCGTCTACATTCCCCTCGCACTCGTCTCCGGGCTGGTCGTGGACAGAGTCGGCGCGGGGCGGAGTCTCTCCGTCGGGCTGGCTATCGTCGCCGTCGCACAGATGGCCCGGAGCGTGGCGGGCGGGTTCCCGTCGCTGTTGGCCGCGACGCTTCTGCTCGGTGTCGGGGCGACGGCCATCACCTTCGGCCTCCCGAAGCTCGTTTCGACGCTGTTCCCGGCCGGCGAGACGGGCGCGGCCTCGTCGCTGTATCTGCTGTGCGCCTCGGCCGGGACCGCGGGCGCGTTCTCCGTCGGGCGACCGATACTCGGGCCCGCACTCGGTGGGTGGCGACCGCTGTTCCTCGCGAGCGGGGCCGTCGCGCTCGGATACGCCTTCGTGTGGGTGCTCGTCGCGCGGACGGCCGTTCCCGAAGCCGAGACGGACAGCGGTTTCGAGCTAGCGTCGCTCACCGCCGACCTCCGGGCGATTCTCTCGAATCCGGCGCTCCGGCTCGTCGTCGTGCTCGGCGTCGTCTATCTCTCCGTGCTCCACGGGCTACAGGGGTGGCTGCCGACGATACTCGAGTCCCGCGGGATGGCGAGCGGGACGGCCGGCCAGACCGCCACGCTGCTCGTCGTCGCGAACGCCGCCGGCATCCTGACGATACCGGTGCTCGCGGACCGCTACGACGCGCGCCGGGTAGCTGTTGTCTGTTGTGGCGCTGCCGTGGCGGTCGGCGTGGCGACCATCGCACGGACCGGCGTGGGCGTGGCGCTGCTCGCCGGTATCGTCTGTACGGGACTCGGCGTCGGTGGACTCTCGCCGTTGGTGCGGGCGATTCCACCCGAACTCGACGGCATCGGGCCGCGGCTGACGGGGGTGGCGGTCGGGTTCGTCTTCGCCGGCGGCGAGGTCGGGGGTTTCGGCGGTCCGGTCGTCATCGGCGCGCTCTACGACGCGACGGGTACCTACGCGACCGGATTGGGACTGTTGTGTCTCGGCGGGCTCGCGGCTGTCGCGGCGGGGACTCGACTTGACGTGTGACGGTGAAAATCAGGTGTGTGACTCTGCCGGTGAGCTGTCGGTGTCGAGTCGCGACAACACCTCGTCCATGTCGGCGCGAGATTCGACGGCCTCGATGACGGACTCGCGTTGACGGATGTCCTTCGGCTCGGCGTCGTAGGCTCGCATGAAGTCCGTCCGGGTGTGTTCCTCGAAGGTGTGTTTGATCGCGAAGTAGCCGTCCGGGAGCACCGTAGCACACACCGGACACTGGACGCGCTCGTGGTCTCTCGCCTGGTGGACGATGAGGTCCTCGACGCGCTCGGTTTCCGTGTCACAGCCGGCGATTGCACACGACCACATACCACAACGTGTCCACGCATCGGGTATATACGTTCGGGATGCGTCGCCGACGGAAACCGCTAAGCCGTCCTCGCCACAGTATCGGATGTGTTCCGGGTCGACCCCCACGTGAAGATTCTCGACGAACACGTCGTTCGCCGGGCGAAACAGCGCGGACTGGACGCCATCGTCTACGCCCCCCACTTCGTCCGCCTCGACGAGATTCGCGCCCGCGCTCGCCGCTTTGCCGACGATGACCTCGCCGTTGTTCCCGGTCGCGAGGTGTTCACCGGCAACTGGCGCACGCGCAAACACGTCCTCATGCTCGGGCTTTCGGACCCGGTGCCCGACTTCATAACCCTCGAGGGTGCGATGGCCGAACTCGACCGACAGGACGGCGTCGGGCTCGTCCCCCACCCGGAGTTTGCGACCGTCAGTCTCGGTCCCGAGGAGATTCGCCAGTACCGCGACACCCTCCACGCGGCCGAGGTGTACAACCCCAAACACCGGGAGTACCAGAACGAGCGCGCCCAGCACATTGCTCGCGATACCGAGCTTCCCGGCTTCGGCTCCTCGTACGCCCACCTCCACGGCACCGTGGGCGAGGTGTGGACGGAGTTCGAAGGAGGTCTCGACGGCCCCGAATCGGTCGTCGAAGCGTTCCGCAACGAGGAGCCGCGCCGCGTCTTCCACCGCGACGGCTACGGTCACGCGCTCCGTCGCCACCTCGAATACGCCCACCTCGGCTACGAGAACACGTGGAAGAAAATCGACCGCCTCTTCTTGTCGGGGACGGAGCCGACCCACCCGAAGAACGTCGCCTACGGCGGCCGGTTCGACGACGTGAGCGTCTACTGAAGCACGTTCGTCGCGTTCTCGACGGTGTACGGCAGCGACTCGATTGCCGTGTCGAGGACTCCCGGCACGACGTGGACGAAGACGGCGATAATCGCGAGTTCGATAATCGTCACGACGACCGTCGCCGCGTCGGCGTACTTCGAGGAGGTCGTCACGCCGGTCGGGAAGCCGTACTCCGTGCTCGACAGCGGGTAAAAGAGCGCGATGCCCCGGCGCGACCCCACGATGTCGAGGACGTAGTGGGTAACGACACCGATCCAGACGTACTGGAGGTTTCCGAAGTAGATTGGATACGCCGCGACCACGAGGAGCAGCGGGATGTTGTGCAGCGTCTTCCGGTGTTTCCCGAACGCGGTGTCCACGTCGGGGAGGAGTGCACCCAGCGTCACCGGAACGAGCGTCGCGGCGATGGTCCGGAACGTCTCCACGTCGCCCGCGGGTTCGAGGATGTAGCCGAGCCCGATGGCGAGGAGGATGCCGTTCAGGACGTGGCCCTTCTTGTTCATATCCGGTCGTCGGCGGGAGGGGTAACAAGCCTACTTGTCTGAATTTGGCTCTCTTGTTGTGACCAGCTTGAAATCCCCGGGCGTGTCGCGGTCTCCCCGTGACATATCGGTCGCTCACTGCGTTCGCTCCCGATAGTGGTCACGGAGCCGACCGAACACGCGCGACACGCCCGTCTCTGCAAGACGCTGCGCGTCTTGCTGACCCTGAAGTCTGCCATGGCAGACTTCAGGACCCCTTTCAGTCCCACCCAAACCGCCCACACGCCTCCCCAGCCGATTCGCTCCTTTCAGTCGCTCATCCACTGTCAGAGCACGCGCTGACAAGCCGTCGCTCGGTGCCCTCGCGACGACCTCGCGCTGACTCGCGCGCACGAGGCGCGCTCGGACCACGCCACCGCATCTGTTTGTTTTCGGGGGGCCATCGCCCGGCTTTAGGCCACCCCCGGATGTAGGTGACACAAATGGTCTCGCTCGAAACAGGGTTGCGACTACTGGGCGGTATCACCCTGATTCTCGGAAACGGTTTCTTCGTCGCCATCGAGTTCGGGCTGACCCGGACCCGCCAGTACTCGAAAGCCGAGTTCGACAAGCCGGGGCTTCGGCGCGCGTGGGAGATGACCGACGACCTCGAAATCTACCTGACGAGCTGTCAGGTCGGCATTACGGCCACGAGTATCGCGCTCGGTATCGTCGCAGAGCCGGCCGTCGCCGCGCTCGTCGAGCCGGCGATTCAGGGGACGACACTCGCCACCTACGGGCTGGGAACCGCCTTCGCCTTCCTGGTCATCAACCTCGTCCACCTCACGCACGGCGAGCAGACCCCGACGTATCTGGGCGTCGAGCGCACGAAGTTCGTCTGTCGCTACGGCGCGACCCCGCTGTACTACTTCACGAAACTGGTCAGCCCGTTCATCGCGGTCGGCGACACGGTCGCGAAGTGGACCCTCGGACTGTTCGGCATCGAGATGACGGGCGCGTGGCGCGAGACCGAAGAAGACGCAATCGAGTCGCGCGCCGACCTCCGGAACCGGCTCTCCACCACCCTCGACGAGGGCGACCTCTCGCAGGAGCGCAGAGCCGAGGTGTTGAGCGCGCTTACCGCCGGCGAGACGCCCGTCTCTTCGGTGATGGTGCCCCGGGAGGACATCGTCGCGCTCTGCGTCGGCGAGCGCGACCGGAACCTCGACACGCTCTCGACGGGCCGATTCACCCGCTACCCGCTCGTCGACGGCGACCTCGAAGCGTTCGAAGGCGTCGTCTACGTGCCTTCGGTCGTGGACCACCTCGACGCCCTCGAGTCGGGCGAGACCGACTTCACGGCCATCGCGACAGAGCCGCTCGTCTTCTCGCCCGACACCTCCGTCACTGACGCATACGACCAGTTCCAGACTCAACACCAGGAGCTCGCGCTCGTGATGGGCGACGGCGAGGTGGTGGGGCTACTTACGGCGACGGACGCACTCGAAACTGTGATGGGGGAAATCGAGGACCCGTACGATATCGAGGCGAGCGACCGATGACACGGCCGGACCCCGGTCCAGCAGAGCAGTGGGCCGCCGATGAAGGATTCGAGGTGGACTTCGCGGACTGTTCGGTCGGTCCCATCCACTACGTCGCCGCGGGTCCTGAAACCGCGCCGCTCGTGCTCTTGCTCCACGGCTTCCCCGACTTCTGGTACACGTGGCGCGACCACATCGCCCCGCTCGCCGCGGAGTACCGCGTCGTCGCGCCCGACCTCCGGGGGTACAATCGGTCGGCGCGCCCGCGCGGCGTTTCCTCGTACCGACTCGACCGCCTCCGGACCGACGTGTACGAACTCATCCAGCAGCTCGGCTACGGGACGGCGAGCGTCGTCGGTCACGACTGGGGTGGCTCGCTCGCGCTCTCGTTTGCCCGCCACCACCCCGCACACGTCGACAGATTGGTCGTCGCGAACACGCTCGACCCCGAACGGCTCGCCGCACAGCTTCGCGGTCGGCAGCTCCTCCGATCGTGGTACTCCGGGTTCTTCCAACTGCCGTGGCTCCCCGAGCGCGTCCTCGGCGCGCGCGACTACCGCGCACTGTGTGACCTGTTCCGTGACCTCTCCGGCCACGACGAGACGGACATCGAGCGGTATCTCGGCGCGTGGCGGCGCAAAGGGAGACTCACGGCGAGCGTCAACTACTACCGCGCGCTCGGTCGCCAGACGCTCAAATATCCTCTCGGCTCTCCGGCCCGCGTCGTCGTCCCGACGAAGCTGCTGTGGGGCACCGACGACGTTGCTCTGCGACCGTCGGTGCTCGACCGCCTCGCGCGCGGCATCGACGACCCGACCGTCGAGCGCTACGAGGGCGCGAGCCACTGGGTCCACGCCGACGAACCGGACCGATTCCGCGAGGATGTGCGGGCGTTCCTACCGTAGCGCGTCCGCGATACCCTCGGGGTCGTCGATGCCCCCCGTATCGCAGGTGAGCGCCGGTCGCCAGCCACGACGCTCGATGCGGAGACTGTCGCCCGTGTGGCGCACGCGCGTAATCTCACTCCGGTCGAGGATGCGGTAGGCGGTCGTGTTCCCGAAGACGAGTCCCTCGTCGGTGAGCCAGTAGTCGCGTTCGTTCTCGGCTTGGGCCCACGCGACGACGGGATAGCCGAGCAGCGGGATGTGGAAGAAGTCCCCCGTTACCGCGGCGAGCGCGACTAGCGCGACGGCCATCGCGACGGTCACACCGTACCACGCCCGCCGTCGCCGGCGGTCGGGGCGTGCACGCCACTCGGTCGGCTCAACGCCGTCAAGTCGGGCGCGCGCCTCGGCGTTCGTCGCCAACAGCGCGACGACGCCACCCGCGGCCGCGAGCAGTAATCCACCGAACAAGAGCGCGAGGAGTGACGCCGGCGGAATGGGTCCGATTTCGGTGAGCAACAGTCCGAGACTCGCGAGCACGACGCCGACTGCCATCGGCAGCAGTCGAATCCGGCCCGCGTACAGCGGACGCGGGGTCAGCGGGCGCGCAACGCCACGGAGTCCGAGCGCGGTGCCGGCGAGCGCGAGCAGCCCGGAACCGCCGAAGATAACTGCCATCGCGACCGCGTCGCCAGTTGGATTTCGCGTGAGGAACGTGGCGAGTGCGACCGCTCCGACGAGGACAGTCAGATACACCGCCCACGCGAGTCGATACGTCGGGCCGTCGCCGGTGTCCATACGGCGTGGGAGGAGGGCGGAGAGAAAACGCTACCGCCCCGACACTTTTGCTCGCGCCCCCCGCCGGAACGGTATGGCTCCGACAGTCCACCTCATCGACCGCGGCACGATGGAGATCGACGTGAACTATCCGCTCGAGGGCGCGGTGACGGCGACGGCCTCGAACCCGAACCCCGACGCCGTCCGCGCCGACGGTCCCGTGTTCAACCTCGTCATCGAAACCGACGAGCAGACCCTGCTGTGGGACACCGGCTCACACCCCGAGGCGGGCGACGGCCACTGGCCGCCCGCGCTCTACGACGAGTTCACACACCACGACGCGGACGAACACCCCCTGCCCGACGCGCTCGCCGAGGCTGGCTTCGAGCTCGCGGATATCGACGCCGTCGTCCAGTCGCACCTGCATCTCGACCACGCGGGCGGGCTCCACAACTTCGCCGGCACGGACGTGCCCGTCTACGTCCACGACGCGGAGCTGAAACACGCCTACTTCGAGGCAGTGACCAGCGACACGTCCGCGTACGTGCGCGGCGACTTCGACCACGACCTCGCGTGGGAGCCGCTGTACGGCGACAACGGCTACCTCGCCGACGGCGTCGACTGGGTGCACCTCCCGGGCCACACGCCCGGACTCGTCGGCCTGGTCGTGGAGGGTGGTGCGGCCGACGGGCGCGACCTAATCATTGCGGGGGACTTGGCGTACTCGGCGGCCAACTACGAGGACGGCCATCCGATGGGGCGTGACTTGCTCCACTCGCGGCCCGACTGGGAGGCGAGCTGTCGGCGGGTGCGAGATATCGAAGCACGGCGGGGTGCACTCGTCGTCTACGGCCACGACCCGGGGCAGGTGGCAGCGCTTCCGGACCTGTTGTGAGCAGTCCGGACGACGGTCGTCCGCGGCTCCCGACTACTGAGTGGTGACGCGGGGGTCGAGGAGACCGTAGAGTGCGTCCTTCAGGAAGTTGCCGGTGATGCCGACGACCACGACGACCATCGTCGTCCAGATGACGAGCGCCACGTCGGATTCACGAATCGCCGTCAGACTCACCTGCGCGATTCCGTCGATGCCGAGCACCAGCTCGAGGACGTAAATCTGTAACACGAGGACGCCGACGAGTTCGGTGACCGACAGCGAGATGATGGGGAGCGCGGCGTTGCGCAACACGTGGCGCGCCAGTCGCACCCCGCCGGTCCCTTTCGCTTTGAGGAAGGTGACGAACGGCTCGCCGCTGCGTTCGAGCGCGGCGGTGCGGGCAAAGCGGAGCTGTCCGGCGACGACAGACAGCGCGACGGCCCCGACCGCGATGTACTGTGGCGTGAGCAGACCGGGGTAGATGCGAATCGCGACGAGGGCGACCGCGAACGACGGCACGCCGAAGGCGACGTACGCGCCGAACCGCGAGAGCCAGTCGGGAAGCCGGTCGTGGGTGAGCGCAGCGAGGACGCCGAGCAGGACGCCGGCGAGGACGCCGACGGCCACGCCGGGCAGGACGTACGCGAGGGTGGTCTGGACCCGGCCGTCGAGCACGGCGATGACGCTCGCGTCGTAGGAGACCGACTGGCCCCACTGGAGTGTCGTCACGTCGACGAGCCACGAGACGTAGCGTTCGTGGAGGGGCACGTCCAGCCCGCGTTCGGCCCGGAACGCCGCGCGGATTTCGGCAATCCGTTCGGGGCTCGCGCCGTTGTATCTGGCCGACGCGAGGATGCCAGAGAGGTTCTTCTGTATCATCGCCGAGCCCAGCAGGAAGGCCAGTGACACCACGGCGTAGAGGGAAAACACCGCGAACCCGAACCGACGGGCGAGATAGCGGAGATAGCTCATGGGGGACACGCCACTGGAAGCTACCAGCGAGTATAACTGTCGGGGATTCGGTGTCTTTATCCGGGCGTGCCGGTACAGAACGTTCGTTCAGATGCCCTCCAAACGGCTGGACGACGCCGCGTTCGCGAACATCGACTGGGACGAAGAAGCCGGCGGTCACAGCGTTCACTGGCCGACCGTCGGCCTGCTCGCCGGACTCGTCGGACTCGCCGCGGCCGCCGTCCACAAGCTCCGTGTCGGCGGTACCCCCTTCGGCTTCATCGGCTGGGAACCGCCGCGTATCGCGTGGCTGTTACTGCTGGCCGGGCTGTTGGGACTCCGATACGGACTGTACCCGATGGTCCGCGACCGCGACCGGACCCTCCCCGCACTCAAGCGGCTGTTCTCTCGGCCCGTCGGCGCGCTGTCTGCCGGCTTCGTCGTCCTGTCGCTGCTGTTCGCGCTCGTGGGGCCCGAGTTCATCAGCTGGGACTACGCCAAACTCGCACACGCTCACCAGCCCCCGGTGTTCACGCGGCTCCGCGTCGAGGACGTGTACGCCTACAACTGCGTCGGCGAACTCGCGAACGGCTACTGTCACGGAACGTGGCAGTACCCCCTGGGGACCAACCGCTACGGCGGGAGCGTCGTTCAGCGGCTGTTCGAGGGGAACATCGTCGCCGTGAAGCTCGCCGTCTCGACGGCCATCGTGATGGGCGTCGTCGCGATGGTGGTCGGCACGGTCGCGGGCTACGCCGGCGGCCTCACGGACACGGTCCTGATGAGCTACGTCGACATCCAGCAGACGATTCCGGCACTCGTCATCTATCTCGTCGTCGCGACCCTGTTTTTAGGAAACATCGGCGGCGTCGAGGACGGGAAGCTGTTCTCGCTCGCGCTCGTCTTCGGGCTGCTCGACTGGGGGGGAATCGCGCGTGTCGTCCGGAGTGACGTGCTGACGCGCCGGTCGGCCGGCTACATCCGCGCGGCGAAGGCCGTCGGCGCGACCGACCGCCACGTGCTCCGTCGCCACGTCGTCCCGAACGCGATGCCGACGCTGGTGACGGCGCTCACCCGTCGAATTCCCCTACTCGTGCTCATCCAAATCGCGCTGGCGTATCTCGCGTTAAACTCCGCGACCGGCGGCGGCTCGCTCGGCGAGACGCTCCGCTCGTCGTTCACCGACCCGTCGGGCGCGCTCGCGTGGACCGACCTCTGGTGGCTGACCGCGATTCCAATCCTGTTCACGGTCGTGTTCGTCCTCGCGTACAGTCTGCTCGGCGACGAACTGCGTGACGTGCTCGACCCGAAGGGGGTGAGCCGGTGACGCTACTCTCGGTCGAGGACCTGTCGGTCACCTTCGACGCCGAGACCGGCACCGTCCACGCGGTCAGCGGCATCGACTTCACCATCGAGCGGGGCGAGACGGTCTGTTTAGTTGGCGAGTCCGGCTCCGGCAAGACCGTCGCCTGCGAGTCGGTCACCCAACTGCTCCCGACCCCGCCGGGGAGCATCGACGGGACAGTCACCTTCGACGGCGAGGAGCTAACGAGCAAGTCCGAGCGCGCGCTCCGGGAGTACCGCGGCGGTCGCGTCGGCCACATCTTCCAGAACCCACAGGACGCACTCGACCCCGTTTACACCGTCGGCAGTCAGGTGGTGGAGGCGATTCGGCTCCACCGCGACGACTCGAAGGCCGAAGCGAAGTCCCGGGCAATC